>JABEBW010004385.1_pt1 | contig 16036 bp, 14 predicted proteins | sample 7245961 | NCBI WGS metagenome assembly JABEBW01 (sample SAMN14506364, study PRJNA622280) | hot springs metagenome | biome: hot spring [ENVO:00000051]|acidic hot spring [ENVO:00002120]; feature: spring [ENVO:00000027]|sediment [ENVO:00002007]; material: sediment environment [ENVO:01001048]...
ATCAACATCTTCTCCAATAAATATTACCGCAATAGGATGCAATACAAATGCAACATATACTACAATGAAAAGTATAACCCCACCAAAATTTGTTAGCATAGGAAGCAATGGAACCTTCACTGTATTATGCTATGCAGGAAGCAATGTATTTTCTGGCAACCCTGGCCAAGTATACAAAGGTTACCTTTTGATAAACTATACTGACTTGCAGACAGGGTTTATGAATACAGTAATAGGCAGCATAATAGAAAAAGTGCAGTGAAATCATAAATTCTATTTTTATGCAAAAACGATTCTGAGGCTGTGCTATTATAACTTAAGTTCGCCACTTTAACCTAGTTTCCACTGATTTTTGTGCCCAGACCAATTCGCCACTTGGGATTTTTTCACCACAAATGGAATCTTTTATCCCCATATTTTAGCGGAAAGTCACCCAAAAGTGCAAAAATTGGCGGTGAAAGATTGCTTATAACCCTAATTCTGAACCCATTTTGCGGGTAAATTATGGTAAGTGTCAAATTTCCAAGGTATTTTTTGAGTAACTTGAAATTCTTTACGTCGGGATTCTTGCACAATTTTTCTGTCAAATTTATTATGGCAGATGCAAGGAAACAGATGAACAATGAACCAATAATTGCATATTTATTCCAGTGCCTTATTGGTCTTAGTTCCCCTCCCTCCTTCATATATCGGATCAACTTCTCTGCTACATCTCTCTTTTTGTATAATTTCAAAATCTTTTCAGGTTCTTCGTCAAGAGAATCCTCTAGAATAAAGAAGCCTTCAATGCCGTTTATGTATGGGTTTTCTATTGTAGTTATAGCTTGCTGTATCTCTGGATACAGCACAATCCAACCGTACTCAGAAGGCAGCATTTGGATTGCCTTGTGTTTCTTTGCCTTCTTTGCCAGTTCGTTTCCTTTTTCAATTTGCCTCTGGAATTTTGCTTCCTTTTTCTTTAATTGATCCTCGCAAAGGTCCTTTGAAAAGAAGATGTAGAGGTATTCATGTTCCCTTTTATCGGATTTCCTCTTCACTGCAAAGTATTCCTTGCCATCAATTTCGATTTTCCTGCATTCGTTTTCGAAACCTTTGACATGTTTCCTGTATGTTTTCGCCTTCTTTGCCTTCAATGTCAGATAGTTGTATCCATTGGCAATTATTTTGTCCTTTACCCATGGTGAATTTCCACCACAGTCGTACATAAAGAGGGAACCTTTCTTCACAATTCTCATTGATACTTTGAGCATCTCCCTCATATGTATCTTGTCCTGCACATTGCCCCTCTGTATAGTCAGCGCCGAAGGAATACTATTAATTCCTGTTGTTATGCCCCACATTATCTGCTTCTTGTCAGGCCTGTGGTCCCTGGAGTATCCATATTCTGCCATCTGCGCCTCTTTCCCTTCAAAATATGATGAAGAAAAATCGCTTACTTGGTTTTTGTCTACCAGCCCATTCTTTGAGATGATGTCCTGATATCTTTCTATCAGTATAGGAAAGAGTCTGCCTATCTTTTGAATAGTTCTGTAAAGTGTTCTCTATGAAGGTTCTTTTTTATGCCGAGTAAATTCAACTTTTCCAATGGAGAACGGTAATAATTGATGTATCAAAACCGTGTCATCTACCTATTTGAAAGGAATAATTTTGCAATTTCTTTAATGTCTTTTGGCCTTCCGCCAATGTTTCCGAAGATTACTGCTAGATACTTATATATCTGCCTAAAGGTATAGTTATGTTTTGCATAAAAATCAATGAATAAGATGTATCATACCTTATATGCTTTTACTATGTGGCAAAGTTAAGCCTGCAATAATTGCGGAGCATACAATTTACCTTTCAGAATGGTCAGAAGCAGCAAAATATTAGTTAAAGATGCAGCAATACCCTTGCTGCATGCTCAACTGCAAGAAGAAAGCGCTTGGCACGCTTGCCATATTTATAGTTGCCTATTCCATTTGATGCAATAACTCTATGGCATGGTATTATTATTGGCAATGGATTTTTGTTTAAGGCATTGCCAACTGCCCTCCATGCATTCTTTCTATGTATTCTTGATGCAATCTCTGCATATGTAGCGGTTTCACCCAATTTCAATTTTGAAACTTCAAGCAAAACAGCCTTCTGAAATTCCGGCAACTTATACCTATTCAAAAGTGCTCTCCTTATCTTATAGCACATGCAACCAGCAGTAATGCATAACAAATGTTTATATCTTTTTAATTAAATAAGAGCTTAAAGTTTATGGAAAAGGTAGTAATCGCGCTTGGTGGCAATGCGCTTTTGGAAGAAAAAGATGCAAGGACATACAATGTACAGTATAGGCATGCAATGAATACCTTCAAGAGCATAGATGAAATAATAGATAAGAACAAGGCAGTCATAACGCATGGAAACGGCCCGCAGGTAGGGGACATACTGCTAAGCCAGGAGGTTTCAGGAATGCATGAGCCACTGCACCAGTGCGTAGCTATGTCACAGGGCTCAATTGCAGAGGTGCTTGTAAATGCATATGAAAACATAAGCAGCAAGCCAGGCAAAACCCTTTTGGCTATGGTAACAAGGGTTATTGTTGACAAGAATGACCCTGCATTTAAAAACCCAACAAAGCCTATAGGAAGGGTATATGAGAAAAAAGAGGTTGCAGCACTGAGAAGAAAAGGCTGGACAGTAAAGAATACAGATGAAGGCTGGAGAAGAGTTGTGCCATCCCCTAAGCCAGTAAAAATAGTTGAGCTTGATGCAATAGAGGCATTGATGGACCTTGGATATGTTCCCATATGCATCGGAGGAGGAGGCATACCTGTTGTAAAAAATGGAAATAAGCTTGTTGGGGTCGATGCTGTAATTGACAAGGACCTGGCATCGGCGCTTCTGGCAAGCAGCATAAAAGCAGATACGCTGATGATTTTGACTGACGTTGCTTATGTCTATAAAAATTATGAAAAGGAAGGGCAGGAAAAGATTGAAAATGCAAATGTATATACCATGCAGGAATACCTCAATGAAGGGCAGTTTGAAGAAGGAAGCATGAAGCCTAAGGTAGAAGCGGCATTAAACTTTATAAAAAATGGGGGCAAAAGGGCAATAATTACATCGCTTGACAAGGCCAAGCTTGCGTTTAATGGAAAATATGGCACTATAATAGAAAAATAAAAAAATAAAATGAGAAAAAGGTGAAAGCATGAAAAGGGACATTCTGTCTGTACTGGACATGGAAAAAGACTTGCAAGATATAATAGACCTTTCAATAGAGATGAAAGGAAGCAGCAATAAGAAAAACTGGATGCTAGAAAACAAGGTACTCGGCATGATATTTGAAAAGCCTAGCACGCGCACAAGGGTATCTCTTGAGGTTGCAATGCACCAGCTTGGAGGACATTCAATATACCTAAATTCGAATGACCTGCATCTTGGAAAAGGGGAAACAATTTCAGACACAGGGCATGTGCTTTCAAGGATGCTAGATGTAATAACATACCGTGCGTATAGTCATAAGGATGTTGTAAGCCTTGCCGAAAGTTCATCAATACCTGTTGTAAACGCGCTCGATGACATAGAGCACCCGTTGCAGGCGGTTGCTGACATGATGACAATAAAGGAGAAGAAGCACAGGCTAAGCGGGCTAAAGCTTGCATTTATAGGTGATGGCAATAATGTTTCCAATTCCCTTATGCTTGCCTCTGCGCTTCTTGGAATTGATTTTTACATTGCAAGCCCGAAGGGTTATGAGACAAAAAAAGAGTTTGTAGAAATGGCAAACAAAATTGCAAAAGATACTGGTGCAAAAATAAATGTAACAAATGACATAATTGAAGCAGCGACAAATGCAGATGTTATTTATACAGATGTATGGGTTTCAATGGGTGAAGAAAAAGAAAAAGAAGAAAGGGAAAAGGCATTCAACGCATACCAAGTAAACAGCGCACTTGTAAAAAATGCAAAAAAGGATTACCTGTTCATGCACTGCCTTCCTGCACACAGAGGCATGGAAGTTACTGATGAAGTTGCAGACAGCAAAAACAGCGTAATATTTGATGAGGCGGAAAACAGGATGCATTCTGCAAAGGCAGTGCTTTATACAATTTTGGGCAAGTAAGCTTATGCATACACAAAAGTAGGTAGCATGGGAATAAAAGCAGAATGGGACATGCTCAGGGAAGTTGCAATGCACAGGCCCTCTATAGAAATGTACTTCGGCCTGCTTGATCCTTATGCCTCATTGTATGAAAGGGCATTCAACATGTCAAAGGCGCTGGAAGAACATGACCTGCTCAAACAGAAGATAAAGGAGTTTGGCATAAAGGTTGTAACATTGGAAGATGAAATAATAAGCAGGGCAGATAGCGATGAAGAAACAAGGAAAAGGCTGGAAAGGCTTGGCATAGCAGCCATGCATTTTACTGGCGATGCAAATGAAGTAGCAATAAGTAGAAAAAGGCTGCTTGAAGACAAAAAAGCATATGACTCTGCATTCTTCCTTACCTCTGCAATAATGCATCCGGTAATAAGGCTTGAGAAGGCAAAAGAGGAGAGAAAAATTTCAATAGACATAAGCGAAAAGCCATCATCAAACTTATATTTTATGAGGGACCAGCAGGCAGTTACAGACAAAGGTATAGTGCTTGCAAGGATGGCAAAGCCTCAGAGAAGAAATGAGCCGACAATTACAAAATTCCTTTGGAAAACAATTGGCAAGAAGATTGCATATGAAATAAAAGGCAATGCAACCTTTGAGGGAGGGGACTTTATGCCTATGGGAGATTTTGCACTTATCGGCATGGGGGACAGGACCAATGCTGAGGGCATAAGGCAGCTTATGCATAATGGCATTTCATTTGATGAGGTTGGAGTTGTGCACCAGCCAATGCACCCGCTAGTTCCATCAAGCAAGCCAGACCCTATGATTGACATGCATCTTGACACATATTTTAATGCTGCATCTAGCAGCACTGTTGTAGGCTCTGATGTGCTGCTTAAGAATGCAACTGTTGAGGTATATACAAAACAAGGAAAGGGCGAATACAAGAAGGAAAAAGGGCAGTTTACATTATATGACTATATCAAAAGCAAGGGATTCAATGTTGTTGAGCTTACAACGCTTGGGCAGCTTTCTTATGCCTCAAATTTCCTTACTATAAAAGATGGCACAATTATTGCAATAGACATAAGCAGAATTGCAAGGAAGGTTATTAGAGACTTATCATTTAAGGCAAGGGTAAACATAAAAAGATATGGCAGGCTGCTTGCGCAGGCAAAAAAAGATTACCGCAAACTTGAAGAGGAAGGCTTCTTCCCAAACAGCAAGGGCATAAAGGAAAACGGCATAGAAGTATGCCCAATAGACCTGACAAACCTTACCGGAGGATATGGTGGTGCCCACTGCATGACAGCCGCGCTTGAACGGGGTTAGGCTTCCTACCTTTGCATTTGAATAAAAGGCAGAAAAATAAGGCAAAAATGCGCCAGTTTTGCATAAAATAAGCAATTTAATAGTTACCTTTAAATAGTCCGAAAGAGTAAATTTATTATGGAAAAGATAAAAAGAAAGATAGATGAAGCTGAAAGGGTGCAAAGCTGGTTTGACAGTTATGCTAGCCAGTTCATAAAGGAGCATAAGGATGACGAGCAGGGCAATAACGGCTATTCATTGAAAGTAGAGCATACAAAAAAGGTAATTGACAACATAGAGAAGCTTGGTATGGCACTTAAGCTTGATAAGCACCAGATGAGCATTGCAAAGGCAATTGCAATAATGCATGATGTTGGAAGATTTGAGCAATTGCATATAACTGCAACTAAATATGGCAAACCAAGCTTTTCCGACAAGATAATAGACCATGCAAAGCTAGGTGCTGAGATAGCAAGGGAAAGCGGTGCGCTCAATGGCTTTTCAGACCATGATAAAGAGATAATTTACAAAGCCATAGAGTACCACAACCTTTATTCGCTTCCAAATGACCTGACTGAAGAGGAAAAGCTTTTCTGCAAGCTTATAAGGGATGCGGACAAGATTGATATAATAAGGACGGACTTGGAGAACAGAGAAAGCCAGCAAGGCAATTCGCTGCTATATAAGCAGACAGCAGGCATATCTGATGATGCATACAGCACCTTTATGGCTCATAAAGCGCTTTCTAAGGCAAGCACTGGTGACGAAGTTACTCTGCTAAGAATGGCTTTCATATTTGATCTTAATTTCAATGAGTCATTCAAAATATTTAAAGAAAGGGATTATATAGAAAGGTTAGGCAGTTATATAAAGGATGCAAAAAAATATGAGGTAATAAAGGAAGCAAAACTGTATGTTAATGCACATGTGACATCCTCCCACGGCTAAACAGTAGTTCCGAAAGGTTTTATAGCAGTTAATATTAATAGCTATAATGTCAGATTTTATAGCAAAATAAATCTCTACCTTTTAAGTACTATAACGAACACCCTCCTGCCTATGTATGATTTTGGTGCATCTACCTTTCCAGAATTGCCAAATTTTGTAACAGTTTTTTCATAGAACGTTTCAACTTCTTTGCCAAGCGACAAAGCATCCCTTATGATCTTTAGTTCTTTTTTCTTCGGCATTTTCTTTGGCATGTACTCACCATTATTATAAGCAATAAACGTTTTTATACCATTATTATGTATATCCTATGGATATCCTTATATATTTATGGGCGTATACTAAATAATGTGGTTATATGGTAATGGCCATGCAGCAATCTATGGACTCTTTCTTTAAGCAAGTTAAATCTAGGGTAATTAAAGTAATCTCAAAACCAATATATCAAAATGGATATTGCAAATACGATAGCAAGGATATAGCGGAGACAATATTTGAAACGGCATTACAGAAATTAAGTTTGGAATCTAATGCAACAATGCCTGATAGTGATACAGTCTTCTATAGGCTTAAAAATAGTGAACTTAAAGAAGAAAACCTATTGTCAATGTTATACAAAAGTAGGCCACAATCACATGAGCCGATAATAATACTGATAGACGGACATGACGATATGTATTATGGAAAAAGAAAAAAGAAAAACGGCAAGAGGGTAAGGGTTGTAGGCACAAAACCAAAGCAAGGATCTCATCATGCATTCAAATATCTAACCGCAAAGAGACTGCATGGCGAAGTTGTATATACGTGCCCTTTGCTCAATGGGAGTGTCATTGACAAGTCTATAGAGATAATAGAAGAGTTGAAGAAATCTTATACGATTGTAGAAGTTATAGGAGATGGAGCTTTTCCATCATCAATACTGATAAATTATCTAGAATTGAACAAGATACATTTTATTTTTCGTTATCCGTCTACTTCGAAACTAAGAAAAAAGAAAATGAGATACAATGTTGTAAAGGAATATGCTACGACTAAAAAGGATGGTTGGACAGGAAGAAGAGGCACTATTCCAGTCAGGTTTTATATATGTAAATACAGAGATAGGAAAAAACAAAATGAAAAGAGAAAAGACTTTTACATCATATCCGATCAAGATGTTGGGGTAAGGAAATTAAGAAAAACTCTCAAAGAAAGGTGGGATATAGAAACCGGATTCAGAGACATAGAACGGCTTACGATATTTACAACAACAAGAGATCATATGCTGCGATTTTTATTTCATACAATTGCCTGTATTATCTACAATTTCTGGCTACAGGTTAGAGAACATTTTTCTATACGACTACATGACATGGTACTTTTGATACTTGAATTAAATGCGTTCAATATTTTCAAGATATTAGAGAAGAGAAAGAGGTATTTTACTAATGGCATAAGTCCGCCATAAAGGATTAACATAGAGCGGTCTACCTCTGGCTTAGTTGAACCTACAAAGAGGTATGAAATTTGTCTTGTTTTTTGTTGGGTCTTGCATATATCGTATCTGACAGTAAATCATGAAAATGAAATTTCTCAAGGTAGAAAGCAATAAAAGGTAGTCATGTCAATAATTTATTCGGAACTACTGTAAAGCCTGTGGGCTTCCTCTGCATCATACGATCACCGCATCCTGCAGAGGATGTGTTTTATCGGTTCTCAGCTCCTCGACACAGCTTGCATTCCCTGTTGGAATGTATTGGCCAATATCTCCCTGAGCGTGACTTCCCCCTTGTCCAGAGGTAGCTCTTTTGAGTATTACTTTTGCCGCATTTTCGTCCCTGTCCATTACCAGGCCGCAGATTCGGCAATTATATATTCTGTCTTCAAGAGTCAGTCTTTCATCTCCTTTCTTTATATTGCCGCAACGGCTGCATTCCTGGGTTGTATTCCTTGGGTCTATCTTCATCACTTTCATACCAGCGCTTTCAGCCTTGTATGAAAGGAATTGGATGAATCTATTCCATGAAGCGTTATAGATTGATTGCGCAAGGTTGTGGTTCTTCACCATGCCCTGAACATTGAGGTTTTCTACTACAAAAGAGGTATGACCGGAATTGACTAGTGCATTTGACACCTTATGCGCGAAGTCGTTCGACTGGTTCATTACTGCCTGCCATTCCTTTTGGAGATGAAGCTTTGCCTTCTCCCTTCTGTGAGAGCCTTTCTTCCTCTTTGCAATCTTCCTTTGCCATTTTATGATTTTCTTTCTAGCGTTTTGCATGAACTTCGGCTTCTCTATCTTTGTACCATCAGAGAGTGCAACGAATGAATTCAGGCCTAAGTCTATGCCTACTGGGTTTGTATCCTTGACCTCTGGGATCTTTATGTCATCTATTGCGGTGAAGATTGCATAGTACTTGTCTGCATTCTTCTTTATCGTCATTGTCTTTATCCTGCCTTCTATTTTCCTATGCAGTTCTATCTGCATCCTACCTATCTTTGATACCCTAAGCATGTCTTTCTTTCTATCCTTTTCTATCCTGAACGAGCCGTTGTCCTGCGGATATACTATTGATTTGTATCTATCCCTCGATTTGAAGCGTGGAAAACCAACTTTTACTTTCTTGCCCTCTTTTCGTTCTTTTGCCCTTCTGAAGAAGTTCTTGTACGCCTTTAGCACCCTATATTTTATTTCGCACCTTGTTTGCGAATAGAGCTTCAAGTACTTCTTGTCATCTTTGATTGTTTCATTTGCGAACTTGTTGAGTTGCGCCATTGAATATTTTGTGGTTGCCATCCTTGTATGACTGTATCGACTTTTCAAGAAGCTTGTTGTAGAATTCTTGCGCAAGTATGAACATTTCGTCTATTTCCCTCTGCCTTTTTGCGTCAGGGTAAATTCTAAACTTGTAGGCCCTTGTTTGTTGCATTATATTCATATTATTTCGCATATTTATTTCTGCACATTTATATATATTATTGCGGTTCGCTTTCATCCCACCCATAAATGGTGTGGGATTGACACGCTCACTGTGTTAATAAGGAGATAATTGCCTGCAAAGCCTGCTTTTGTAGCCCAAGCCCACAGGATTTAATTTTTATGTGATATTCCTATAGTATGCAATATACACAAAGATATTGCAAATCAAGTAAACAAACCTATTTATTTTTTTATAAAATACTTAAGCATGATGAACAGCATAGAGAAAAGGAAAGCAATACGCAAAAACTCTTTGAAAAAGAGTTTCATCAGGAGGCTTGAGCAACGTAATCCTCTTAATCTTGGATTCAACTCTCAATCAGCAATGGAGTACCTCATGACTTATGGCTGGGCAATACTTATCATTGCAGTTGTTTTGGGCGCATTGTTTTCTCTTGGGGTTTTCAATAGTAGTTCATTTGCGCCAAAAGCGCAGCCAGGCTCATGCCAAGTTTTCAGGCCAGATGGACCTGGAAGCAACTTTGATGTTAATTTGATGGGTGTATGTAATGGCGAGCTGCCACAATATGTGGCGCAGTTCAACGGACAAAATGCGTATATTAATTTAGGCAATAGCCCTACGTTAAGCCCAGAAGCTGGAAACAACGGGCAGATGACTTTATGCCTTTGGTATTACATAAATTCTCTTGCAAATTACCATGGTCCTCTTATAAAAGGAGAAAGTGCGCCAAGCTCAGGCAATGCATGGGAGTATACACTTGATCAATATGGCAGTCCGCAGGGCTTTACACTATGGACAGGACAAGGCAGCAATATTGCCTATGCTAGCACAGGCGCAACCGCAGCCCCAAAAACATGGTACTTCTCATGTTTTACATACAATTATGCCTCTTCTTCTGCATACTATTACCTTGATGGAGTGCCGTATTCTGCTACCTTTACATCAGGCACTCCTGCCACTCAAGGGACTGGAAAGCTAATCATAGGTGCAGGAGAGAATGGCTATTCAAATGTGGAACTTGCTAACGTCCAAATCTACAACACCTCCCTTTCAGCAAACGAAATACAGGCTCTCTATCTTGAAGGTATCGGTGGTGCACCCATAGACCTGCAAAATCTTGTTGGATGGTGGCCGCTAAACGGCAACGCAAACGATTACTCTGGCAATGGAAACAACGGGCAAGCATACAGCGTTACTTATACCTCAAATTGGGAGAGCGGCTACACACCGCCGTAGCTGCAGCAAAGCGCTTTCTTCTTTCCTTATGGCTGCAACATCCCTTTGCACAGCGATGGCTTCCTGACATTTTGCTACTACACTGCCAAACCTTGCAATCCTACTCCCTCAAAAGTCCTTGCACGCTTGGCAGCAGGGTAACCAGCTCGTTTTCTATATCCTTGTACATTTTTATGGTTTCATCATTTACGAGCTTGTTCCTCATGAGCCCTTGCATAAAGTATCTTACCCCGTACAGAAACTTGGCTTTGTTGCAATTGCTGCTCAGAATGAGATTCAAATAAGCTCTTGCTTTGGGCCTGTCTATCGCGGCCAGAGACATGTACATATATGCATCGTCAAGCTCCCTGAATGCATAGTTCCCCAATTCGAAGTCTATAAGGTACAGATTTCCAGCATGCTCCTCCATTATGATGTTTGCAACCCTGAAATCGCCATGGACCAGTTTGCCGTCTATAATCTGCCGAGGCATGTAAGAGAACAATATATTGAGCCTGGTCTCTCCCTCGAGCATTGGTATGGAATTTCGCAGTGCAAATATCCTTTCAGCGCTTACCTTCTCAAGCGTTTCTGGGTCTTCAAGAGTCGACCCCTTTATCCTTTCATATATCAACCTAAAATTTTGTTCATCGAGTTCAATCAATCTTGGCGTTGAGAAGTATTTAGAAAACAGGTTGTAGAACGCAAGCTCCCTTTCGAATCTTTCTTTTTTGAAGAAGGTCTTTACGACAACATCTTCATATATCTCCACATTGTTGTAGTTTCTATAGATTGAAATCAGCCTTTTTGACTTTTCCATAGGCTCATCACAAAGCCGTTCCCGAAATTCGAATCCTTGGTGAACAAGACAACTCTTACGCCGAGGTCATAGATTGGCTTCAGGTCGGCCCAGCTGTCGCCAATATATATGACATCTTCTGGCCTGAGGTGTGTCTCCTCGAAAACGCTTTCGTAGTACTCTTTTTGTGGCTTTTTGTAGGCTCCCCCGCAGAAAACACCGTCAAACTCCTTTGCAATTCCAAACTTTTTCAACTCAAACTCTACAAGTTCCTTACCGTTGTTTGTCAGGATATACTTCTTTGCAGAGATTTGCTTCAGCTGCTCCATCAGGCCAACATTCAGCCTGCCGCTTTCTATGAATAGCTTCATGTACATCCTTGTGGCATCAGGAAGCTTGTCATCAGGTAAGCCAGCAGATCTGAATATTTCTCCAGCGTCAAAAAATAGGTTAGAATGCTTCCATTCTGCCTTTATCCCAAATTCGCGCGACACCTCCTCAAAAAGCTCTTTAGGGCTTTTCCTAAGCACTATTGTGTCATCGTAGTCCACGAATACCGCTTTTGGAGATTTGTAAAATAGGTCTTTTGATATCTCCTTTATCAGCACCGGCAGCATATCGTGGTACCTGTAGTCGCAGTTAGACAGCGAGCCTGTGACCACATAGCTGTAATAAGGGCAGCCATTCCCACATATCAGAATGAACGGACAGTCTTGGCACGCAGCCTTGTTTATAGGAGTGAGGTTGTTCCATTCCCTGATTGTGGCGTCATCAGAGAATACATAGGATTCGGGCTTTTTCCTTTCAAAGAATTTTCCGGTGCCAAGGAAGGCCTGGCAGGGCCCTATTCTTCCATCGGCAGCGACAACAATCTGGTTCCCGCAGCCAGCACAGTCCTTAAGATACGGCGTCTTAGTGATGATGTATTTCAGCCTCCTCATTACCCTGTCCTCATAAATCCCCTTCTGCCTAAACACCCTGAAAGCGTTATACAGCTGCACCATAAGGAACTCGAAATTACTAACATTTGCAGGATTCCCATTTTCTGAGCTCTGTGGAGGATTGAAACCGACACTCTTAACAAATTTGTATTTATCACTTATCCATTCTGCAATCTGCGGTAGAAAATTGACAGTATCCTTTGTGATCGTGATTGACAAGCCAATATTTACTCCCTTTTCCGCATATTTCAGCATGTTTGACTCTATTAAGTCGAACGTGCCCGTGCCTGTTTTGGTTATTCTGTTCTTGTCATGCAATTCCTTTGGGCCGTCAAGCGAAATGGAAACTGCAACATTGTTTCTTCTGAAGGTTTCAGCAAGCTCTTCGCTATATATTGAGCCGTTCGTGTTTATAGATATGCTTACCTCCTTGCCCTGGGCACTTTTCTTTATGTATTCTATTGCCTCTATGACAAATTGCCTATTCAATAGGGGCTCCCCTCCATAGAAGATGAACTTGACGCTCCCTCCAGAATTTCTAATAGCATAATCTATCCAAGGCTTAGCGTTCTCAATGTTTGCCATGCTGCGTCTCTCCGTATCAAAATTGTTCTCTATGAAGCAATATGTGCACCCGAAATTGCAGGCGTCAGTAGCTATCAAGTAGACAACTGCTGGCTTTGCCTCCCTAGCATAGTTTTTCTGATAAAACTCCAAAAATTTCCTTTTGTAATCCTTTTCTACATATATCCTCATTTTCCTGAGCTTGCCTATCTTCTCCGAGTCCACTTTAAAATCCTTTATCTCTTCCCATTCCTTCTTGGAAAATTGGAAAAAGGAGTGCTTAAACGGTATATAAATATATACATTTTCGAGGGTAGAGAAGGCGTATATGTAAGGATTAAGAATTGGCTCTTTGGACACTGATTGTCACCCTGCATCCTTTGCTTTACCCATAGTTTCATATTTTATATATATGTATATTATTATGTTTTTGGCCAGCGTCGTTAACTATAACAAGCCTTTGGGGATTTAAAGAGGATCACAGAAGCCCCAGGTGGGCGGATAATTTTTATATGATATTCCGATAGTATATCTTTATATATACAAGGATATTACAATAAAGTTGATTTATCCACTACTTTATTGCCTGATAAGTTATATATAAGCCTGATAATTCCCATTTATTTTCATTTGCTTGCAATTCTGGATGTTTCTTGATACTTAATGTTCTCTGACGATTAGAGAGATTATGCGCTCTGTTTAGGAAGGCTTTCTAAAAGGTAATAAATTTGAGGACAAGGTTTATGGATTCAAAAAGTGCAAAACTTTAGTAAGAAAAGTTATATACAGGCATTTACCGTCGTTAATCCTATTTAAAATGGAAAGTCAAGTTAAATAAAGGAATCACTTGAAATTTTTGCATAAGCTAATGCAAATTATTGTTGCCTCCAGAATTTCTTGAGTATCTCTTCCATAGGGTCTGCCTTTGAAGCATTGTTTGCATTTGCATTAAGGGCTTTCTCTATGCGCTTTTCCTCTTCTTCTGCAATCCTTTTCTTTTCTTCTGTAATTTCCTTCAATCTTGACATTATTGCCTCTTTTGTTTCTCCATATGCATAGTCTACTGGCGTCTTGCCATATTTGTCTTTAGCATTGACATCTGCGCCATTGTCAATGAGGAGCTTTGCTACTTCTGCACTATCACTGCGAGCAGCCCAGAACAGCGGAGTATCGCCCTTATTGTCCTTTGCATTGACATCTGCGCCATTGGCAATGAGAAGCTTTGCTGCTTCTATACTGTTATGGGCAGCAGCCCGGAACAGCGGAGTCATGCCATCATTGTCTTTAGCATTGACATCTGCGCCATTGTCAATGAGAAGCTTTGCTAATTCTATATGACTCTCGGAAGCAGCTTCATGCAGCGGAGTATCGCCATTTTTGTCTTTAGCATTGGCGTCTGCGCCATTGCCAATGAGAAGCTTTGCTACTTCTATGCTGCCATAGAAAGCAGCCGCATGCAGCGGAGTCGAGTTATGTGAATTTTTTGCATTGGCGTCTGCACCGTTGTCAATGAGAAGCTTTGCTAATTCTATATGGTTCTCGGAAGCAGCCTCATGCAGCGAAGTATCGCCATATTCATTTGTTGCATTGACATCTGCGCCATTGTCAATGAGAAGCTTTGCTAATTCTATATGGTTCTCGTCAGCAGCCAAGATCAGCGGAGTCCTGCCAAATGACGAATCCTTTGCATTGACATCTGCGCCATTGTCAATGAGGAGCCTTGCTACTTCACAAGAAGCAGCCAACATCAGCGGAGTCTTGCCATCTTTGTCTTTAGCATTGACATCTGCGCCATTGTCAATGAGAAGCTTTGCCACTTTTACTCTACTCCAAGAAGCAGCCTTATGCAGCGGAGTCTTGCCCTTATTGTCCTTTGCATTGATATCTGCGCCATTGTCAATGAGAAGCTTTGCTACTTCTATACTGTTATTGGCAGCAGCCTTATGCAGCGAGGTCGTGCCATCATTGTCTTTAGCATTGACATCTGCACCATTGTCAATAAGAAGCTTTGCCACTTCTACTCTATTCCAACCAGCAGCCTCAAGCAGCGGAGTCTTGCTATATTTGTCTTTAGCATTGGCGTCTGCACCTTTGGCAACAAGAAGCTTTGCTAATTCTATATTGTTATTGTAAGCAGCCTTATGCAGCGGAGTATCGCCATCTTCATCTTTAGCATTGACATCTGCGCCTAATTCCAATGCATGCTTAGCCTCTTCAAGAGTGCCTTCCTTTGCTGCATCAAGCAGCATGTTGTTCAATTCTACCTTATTAAGATTCCTTTCCTTTTCCATAATCTCACCAAGCTAATGCCTCCAGAATTTCTTAAGTATCTCTTCCATAGGGTCTGCTTTTGCAGCATTATTTGCATTAAGGGCTTTCTCTATGCGCTTTTCCTCTTCTGCAATTTCCTTCAATCTAGACATTATTGCCTCTTTTATTTCCTTTTTTGCATAATCCAGTGAGGTATTGCCATGTTTGTCCTTTATCTTTGGATCTGCACCTTTGTCAATGAGAAGCTTTGCTACTTCTATGCTGTTATGGGCAGCAGCCAGCAGCAGCGGAGTCTCGTCATCTTCATTTTTAGCATTGATATCTGCACCTTTGTCAATAAGGAGCTTTGCTAATTCTATACTGCCATTGCGAGCAACCACATGCAGCGAAGTCTCGCCATCTTTGTCTTTAGCATTGACATCTGCGCCTTTGTCAATAAGAAGCTTTGCTACTTCTATCCTGCCATGGTAAGCAGCCCAGTACAGCGGATTCTCGCCATCTTTGTTTTTAGCGTTGACATCTGCGCCATTGTCAATGAGGACCTTTACTACTCCTCCTGTACTATACCAAGAAGCAGTAGCCAGCAGCAGCGGAGTCTCGCCCTTTTTGTTTTTAGCGTTGACATCCGCGCCTTTGTCAATGAGAAGCTTTGCTAATTCTACTGGACTATACCAAGAAGCAGCAGCCAGCAGCAGCGGAGTATCGCCATATTTGTTTTTAGCGTTGACATCCGCGCCTTTGTCAATGAGAAGCTTTGCTACTTCTGCACAATTAGAGTAAGCAGCCCTATGGTCAGTAGCCCAGTGCAGTGGAGTCTCGCCATTATTGTCTTCAGCATTGACATCTGCGCCTTTGTCAATGAGGAGCTTTGCTACTTCTACATGATTCCAAAAAGCAGCCTCATGCAGCGAAGTCTCGCCATATTTGTTGTCTTTAGCATTGACATTGGCGCCATTGTCAATGAGGAGCTTTGCTAATTCTATGC
>JABEBW010004503.1_pt1 | contig 15912 bp, 13 predicted proteins | sample 7245961 | NCBI WGS metagenome assembly JABEBW01 (sample SAMN14506364, study PRJNA622280) | hot springs metagenome | biome: hot spring [ENVO:00000051]|acidic hot spring [ENVO:00002120]; feature: spring [ENVO:00000027]|sediment [ENVO:00002007]; material: sediment environment [ENVO:01001048]...
TTGGATGGAAAAACAAAAGGCACCTAGGATAACTTACTAAGTGCCTGTTTTATTTGGTGGGTTGTGAGGGGATCGAACCCACGACCCGCTGATTAAGAGACAGTTGCCTGAGTATTTGTCGCTTACAAAGCATTTTAATGTTAACATATAACAGCCTGTTTTCAACAACAAAACGGTAGTTTCATTATATCCTTCAATGGGTTGTCTTGTCCCGTGTTTCTGGCAGAACTAGATCCAGACTAGTGCCAGAATTGCGCAATGAGCAGCTGAGTTGCTCAGTTGCTCAGTTGCTCTATCGCGTTATGCTCATCTATGTATCATCAGCTATAGAATTAACAACTTGATATTAAAAGGGTATAGGCTGCTTTTTTAACTCGTAGAAATTTTGCTAACTGTTCTTGCTTGGGCAGAACTAGAGCCAGACTAGAGCCAGAAAATGAGGCCTAAGCAACTGATTTCTCATCAACTGCTCTGAAGTGCCCTCCAAAAGTTGGACAGGGAGCCAAACTCTGGGCTTCTGTACAAGGAGTCGTAAGCGTGCAGCCAACCCATCTTTTTATTACCTGACTTTTCGCTGACGCTATCCCAGGGTTTTCACCGGAGGGGGGTATCGACCACGCCCAGCGCTCCTCCATCGCCTCGGCCAGTGATCCCCACTAAAATTCCTCCTCCAGCACATACCAGAGACCAAAGGTGGTTGACGCATAGATGGGCTGGTTTCGTGAAGCTGTCAGCGCGGCAAGCTTCAAGTGCATTTCCCCGGCTTGCTGCAAGGGGGCGCATCATTCGCTCAGCGTACTCCAATGGCCCGCCGTAAAATCCAGCGATAAGGTTCGCGCCACCACCGCGTGCGTCCCTGATGGCTGTGCTTCCAGCGGATGAGTTCCGCCAGGGCATCCTCCACGTTTATGGGGCCGCGCCGCCCAATGTAGGTGGGGTAGCGAATCAGGGTGCCGGCGACCAAGGCATCCAGACTCAAGCGGCGTTGCCGCCGTGGTATGGGGCAGTGGTCAGTGGTAAGGCCCCAGCCCGCATAGAAGGGCTGCCCGTAGCAATGCACCTTGCGCCCCCGCAGCAGTCCCTCAAAGCCTGCCAGCGAGGTCAGCGTGTGGACTTCGTCCACAACCGCCAAGACCGCCTCCATGGGCACGCCGCGTAGCACCTCGTCGCAAAAACCGTCCGCCTCGTCCTCGCGTTTTCCCGCGGCGCGTAGCCCGGCTTCCACGTCCGGGTGGGGTTTGTACACGATGTAGGCATCGGGATTCGCGGCGCGGACCCGGCGTAAGAGTTCCAGATTGCCCCGAAAGCAGGGTGTCGCACTGTGTATGGCGGCGTCGCTCTCTACCTGACCAGGCACGATGAGCACCCGCTCCACACCTGTAGGACGCTGCCAGACCCCTAGGCCGACATTGTATTTGCTCACTCCGGCAGCCACGATCTGGGCGCGCAGGTGTTCTGCGCGCTCCAATTCCTCGTTAGAAAATTCCGTCGTAGAGAGGATTCTCTCCAGTTCCGACGGCGTTCGGGCATCGTAGTACATCCCCAGGCGATCTACGACCCAGGATAGGGGTCGGGTGAGCTCCGCGCCCAGCCCCACAGAACGGAGGAAACCGTCTTCCATGCGCAAGATGGTCGCTTCCGGTGGCATTCCCTCAGGTATGGGGGTCAGGCCCCACAAGATCAGCGTGGCCCTTGGGGGAATGGCGTCGACGGAGCGCACGAAGCGCAGCCGGTTGCCGGGAAAGCAACGCCGCAAATAGCGCCACTTCCACACGGGAAAAGACCAGACATAGAGGGTGTCCGGCAGGTCGGCAAAGCGCTCCCTAGCCATGCTGTACCGCAGATTTGCTGGGGCTTGCGCCCGGTTGCGCCTGGGACTCCAAAAAAGCATCCACCAGCGCAAAGTGATCGGACCAGGTCCACGGGCGAAATCCGGCCATGCGGGCCCGCTGTGCCTGGCGTCGTGGACCATCCTTCAGGTAGTCTTGGATTAGCTGCCGCCATCCCAGTCCATCCAAAGGGCTCAGATAATCGGGGACGTTTCCCGCCGCCTCCCGAAACGCCGGCAGGTCGCTGGCGATGACCGGGGTGCCAAGACTCAGGGCCTCCACCAGGGGCAGACCAAAACCCTCGGCAAAAGAAGGGAACAGAAGGGCCTGGGCGTGTTTGAGCCAGGTGGCAATCTCCTCGTCGGCGCAAGGTCCCAGCTCTACCACCTGCCCCCGCAGCCAATGAGAGCGTTCCAACAGATCCAGCACCTGTTCGCACTCCCAACCCCGCCGTCCCAGAAGCACGAGCTTGGGAACGATCTCCGCATTTCTTGCCGTCTCCAGCCAGTGGCGCCAGATCTGTAACAGCAGCAGATGGTTTTTGCGTGCCTCGATGGTACCAAGCACCACAAAGTACGGATCGGCCAAGGGACGCTGCCCCGAGGCTTTGGGTAGGGAGCTGCAGCCCAGGGGGGCGACCAGCTCTGGCCCGGATGCGCGGATCCCATGCTGTGCCCAGTAGTGGTGCCAGCTTTGCCGGGTTGCCTCGGAGTTGAAGATCCGTGCCCCGGCGCTCTTGCGGATGGTCTCCAGTCTATGGGCGTGACGCATCTCTTCTCCCGGCCGACCGTATTCTGGGTAGACAACGGGTATCAGATCGTGAATAAAAAACAGCGGGCGCAAGCCGAGCCGTTTCAGTATGTCGCCATAGCGGGTATCCTCGAGACCGCTGTGGCTCAGGTTGAAAAACCAGCAATCCTCACACCTGCTGGCACGCATGAGGTGGGCTCGGGCAACGGCCGAGCGGATGCGCTTGCGCCCATTGTCGCCCGTCTCCAAAATTGCCGAGAGAATGTCGCTGGATCCCTTGGCCGACAGTCGCAGCCAGCGTCCCCCGTGGCGGACGACGGCGCGTACGCGCGGACGATAGTGACGCAAATAGGCAAGGGTCACCCGGTCTATTCCGGTCGGATGCAAGCCCTCCAGATGTCGGGCGCACAGACGAGTGACGTCTACTAGAATGGGTGTGTTCACCAGGCCATTTCTCCCTTGGACCGATGGGGATACACCAGTTTGCCCACCGTGTGGGTGCGTAGCCGGTAGCAGGTTTCGGTCACCGCCTCCGTTACGCCAGGCTCCTGAAAAAACACTCCCCGCACCTGCACGGTGGCGGCCAACGCCGTGAAAAAATCTTCCCGCAGTTGCGGATCCGGGGGCGTGCCCTGCGTCCAGAAGTCGTCCAGACTCCCCTGAAAAGTCAAGCCCGGCACGTCGAATACCGCGCTTCCCAAGGCTTTGAGAGGACGATGCAGCTGCAGCGCGCGCAGGCCCGTGCTACTGTTAACCAGAACCACGCCGCGTGAGCGCTGGATGAGCCCGTTGAGGTCGCCCCCTCGCAGATACACCAGGCGATCTTCCACCTGCAGCTCGCGGCGACGGCGATGCAGATAGCGCTCCCAGTCGGGCAAGGCGGGATCCCACGGGTGCTCCTTCACGACCAGAAGCGCGTCTCGCGGCGCGCAACGGAGGAAAGAATCCAAAACCAGCTCCAGGGCGGTTTCCATGCGCGGAAAGGGAGAGTAAGCCACCATCTGGAAGTCGAAATTGAGCTGAATGGGGAAAAGGTAATAAGACCGTCCGCTGTTCCAGAGCTCCTCGCATTGGGCCAGAGTGCGGGTCTTGCGTAGGCGATTACCCAGAAGCCGCCAACCACTGGCCATGGTATACAAGATGGTGGGAGGGCGCATGTCACTGCGTTGGTAGCGGGGAAAGAAAGGCCAACCCAGGATATTGGCGTAGTTTTGCGCAAGGTCTCCCACGGCCATTTGATAGGCGCTATCCACAAAACGTTGCTCCCAGTCCAATACCACCGCCTGCCGGGCAATGGCGTGAATGGACTGGGCATCTTTGGGAAAGTGGGAGTTCCCGCACATCCCATCGCGCTCCAGGGTGATCCAGTCGGGGCGGAGGTAGCCAAAGTCTGTGACGGTAACGCGAATGCCGAGCCCCTTGGCGATAGCCACAGCCTCCTTGTGGTAGCGGCGCTGCTCGCCCAGAAGGAAGAGGTCCGAGACCCCCTCGCGCTGGAAAAAGTCGTGTAAGAAAGCGGGCCAATCGGCGAGGCTACCGCGATAATTAATGGCGTGATCATCGTGCCAGAACAGCCAGTCGCCAGCCGACAGATTGATACGCGTGACCCGCCAGCCCGCCTCGACGAGGCAGACCCCTACTCGGCGAAAGAACGGGGAGGGCATGCCCTGGAGGAAGACGATGTGCGCTCTGGAACCGCTGCTCATCGTCCGCGGAGAAAGGCGGTCACTGCGCCGTCTAGACTTTTTTCGTAGGTGACCCTCCCCAACGGCGCCCCCGCGCTGCGGATCTTGTCGATGTCGTGACCACAGGTTCGACCGAAAATCTTCACTACGAGTGGGTGCAAGAGGGGTTCGGAGCGCAGTCCAAAAGCGGAGTAAGGTGCGGACATGGCATACCCGGCAGCCATGGCCACCCCATAGGGCAGGCGCAGTACGATCCCTTTACCCTTCAGAGCTCGGCGTAGGTCGGCCACGAAACGTTGCCAGGAGAGGCTCATAGGGTCACGCAGATTGTAGGTTTCGCCTGCGGTACGAGGGTTTTCCACAAGCCACAGGGCGACGTCAACCAGGTTCTCCACATCCAGATAACCACAGTCGGCACGACCACCGTCGACGAGGAGCATGAGTCCGGATCGCAATTCCGTGCCGATGCGTTCCACAAAGGGACTTCCTTCGCCCATGACGTTGCAAGGACGCAGGATAGAGTAGGGGAGAGAGAGCGCGGCAGCCCGATCGCGCAGGAGGGCCTCGCCCGCCTGTTTGCTGTCGCCGTAGCCAAAACCCGTGGTGGCGGGCAGAGGATCCTGCTCACGGGCCGGAGCCTCGGGGAAGCCGTAAACATCGACACTGGAAAAATGCAGGAAGAAGTTCGGCATGGACCCCGAGCCCTGCAGAGCGTCCAGCAGGTTGCCCAGGCCATCCACGTTGGCCGCCCAGTAAGCCGCTCGCTGGTCCCAGGTATGGACGTTGGCGGCACAGTGGAATACCCCGGAGATGCCGCGCGTGGGCGCCAACAGGCTGTCCCGTAGGGTCAAGTCCCCCGGATAAATCTGCGCGCTTTGGCGTAGCCGAGGATCGAGCCGTTGGGGATCGCGGACCAGTAGGCGTACCGGCTTACCTTGATCCACCAAGCGCAGGGCCAGATGGCGTCCGATGAAACCCGTGGCCCCCGTCACCAGGATGGGTTTCATGGGGTTTCCTCGGCGGCCTGCTGCTTGAATACCGGCCGTTTACCCGGCTTGGGGACTGCGTTCAGTAAACGATAGCCCAGACCCACGAAAGGATTCATCCAGCCCCAACGGGCGCGCAGGGCCATGTGGATAGGCACCGCCTCTGCTCCCAGATCCATCTTGACGTCGTAGGTCGTGAGCCCCATCTCCAGACGCTCGGCCCCGAGTTCAATGGCCGTATCCACCACTTTGGTAGCGATGTATAGATATATACCGTCGTTTTGCGCCCGGCTGCGTCCCACATAGAGCCAGCGGATCATGGGGCCGTCGCGCATCATCAAGGCGTGGGCCACGAGCTCTTCGCCCCGATGGAAAAGCAGCACCCAGGAGTCTGGCCCCAGAGCGCGGGAAAACTCCCGATAAAAGGCTGGAGTCAGGACCTCGCGCTGAAATTCCTTGGCATTCTCGTGCACTTCGCGCCATTGGGCACAGAGGATATCGGCAAGATCGGCAAAATCCTCCTTCCGTTCTACCCGGATGCCACTGGATTCCACGCGCCGTCGGTATTTGTTGAGTTTGCTGCGGTAGTAGCTGCGCATGGCGTCTCGGTAGGCCTGTGGGTCTTTCCAGGGAATCTCGAGATAGGTGTTGGGCAAGCCTTCGATCCAGTGGTAGCCATGGACTGCCAGATCCTCTCGAAAGGCTTCAGCGTTATGCTCAAAATCGCGAATCACGATGAGCAGGCTGCGCCGTCTGCGTGCCTCCTCCCGGAGAGAGCGCGCCAGCGCCGCCACCAGGGATGCGCGGGGTACGCCGGACGACTGCGTGATGGGTGGGCTGACGATGGTGATGGGAGTTCCACATTCCAGCAGGTTCCACTTGAGAAAGCTGGGAAAACGTCGACGGATGAACTCGAGGACCTTGCGCAAAGGTTCCGGTGCAAAGATGGCAATGTCGGTGGTGACGGTATATACCCCCCAAAAAGCTCTTGGCTTGCCGCCATCGTCGCGCATGAGCGCATAGCGGTAGCTGAAGCCCTCGAGCCCAGCCCTTTCCAGAACCCGCCAAAAGCTCGGCGCCAGGGCCAGAGACCCCGGCGTGCCCAGTTCTTCCCAGGCCTCAGGGGGGATATCGTCTATACGCTCCAAAATCTCTACCGAGTAGTGCGGCGCTAAGGACATGCGGGACTGGGTCTTGGGCTTATGGGCGCGTTGCGTTTGCCGCAGTCTAGCACGGATGAAAGGCTGCCCAAAGCAAAATGCCGCCGCCGCGCCATACCCGGGGATGACGCCTGCGGGTACAGCGGCTGGCAAAGCGTGCTAGTCTGCCCCAAATCGGGATCATCGGGGGCAGCGGTGCGGGTGCTCGTGGCGTGTAAAGGCGGATTCGGTGATGTATTGCCCCTGGTGGCCGTTGCCCGGGAGTTGCGCGCGCGGGGGCACGTGCCCATCCTTGCCGCCGAAAGGCACCATCGGGTGCTCGCGCGGGATCTGGGGATGGCATTCCGCGTGTTGCCGGGACCAAGCGGCAACCCCTTTGCCGAGGTCCGGGCAGAGGAGGTGCGTGCGCTCCTGCCCTTGCTCGACTCCGTCGATCTCGTGCTCGTCAATCCCCTTGCCCCTGCTGTGGTGCTTGCTGCTCGGTACATCGAAAAAACCTGGGTGTACGCCTCGGCCACACCCATGGTCTTTGCAAGCCCCGAGGATCCTCCCTGGTGGCCCGGTCTGGCGCGCGGTCAGCGGCTTCTGGCGTCCTGTTCCCATGCCCAGCGCGCGGCCTTTCGCCTGGCGCGCTTCGTGGCCGCCCGACAGAGCCGCGATATCGCCCACGTTGCCCAAGCTCTTGGCATTACCTTGCCCGGCCACCCGCGCTTTGAGGGTCTTTATTCACCTGCCGCAAACCTCCTGCTGGCAAGCCCCCTGCTCAGTCCGGCATTGCCCCAGGGCCCATCCGCCATCCACTGCTTGGGTTTTTGCCCCTACATTCCACCGAGCCTCGAAAATATCGGTGCACAGAGAGCTCTGGAGGACTTCGTCGGCCGGGGCGAGCCGCCCGTGATCATCGCCCCCGGCGGTGCCGACCGGGCCAATCCCCGTCCCTTTGTGGAACTCGCGCGGGCGGCCTGTCGAGACCATGGTCTGCGTGCGGTGGTTTCGGCGCGGGCGGGCAGCCTTCGGCAGCTGGACCCTGGGCCAGACCTCCTGATTCTCCCCTACCTGCCGTATCCCATCCTGTTCCAAGGAGCCCGAGCCGTCATCCACTCCGGGGGCATCGGCAGCCTGAGCTGGGCCTTGCGCAGCGGTATCCCATCCATCGTCCTGCCCTCGGTCTGGGATCAGTTCGACAATGCCCGACGTGCCGTGGCACGCGGCTATGGGCTCTGGCCCAAACGCAGCCGCCGCCATCTGCACTGGGCCTTGCAGGATCTCGTGCGCCTGGAGAGCGGGCGCATCCTGCGGGATGCCGTGGCACTGGGGCGCGAAGATGGGGCAAAAGGCGCGGCTGATTTTCTGGCTGCCCGGTTTTCTGTGTTAACGTAAGAAGCAATCCTGGCGCCATAGAACCACGACGACGCCCACATGCACCACTATCCCAAGGTAATAGGTACTACGGTGCCCCTTCGCCGCTAAGGGCGTACCCGGCGCAGAAAGGCCTCCCACTCCGGCAGAATGCGCTCCGACAGGTAGCGTTCACTGTGGCGTACCCCGCGCTCGCGCAGGGCTTCCCGGCGGGCTTCGGCTTCCGGACCGTAGAGCAGAGGGCGCAGGGCCTGGACGAGGCTGGCCGTGTCGTAAGGGTCAAAGTAGACCGTGGCATCGCCATAGACCTCGCGGTGGACGGGAATGTCGGAAGCCGCGGTCACCCCTGCACAGCGCATAGCCTCGATACCCGAAAAATCGAAACCCTCACCCACGCTGGGACAAACGGTGACCAAGGCTTGGCGGAACAATAGTCGTAGACTATCGCTGGGCACATTCTGCAGCAAAAAGAGGCTCCCTTCTTCCACCCAGGGGATCATAGCGTCGAGGGCCTGCTCGTAGTCCCAGCCGATATGCCCCACCAGAATCAGGCGCAGCTGCGGATCCTCGGCGTGGAGGGCCTCCCAGGCCGCCAAAAGGCGCGCGTGGTTCTTGCGGGGCTCGATGGTGGAAACCATCAGCAAAAATCGGTTACCCGGTCCCAGGGTCCGTTGCAAGAATTCGGCGCGCTGCTCCTCAGAGGAAAAGCGCCGCTGCAATGCCCAGGTTTTCCAGGAGAGCTTTCCCGCTGCCGTCCCGCCCGTTTTGCTTTTGCCGCGGAATTCCACATGGCTGTAGCGGCGGACGATGCCCGGGATGCGCTCTGGCTCCGGCTCCGTGGGGTGGTAATGGGAAGGAATCATGTTGTACACGGTGGCCGAGCGCGTTTCCGCCTCGGGAAAGAGGCGCAGCAGGTCCTGACGAGTGGTTTCCGATACGCAGGCAAACCAGGCCCCATCTCGCACGTTGGAGGCCAAGGCATGGTAGTGACTCGCCTGATGAAAGGCGCGGTCGGAAATGGTGTGGGGCATGAGCACCGGGATGGCATCGTGGTAATGGACCACCAGCGCCGTTTCGTGACGCACCCGGCCCGGAAAGGGCGTCTGGGCGATAAAGATATCCGCGCCGCGGGTATCGACGCGTGGATAACGGGAACGTCCCAAAACCTGGGCCCGCTCGATGCCCGCTAGGTGCATCCAACGCCACGGTTCGGCACAAATTCGGTACTGGGCATGGCGCAAAACCCGCTCGCGCTCCGCCGCGGGTAGACTCCGGCCAAAGAGTTCTTGCCACAGATAATCGGCAAAAGGGCTGCCGTCAAAGCGACCGGTGGTCATCTGCCCCGTCAGCCAGGTCCGCCAGCGCAGCTGCAGGTCCGCCCACTGCTCCTGCAGCCACTCCGCCACCGTCGTTTTCCAATCCAAGGCCGTCTGCCCCTTGAGGGAGACCACCACTTGGGAGGCACGCTGGATACTTTCTGCGGTGTCGTGAGCCTTTTGCCCGTACACACCACCGCGCAGCCGCCGCTTGGACATCTGCAGGAACCCCGAGAGCTCCAAATGCTCCAGGCTGGCCAGGGCACTGAAGAGCAATCGGGTTTCTTGGGGAATGCCATAAAAGCCATCCAGGGCCGGGCGCAGCTCCAGCCACACGCGCAAAGCCGCTGGTGCACCTGCCGTGCCCGCTTCCCCGACCGACTGGTACTCAAGCCCTGGTTCCATAGGATGCCCGAAGAGTGAAAATGGGCTAAACCATAGAGCACAGAAGCGGTGAGCTCAATAGCCACGACCCAGAAGGACCGATCCGGACTCGGGAGTATCCAAATAGATCCCGCTGCGGGAGTAAACTGCGCCGAGCTTTGGGTGGGGCAGGCTGTGTACCATCGCTGAAGCTCCATTCCCTCCAGGGTATGTTCCCAAAATACACCTTAAAAGGTATGATGCGGTGATATACCGTATAGGGGATGTACTATGTCGCCAAGCACCGTTCGCACACCGCAGCAACTTGCACAGCTATTGCAGCAACAGCGGCGCAAGCTGGGTCTTACGCAAGACGATCTGGGTAAAAGCTTCGGCCTGCTGCCGAAGACCATCTCTCTACTCGAAAACCATGCGGAAAGAAGCAAAATCAGCACCTTGTTTCGACTCTGTGCCGCTTTGGGTGTGGAGATCGTGATACAAGAAAAGGTCGGAAAGCCTGGTCTTCAGGATGGTCCGACAGCCACACACGCCGAGACGGAGTGGTGAGTGCCTAGACGGTCTCGAACAACGCGCCTCGGCGTCTGGATGAACGGACTTCGGGTGGGCGATTGGCTCGTTGATGGCCACGGAACCCATATCTGGACCTACGATCCCGCGTGGCTCGCATCGCCGTACCGGCGTCCTATTTCGCTCTCCCTGCCGTTGTCCGGCGCTCCAAGTCGTGGCCAACGAGTGCGGCGCTATTTCGATAACCTCTTGCCCGACAGCCCGGAAATACGCCGCCGAATCCAACGGCGGTTCAATGCGCCATCCATGACGCCCATGGATCTGCTCGCCGAGATTGGCCGCGATTGTGTCGGTGCCGTGCAACTCCTGCCCGACGACCAAAGCCCGCAAGATTCAGACGGCATAGCGGCAGAACCCTTGTCGGAAGCGCAGGTGGCTGCGGTACTCGCGCAAATCACCACAGCAGCGTATGCAGACGCGGATGACTTTCGCATCTCACTGGCTGGTGCACAAGAGAAAACGGCTCTGCTCTTTTTGCGGGGTCAGTGGTACAAGCCCATGGGATCCACAGCCACCACGCATATTCTCAAGCTTCCCATCGGACAAAAGCACGCCCACGCCGTGGATTTGCGCGAATCCGTAGAGAACGAGTGGCTTTGTAGCCAAATTCTCCAAGCGTATGGACTGCCGACGGCAAAGGCGACCATCGAGACCTTTATCGACCAAAAGGTGCTGGTGGTGGAACGTTTTGATCGAAGGCTCACCGCCGATGGACGCTTGTTGCGGCTGCCGCAAGAGGATTTGTGCCAAGCTCTGGGCGTGGGACCAGAGCAGAAATATGAAACCGAAGGTGGCCCAGGTATTCCTTCCGTTATGGATGTGCTCCTTGGTTCTGATGATCCTGCAGAAGATCGCCGCCGCTTCTTTCTGGCGCAAGTCGTCTTTCTGCTGCTGGCAGCCATCGACGGGCATGGAAAAAACTTCAGTATTTTTCTGGAAGTGGATGGGCGATATCGCTTGACGCCCTTGTACGACGTCCTTTCTGCCCATCCGATTTTGGGTAATGGACCAGGTCAAATCGCACCGCAAAAACTGAAGATGGCGATGGCGTGGCAGGGTGAGCGAAATCGGACTTATCACTGGCAGCAAATATCACGACGCCACATTCTCGCAACCGCAAAGAGGTGCGGTATCCCTAATGGAGAAGTACTGCTGGACGAGCTTCTCAGCAACACTCCCCATGTGATCGAGACGGTCGGCGCAAGGCTGTATCCGGGTTTTCCGCAATTGCTTGCCGAGACCATTTTGCAGGGCATGAAACAAAAGGCGCGTCAAATGGCGACGTCCTGAAGCTTTTCCTGCGCCCTGCTTGGTATGCCCATCAATACACCCTATCGTTCAGCGTAAAACAGCGATATGCTCCGGCCAGCCGGGCGCCCCCCGTAGCTGCCAGACATCCTCCTGGGGTAGAAAGTGTTGCTCCAAAAACTGCCGTGCGGTGGCGTTGCGGCCGGTATCCACCCAATCCGCCCGCAGCGTCTGTCCCTGGTCGCCCTGGCGGCAAAGGTGCTGCAGCAGGGCATCCTCGAGACCCAATCCAAAGACGCGGCAGGAAAGCACCAATTGCCGCAGACGATTACCCTGCAGCAGGGCCAACCCGACCAAGCCATGCTCGGTCATGCGGTCGCGGGCGCGCAGGGCGTAGAGCCGCCCTCCATCCGCCACAAAGGAACCCATCTCCGCCATCGTCCAGCGTTGGCCGGTGGTATTGAACTGGTTGGTCTTGTTGAGCAACTCCAGGGCGCGGGCAAACTGCGGGCTTTTCAGGTCTAGGGTCAGGATATCCACCGCCAAGCCCAGCTCCCGCAAGTAACCCTCCCGATCTCCACTGGCGAGCTGGCTATCGCGTTGCACTTTGGCCTGGATGGCCTCGGTACGCTGTTGGCTCTCGGCACTCAGCCGGGGCACCTGATAGGGAACGCCATACAAGAGCTCCATGCGCCAGGTGTGAGGGTCGCCCGTCAGGGTCCGCATTTGCGGAAAGGCACGTATGACTTCGGCAATTTCGAGGGGGTTATCGTCAATAAAGACGGTATGTTCGGGCAGCACATTGACAGCCTGCAGAATCTCCCGCACGTTTTGCGATTTGGGCTGCCAATTGACGCGGGTGACCGCAAAGTCTTCCCAGCGAATCCGCCCGTACCACACTTTATCGAAATTGGCGCGGGTTTGTGCCTCCTCATTTTTGGAGCAGATGGCTAGCACAATGCCCCGGCGTTTGCACTCGATGAGGGCTTCGGCATAGCCAATGGGCCAGCCTTCCGTATGATCACCAGGTACAATATGATCCTCTTCGGCGAGGACACCTTTCCAGAGGGTGTTATCGAGGTCGGTGATGATCAGTTTGACGGGTTGCTCTGCGGCCAAAACGGAGAGCATTTGGTCGAGGCGAAGCAGGATGCGCCCCGGCAAGGGGTTTTCGTTGCGAGCAGAACGCAGGCTACCATGGGCAAAACAGAGGTCATAGCCGTCATAGACACCGGCATCGCCTTCGGCGCGGAGGAGGTCGTTGATTTCGAGATAGTAGCTGCTGGGACTTTGCGACAGACGCGCAGCGAGGTGGTTATTGAGGGCGTGCACCAATTGGTAAATACCGCCGCGCTGCCGGGGCGTGAACAGCCCAGAGCTGGTGGCAGGGGGCTCAATAAAAGAAAGAAAGAAGACGGGTGGACCGCTTTGCATGGCGTCGGTAAAGTGCTGCAATAATCCATCGAGCACATTTTGTGCGCTGCTGATGACGGCGTCGGGATCCAGATCTTTCTGGTAAAGCAGGTCTGCATCGTGAAACCCGACCAATTCCTGCGCGGCTTGCCCGAGTATGGTACGGAGCGATAGGACCACCAGAATGGCTTCGGGCTTTGCATTATTTGAGAGCGCGGGCAGCTCATGCAGACCCGACTGGTAAAGCACATGCTCCATCCGCCAGCCCAATGCCTTCGCCCGGCATGCAAGATACTCTGCTAAGCAGCCGCCGAAAAGATGTACCCTTCTAGGGGTCAAATTTTGTTGCAGGCCGGGACTAAGCAACTGTTGATGATAACTGCCCACAGCCTGGGACAGACGCAAATTCGCTTTACTTCGCAGCCAGCCGCGCCAATTCACGATGGATGAACCTGAGAATGTAAGCGATCGATACATGCCATGAGGGGACGCAACTCCTCCATCTGCTTCTGCCAACGCCGCAACCGCTTTGCAAAAGTCGATGTTTCCCAGTCGTAGCCGTCCATCGCCACTTTGTGAAGAGTCCGGTATACTGTCACTACCATGGCTGGACAATCCGAATCGGCAGCCATATCGGACAAACGATACTGGCTGTGTCGCAAGTCGTTCTCTAAAAATTCTTGGGCGTACTTACTTGCCGCATCTCCATCTATAGTAAGGCTCAAAGCCGTGGTCACTCGCTCCAACTGTTTGTACGGATTTTGTAGCACAAGGTCAAAATCCACCAGAACGCGCTGACAATCCTCGGTCAGTGCAACCGCATTAATCGTGTGGGTTAGCCACATTAAGTAACTTTGGGGCACCTCGAATAACCTCAAATTCCCGCATGGACATCGGTGCAACTCTCTGATTCAACAGCATCAGAATTTTGGCGAAACGGGTTTTTCGAGGTCCCCTTTGGGTTCGATCCATCCCATCGCGCTTCTGCAAAGAATCGGCAATACTCATTGGATTACGCAAAGCGAGAATGTAGGCTACCTCTCCTTGATGCTCTGCCAGTGCTTCTTGCTAGGTGGTAGGACTTCCCATGCTTTTTGGTCCAGCTGGCATCGACGTCCTTCTGCCGCCGCTTGGCGGGCTTCCAGTCCGCAGGGACCGCATCTTGTTCCAGCAGCGCCTTCTCCTCTTTCGTGAAATGTTGCCTGGGTGCCGGAACCAAGGTGGCGTCCACGATCTGACCGGCACGGGCCTCCAGACCATGGGCACGAATCTGTCGGTCCAGCTCGTTGAATAGGGCGGTGACACCGTCTACCCCGATCCGGTTCCGGGCGGGGAGCAATCTTTTCTACCGCTTGCGCTAAAGCAGCGAAATCGACCACCGCCTTGATCTTCTGTAGCAGATCCCCAATGGTATCCGCAGTCCTGCGAGCAATCATCCCTTCTATCCTGCTGCCATCTACCTGCCCACCATTTTACCAAAAACTCGGGCAGGATGGGGTTTTTCGAGGCGCCCCGCTGTCTGGCGATCGCTTACGTGCCACCTTCGCCGTGGGCATGATGGTAGTGGTCTACAACATGCGCCGTTTGGCCTTTCTGGGGGCGTAATGCGTCCAGAGGTCAGGAAATAGAGGAAAAAAATCCTACAACAGGATGAGAAAATGGCTCAAAAAGTCCATTTTTGATCCTCGACGGGTTTCTTCATGCCGTGTGGTCTGATTTTTGGGATTTATCGAGGTGCCCGATGGTTAATGATAAAGAAGGTCTAGGAAAAATGGTTAGGGTGGGTGCAAAATTTGGCGGCACTATTATAAATCTATTTGACGTATAAATCATATATTTTTTTAGGTGAAATATAGTTTATCGCTGGAGGTTGAAACAATAAACCGAAAAAATTTTCAGGAACATTAAGCGGTGGTTCAGTGATTCTCGTGGCCGATTCTACGTCAATAACAGGAAACATAATCAATGGATCGCGCGGAAAAAAAACATCTTTGCGGCGATTGGCGACGAAACTGCCATACCATGCGAACTCGTAGGGCGCTGCACTGATCAAGCCTGTGAAGCCGCGGTCACCCGACCATGTATTCAGTTCCAGCAATAATTCGGAAGAAAAAAAACCATTACCCGCGATGTAGTGATGAGTTATATCAGATTCATTTTTAAAAGATTTTTCAATATATTCAAACGATTCGGAGATGTTGACAAGTTCGCCGTGCAACCAGCCTTTTTCATCAATGCTCAATAAAAAATCATTTCGCTCCTTACGATCATGCCGTCTCGCCGTTGTAACGATTTGCTCACCAACAAATAGTTCATTTTCCCAGTCAAATGCTTTTGTGAAAATCATTGCAGAATCTAAGGTGCAATAATTCTTTGCAATTTTTGTTTTAGAAAAGCAAAGTTTTACAACTTGCTGTATGTGCCATCCGTCAAACTCCTCTGGTATGCTCTGATCTGTTTTTTGAAAAATGTACTCTTCAGATAAAATGAACGGCAAGCTGCGGATCTCGTTATCGCGCATCCCTCTTAAGAATCGGTCGGTAAACAGCGCGACCTCTTTTTCTGGAACAACAATATAAAAATTAGCTCGAGGCGCTGTGTATTTTTCGCAGGAAAGAAAATTGTAATAAGCCCAGTCTAAATCTTTTGAATAAGACTTTATGACAAAAACAAAACTTTCAGCATATTCCGGCGCCTTTTTGAAAATGCTAAACCCAGATAATTTAAGAGATGTGCTGGCGCTTGATAATACACGAACTTCGACTTTATCCTTTCGGCTGGAAAATTCGAAGTGGATGTCGACGGTGATTTTATCGCCATCGTTTTTCACAAAAAATTCGCTTTTCTCTATTGACTCAGCTTGCTGGGTGCATACATCAGCATAAATAAACTCCACAGAACCTGAAACAATTTCAAGTTCGTAGCGCGCCCTGTAACGACCTTCACTCAAACTCACATAAGGGCCATAATAATGGCAACCAGTATGTTCATGCGTCGCAATAGAATTACCGTTTGCCGAGAACGGATAGGTTTGGTCAAGAACAGATGCTTTGTAGATTTCAATCTCTTTAGGAGGGTGCGGAAAAAATCCGTAGAAACGCCGTGGCGCTATCCGATGCAGACCGACCCGTTCCAAACCACGGAATCGGGTTTTCCGCATCCCTCCCACAGTCTTCATCCAGCCGAAGATGGATTCTATCCGCCGCCGGACGTGG
>JABEBW010002981.1_pt1 | contig 15602 bp, 14 predicted proteins | sample 7245961 | NCBI WGS metagenome assembly JABEBW01 (sample SAMN14506364, study PRJNA622280) | hot springs metagenome | biome: hot spring [ENVO:00000051]|acidic hot spring [ENVO:00002120]; feature: spring [ENVO:00000027]|sediment [ENVO:00002007]; material: sediment environment [ENVO:01001048]...
ATGTTGTAAAATATCCTTTTCATAAGAGTGCTTTCGGTTTTTATAAATGCCGTGTTTGATATGTCCCTTTCTTCATCTTCAAGTTCTATTTTCACCTCTTCGACGATCTTTGACGGACGTTTTGAAAGTATCAAAACACGGTCAACCATTGATATGGCTTCTTTTGTATCGTGCGTGATCATGATGATCGCAAATCTTTTTTGTTTTCTGAGCGCATTTATATCTTCTATTATCTCAAATTTAACAGGCATGTCCAATGATGCGAATGGCTCATCGAGAATGAGAATTTCTGGATCTACGATAAGTGCTCTGACCAAATTTACCCTCTGCTTCATTCCACCGCTGAGTTGAGATGGAAGGTAATTTTCAAATCCCCCAAGGCGCATCGCGTTAAGAAAGTGCAATATCTTCTCTTTATCGGGCAAAACAAAGGTCAAATTTTCCATCACGCTTATCCATGGAATAAGCCTTGGCTCCTGAAAGACAAAGCCAATCATTTTGAAATTTTTCTCGATCTTGCCAGAAAAATTTCCGTCAAGATCGGCAATTATCTTCAAAAATGTTGTTTTTCCGCATCCTGAAGGTCCCACTATTGCTATGCCTTCGCCTTTTGTCAATTCAAGATTCCACCCGTCTATGACTGGCAAGGCATCGAAATCTTTTTTTAGATTTTCAACTCTTAAGATGATATCTGCCATTTGCTGAGTATTTTCCGAAAAGCAATTTTTGTAACTCTTTCAGCCGTTATTCCAAGCGCAACGGTTATGATCGTGAGTGCATAAATTCTCGGGACATCAACGTACTGTCTTGCCCATGAAATTAAAACTCCTATTCCGCTCGATCCGCACAGGTATTCAGCGACAACAACGACTTTCCACACGTCTCCTATTATTACCTCAACCGTCGAGAATATGAATGGCACAAGAGAACCGAAATATATGACCCTTACAACTTTTGTCTTAGGCACCTTGTAAAGTTTTGCCATTTCTATGAGATTTTTGTCAGTGCTTCTTACACCCGTTGCAGTTGTAAAGATTGAGATCGGCAAAAGAGATAAAAAACTTATCACCACGGGCCCTTTCCATCCTATTCCCCAAACGAATACGACAAGCGCAAGCCAAGATATAACGGGTACTGCCTGAATGACAGTAACTGCTGGTCTGAAAATTTCGTATATGCTTTCATTTATGCCCATTACAAAGCCTATTGGGATGCCAACTGCTATGACGGCCAAAAGCACCAAAAGGCTTTTCCAAACTGTGCTCAGGATCGCCTGATAAGTATCTGACTGAATCATCAGGTGAGAAAGGGACTCGAAGGTCAAATAAGGAGATGGTAAGATCAAAGGTACGTTAAGAACAACTGAAAAAACCTGCCAGGCGATCAAAAAAATGAGAATGCCAAGAAGTATTTTCAATATCCGTAAAAGCCCTCTCCAGGAACTGACGGCATGCCTTGCGGGTAGAGTTCATTCAACTTTGAAAGGAAAGTCTCAACTTCATCCTTACACTTCGAAATTGGCACGTAATAAAACGCAGTCCTTTGCATTGACTCTTTCAAAATGGGTATTGGTATGGCAAGGTATGATTTTGAAAGTTCAAGCGCACTATCGATGTTTTGATTCATCCAGTCTATCGATCTTTCAAAGGTTTGTTCGACGTCTAAGACAGTTTGAGGATGGGCTTTTGCAAAGTCATCCATCACAAAAAGTCCGGCTATTGGTATCCTGTCCGGAAGATTCATCTCCGCTCCCCATGCTTTTTGAAAATCGAGCGCTATTTTACCGTACCCTCCAGAAATCGCCATCGTAACGAATGGTTCGGGAAGCGCGGCGTAATCGATCTTACCTGATCTGAAAAGCGCAACGATTTCTTGGGGCTGCAAATAGTATATTTTTACATCTTTGTCGGGTATAACACCATCCTTATTCATCATGTACCTCATGAGTACATCAACGGTTTGCCCTCGACCCTCTGGGGTGTAGATGGACTTTCCGATAAGGCTTTTCCATCCTGTAAAGGTTGCGTCTTTTGAAACGACCAGATAAAAAACCTTCCACTCATAGACACCAAGCAAAGATATCTTTATGCCCTTCGAGTAGAGAATCGCACCAAGTGTAACTGGCAAGACGGCAAAATCAGCCTGTTTTGCGGCTATCATCGCTATTGCTTCGTCGCTGCTCTGCCATAGTTTTACGTTTATCGGCGCGTTTCCCGTGATAACTCCTTTCATGATCGGTGCGATTGGTATTGTCGTGGGGCCAAGTGGATTTATGAAATTCACGACGTCGGCCAGTGCGGTGATCGAAATGGTTAAAATCAAGAGGAATAAAACAATTCTTCTCAATTCAGTTCACCTCCTGGATTATTTGCGTCAGTCAACATGCTTTTAACTGTCACGCTCTTTAACCTGCCAAGTTTTCCCGTCATGGCTCCAATTTCATCCGTTGTTCCGTCAACGATTATGGCCATGATCGACAAATTTCTGTCCTTGTAGGGAATTCCCATTCTTCCAACTACTATCTTTCCGTAAAGATGCAGAATGTCATTTACCGCCATGTAGGATTCATTTCTGTCTTTTACCACAATCGCGATAACGCCCAGCCTTTTTTTACTCGTCAAGTCTGTCGTTTCTGTCATCTTCCATCTCCCTCTTTCTGATGTATCTTCTCGATCTTAGGATCAAAAACACGCCAAGCCAAATTAAAAGTGCGATTATGCCAGCGACTACTATAATTTTAAACAGATTTTTTGAAAAAGATTCGCCAAGTATGAATTCGGAATAGACAAGTAAAAAGATGAATAGCCATATCACTATTTCGCCCCATATTGCCGAAACCGTGAAGATTTGACTTGCAGATCCCTTTAAAACCTTTTTCTCTCTTTCCCAGTCCTCTTTGCTCATAGGCTCACCTCTTTTCTTAGACGCTTCGAATAAAAATCGGCCAATCTCGTTGGTTCTGGTAGTCTGTATCCTTTGCAGGTTTTGAACGTGTAATCTATGGCATCCTGAACGCTCACAAAGTTGCCAGGCGACACAAAAAGTGGCTTTACCTTTGATTTCGTTCTCAAAACGGCGCCTATAACGCGCGAATTGTCGTAGAGATATTCAAAAGCGCCTTTTTCTAAGGATGGCGCTTTGTACTGGCCAAAAAGATGGGATTTGGCAACTCCAATAGATGGCTTTTGAAGTTTAACAGACATGTAAGAGGCTATTCCCAATCCTCTTGGATGGGCTATGCCCTGACCGTCAAAGAAAAGTAAATCTGGATCCTCATCGATCATAGAATAGACCTTTTCTATTGCCGGTCCTTCCCTAAACGCGAGGAAAGTTGGGATGTAAGGAGTGTCTATATCAGCCTTTGCCCATTTAATCTCAAGAGTTTCAAGTTGGGGATAGGTCATCACAACGCAAACGGCTATGGCGGTATTTTTTGACGGAAAAGAGAGATCAAAACCCGCTATTTTTTCAGGAGGATGATCAAGTGGGGACAATTTTATTTTTTTCACAAGAGATCTTTGAATTTCAATCATCTCTTCTATCTTTAATATATGTAACTCACCACCCATCTTAGATGTTTGTAAGGCTCTCCAGTCGCCGAAGAAATCGCCCTCATGACGATCACGTGAAAAGTATTTCTTGCCCCAGATGAAAGTTGTGCTTCGATCGTGTAATTAAAGGCAGCAAACTGTGGAATCTTTTCCCTTGCCTGAAGCATGGATTGAATGGAAGCGATGTTGTAATTTTGAAAATTCGAGTTGAGGGCGGTCGCATTTGTAGATTCGATCCCCAAGTTTTTCATCGCGTTGAGAGTCGATGAATTTACGAAGGTATAATTCGAAAAGATCTTCGCTATTTCTGTGGCATCTACACTTTCTTGTTTGATTATTTTTAAACTTTGAACCTTTTGATCTATGTACGTTGAGAAGAAAAGTTGAGGTATTTCCGAAACGGGTATTCGTTTGTTCACAAGGCCATAAGTGTTAGCGTTGATCATGGCATTTGTGTAAATGGGATCAACATCTTCTATGTTTGCTTTTCCATTTGAAAGGAAAACGTTGTTTATGACTTTGTCGGGCGTATCTCCCAAAGAAAAGATAAGCCACATGACAACTCCTACAAGAATGACACTTATCAAAATTTTGAGTTCTATCGAAAATTTCAATTTTTATTCTCCTTTCCTATGCTGAGTATAGACAAAAAGGTCTCCTTGGGTATCTCAACATTTCCAAGCATTTTCATCCTTTTCTTTCCCTCTTTTTGCTTTTTTAACAACTTCATCTTTCTTGTCACATCTCCTCCGTAACATTTCGCAAGCACGTCTTTTCTAAATGGATTAACCGTTGCCCTTGCAATTATTCTACCATGTGCAGTCGCTTGAATGGGGATCTCAAACTGATGGCGCGGGATGCTTTCCGCTATGCTCTCAACGAGTGATTTGGCAACGCTAAAGGCTTTTGAGGCATGAACAACCATGTCCAACGCTTCAACCCTTTCCTTGTTAACGAGTATTCCTATTACCACAAGATCCGATTTCCTGTATTCTTCTATTTCGTAATCCATCGAGGCATATCCATGGCTTATCGCCTTTATCTTATCGAAGAAATCGAAGATCATCTCTCCCATCGGCATTTTAAAATGCAGTGCAACCCTGTTTTTCCCCGCGTTTTCGGTGGAAACGAATTCTCCTCTTTTTTCATTCTGAATGAAATTTACAAGGTCTCCCATCGAGTTGATCGGTGTGATTATCGTCAGATCCACGTATGGTTCTCTTATCTCAAGATAAGTGCCTTCTGGGGGAATCTTTGACGGATCCGTTATTCTCTTCGTCGATCCGTCAAGCATCACCACTTCGTATATGACGTTGGGAGCCGTTGCTATAATATCAAGATCGTATTCATCTTCAAGGCGTTCGATAACTATCTCCATGTGAAGTAAGCCCAAAAATCCACATCTAAATCCAAAACCCAACGCCGGTGAATTGTCAGGTTCAAAGGTGAATGCGGCATCATTTAATTTATACCTCTCTATGGCTTTTCTCAGATTTTCGTAATCTTGAGGGTCCGAAGGATATATGCCCGCGTAAACGACCGGTTTCATCTCTTTATATCCCGAAAGTGGCTTTTGAGCGGGATCAGAATTCAAAGTTATGGTGTCACCCAACCTTGCTTGAGAAACTTCTTTCATGTTTGCGGCCACGTATCCAACTTCGCCGGCAGAAAGCGAATCAGTTGGGATCATTTCGGGCACAAATATGCCTATTTCTGAAACTTCGTGAGATTGACCTGAAGACATCATGCGTATGACGTCATTTTTTGAAAGTTTGCCGTCGAAGATTTTAACGTGCGCAACCGCTCCCTTGTAAGCGTCGTAATTGGCACCAAAGATGAGCGCACGCAACTTCGCATTTTCGTCTCCAGATGGCGGTGGCACCCTTTTTACAACCGCTTCGATCAAATCATGAACGCCCTGACCAGTCTTGGCACTCACAAGAAAGGTCTCTTCAGGTTTTATGCCGAGTGTGTCGTAAAGTTCTTTTTGCGTTTCTTCTATGTTTGCGTTTGGCATGTCTATTTTGTTTATGGCAGTCACTATCTCAAGGTTGTTGTCTATCGCAAGGTAGGCGTTGGCTATCGTTTGTGCCTCAACGCCTTGAGTTGCATCCACAAGCAATATGACACCTTCGCACGCCGCCAAACTTCTCGAAACCTCATAGGTGAAATCCACATGGCCTGGGGTATCTATGAGGTTTATCTCGTAACGGTTGCCGTCGTCGGAGTCGTACATTATTTTAACCGGTTGTGCTTTTATCGTTATGCCTCTTTCCCTTTCTATTTCCATGTTATCGAGATATTGATCTCTCATCTTTCTCAGATCAACGGCATGCGTCATTTCCAATATTCTGTCTGCCAACGTGGATTTTCCGTGATCTATGTGGGCTATTATCGATATGTTTCTTATGAAATTGCGCTCGTACATTTCATTCATCCACCTTTGCCGGAGAGAATTCCGAAAGTTCGACGGGTATTATCGTCGATGTACCATCGATCATCGTTATACCGTAAAGCATGTTGGCTTTTTCCATTATGAATTTGTTATGAGTTATGACTATAAAGGTTGCTTTTTTCGCGTATTCTTCAAGTAGGTCTATGAATCTTTGGGTACTGAAATCATCAAGGGCTGCGTCAACCTCGTCGAGTATGTAAAAAGGACTCGGATTTATCATCAAAAGGGAGAAGATGAAGGCGATCCCAACAAGGGATTTTTCCCCTCCAGACATGGTGTAAAGTTTCTGCATCTTTTTCCCGGGTATTTTAACGCTTATCTCGACTGGCGCATCGAGTATATCCATACCTTCCATGAAGGACAACATGCCAGTGCCTTCAGAAAAAAGTACGGAGATCATGCGACCAAAATTTTCATTTACCTTACCAATGGTCGAAGTAAGTCTTATCCTCGCTTCTTCGTCTGTCTTTTTTATGATCTCCTGAAGTGAATTGTAGGAGTTTTCAAGATCATCTTTTTGAACTTTAAGATCGTTGAAACGCTTTTCCGTTTCATTGTATTCCTCGATTGAAGAGAGATCCACAGGCCCTAAGAATTTCATCTTTCTTTCGTAATCTTCTATTTCTTTACCAATACTCTCAAAGGTCTGTTCATCCATTTCTTTTGCATCCTCAACGCCGCCTTGCACCTTTTGAAGTTCTGATAAGGTGTTTTGTATGGAAGATTCAACGGAAATTCTTTCAACGTCTAAAGCGTGTAATTCTTCCCTGATGGATGAGATCTCATCCCTTTTTTGGGCTGAAATTTTATCCATCTCTTCCATTTTTTTGAGCAATTCTTCTCTATCGCCCCTTGTGTCTTTCGATCTTTCGAAAAGTTTCTCAGCGTCCATTCTAACCGATTCAAGTTCTTTCTCGGAATTTTTCAACCTCTCTTGAGATTCGTTTATTTCAAACATGATGCGTTTGAGTTCATCTTCTATCGAAGAGATTTGCGAAGAAAGTTCTTCTGCTCTGGCAGATAATCTTGTTTTTTCTCCGGAATATCCGTTGAAACGCTCTCTTACGGAGTTCAATTGCATTTTAAGGTCTATCATGCTTTCTTGCAATTTTTCCATTTCCTGTCGTCTTCTTATGTCTTCAGTCGAATCATTTCTCTTTACAAGTTCAAGTTCTGAAAGTTCAGCGTCTATCTTTCTTATGCTTTCTTCTAATTCAGAGATCGTCTTTTCATTTTTCTCAAGTCTTGCGGCGTAGTCATTCCTCATCTTCTCAAGATTGTTGACGTCTTTTTGTAGTTCGGCAAGTTTGGAAAGCAATGCGTTTTTGTTTCCTCGAGAATTGTTGAGAGATATATTTTCTTTGAGAAGAGCACTTTCTATTTCTCTCCTCTCACGAATGATCTCTTCCATTCGATCTCGAGACTCTGACAAAGCGTTTTCAGTCTTCTTTATCTCGTTTGATACATTTATGATCTCATTTTCAACCTCTTTCAATACTCTTCTTTGAGAGATCAAATCAGTCCTTTCGGATCTGTCCATACTTCCGCCGGTTATTGTGCCTACGGGTGAAATGAGCTGACCATCGAGGCTTACTATCCTCGATTTGAAATTGAAGTACCTTTTTACCGCTATGGCATCATCAAGAGTTTTAACTATGAGATCCGTCCCAAAGAGGAAGTTGACAAGCGATTCGTATCCTTTTATAGCCTTGACTATTTTGAAAGCATATCCCACTACGCCTTTAAAAGCGATCACCGAAGATTGAATGGCAGGCTCTTTGAGATCGACCATATCGAGAGGGATAAAAGTTGTGCGGCCTGCATCATTTTGCTTTAAAAAGTCAACGCAAGATTTTGCGACGTCCGAATCTTTTACCACTATGTTTTGCATTCTCCCACCGAGTAAGACGGAGACGGCGATCTCAACATCAGACGGCACATCTATCATGTTTGCAACAACATCGATGACACCCTTTATTCCAGACGTCATGATGACCCTCGTTGCGTTGGAGTAACCGGCATAACTTTCTATGTTTTTAAGCAAGACCTCATGTTTCGATTTCAACTCAACAAGTTTTGACGACAAGTTGTCTTTTTTATCTTTTAGGTGCTTTACATCTTCTTCAAGGCGCTTCCTTTCCAGATCTATCTCTTGAAGTTTTTTATTTTTGCTTTCGACGCTTGCAAGGAATTTTGACTCTTCGTTTGTAAATTTATCAAGATTTTCAGAAATTTTTGACGCATTGTCTGTTTTTTCACGTATTTGAGCGTTGAGTATGTCGAGACGTTGATCTAAATCTTTTGAACTCTCAGAAATTTTTGATCTTTCGACTTCTTTGAAATTTCTTTCCTTTGTAAGTTCAGATATCCTGCTTTCGATCGAAGCGCGCCGTTTTTGCTCTTTGCTAACCTCTTCGACCATGGCATTGTATCTTTCTCCAATTTCTTTTAGATTAGAAGAGATTTTTTCTTCTTCGGACTTAAGACTTGAGATAAGTCTTCTCAACTCCTCAAGCCTTACGTTGCTTCTTTCAATTTCATTTTTCATACCGTCTTTTTTTGTTCCAAGTTCAACGTAAGCAGATCTCATGCTTGAAAGTTTAGAGGAGATCGAATCTTTAAGATCTGAAAGTGTTTTTTCCCTTTGCCTGTAAGTCTCCATTTCTGTTTCAAATTTTTTTATGTCTTCTTGAGCACTTGCGGAAAATTCCTTGAGTCTTGATGTTTCTATCTCAAGGTTGAAAAGCATTCTTTGAAGTTCTTCGACTTTTTTTGTACGCTCATCGATCTTTGACTTTATACTTTCAATTTGTTTCATTCCGACACTTAAAAGGTGACCGAAATACAATCGCTTTTTGTCAGTTATTATTGACTCATACTCTTTGTATTTTTTTGCCCTTTTCGATTTTAAATTGAGAGATTTCATTGTGCGATCCACTTCATCCATAACCGTTTTGAGTTTTTCAAGGTTTTCGTTGACTTCTTTGAGTTTAGAAAGGGCTTCATTTTTTCTTTCTTTGTATATTAAAACGCCGGCTGCTTCTTCGATAAGCGCCTTTATCTGCATCGGAGAAGAATTAACAAGGTTTGATATCTCTCCTTGGCCCACTATTGAGTAGAAATCTCTTCCAGTCCCAGTTCCAAAAAATAACTCCTCTATGTCTTTTAAGCGTGACACGGCACCATTCAAAAGGTAATTACCTTTTCCATCGGCCTGATAAAATCTTTCAACGGATATTTCCTTCCCGTCGTTGTAAAAGACGGCTTTAACGGAGGCTTTGTCTGCTTTTTTCATCGAATTCGATCCGAAGTAAAGCACGTCTGAGGAATCAGACATTCTCAACTTTGAATTTGCCCTTTCTCCAAAAAGCCATCTCACGGCATCGACTATGTTCGACTTTCCAGAGCCATTTGGGCCAACTATTGAAACTATTCCATCTTTTATTTCAAAATTAACGTGAGACCCAAAAGATTTAAATCCTTCTATCTCTAACCTTACGAGTTTCACCCGATCAACTCCTTAAGATGAGAAACGTATTCTGAAAGCCACTCATCAAAGTGAATTGTTCCGCTTCCGGTGACGGCTGAAATATCATCTGAAATTTCAAATTTCACATCTTTTATTCGATTCCTTCCAACTATCTGAGATCTCAAATTCTCGGGAGCATAAACCTTTGTGGCCCCAGTTGATTTCAAGAATTTTTTGTAAAGCGCAGAAATTGCGAGTTCTCCGAAAGCCGGATGATAAGGGCCCGAAATGACATTTTTGATCGTTTCCGCATCCTGGTACATCCCGATTCTTTCTAACTGTATTTTATCATTTTTAAAAATCGAGATCATATCGGAAACCACATCAATGGCCTCTTCGAGAGTTTGAGGATGATAGGTACCATTCAAATACATCTTTTCGAGTTTTGTTCCCTTTAGGACAAGCGTTGGATGAATTCTAACGGCATCCGGATTTAATTTGGCAACTTCAAATGCGGAAAAGATGTCGTCTCTTTTTGAGTCGAGCGGAAGACCTGTCATGAGATGCACGCATACCTTAATTTTTTTCTCTTTGATCCTTTCGACTGCCAGTCTTACGTCATCCACGCTGTGTTGCCTTTCGGATGCATCAAGCACTTTTTGAACCATGGATTGAGCGCCTATCTCAACGAGTACCACGCCGTTGTCTGCCAAAAAGTCAACATCGTCGATCTCGTCTGGCCTTGTGGATATCCTTATACCTTTCATGCCAACCTCTTGCACAACGGCATAAACCTCTTTCAAAATCTCCTTCCAATTTTTGATGGCCGTAAATGTGCCGCCATAGAGGCCAATTTCTGAATTTTTATCTCCACGGTAAAAGGCGTATGCTTTCATCACTTCATCCCTAACGGAAATCGGAGACTCTCGCATCGTTGCCATCCATTCGTTGCAAAAAACGCACCTATGTTTGCATCCGGCATTTGGGAAAAAGATTGGAATTATCTTCAATTAACGATCAGCCTCTCATAAGCCATTTTGGCAGCCAATTGCTCGGCTTCCTTTTTGGATTTACCCCTACCATGACCGTAGCATTCTCCGTTGATTCTAACTTCAAAGACGTAATTTTTCTTGTGAGCAGGTCCAATTTCTTCAACTAAGATGTATTCTGGAAGAGTTGAAAATTTGTTCTGTGTATACTCTTGAAGCGCGGTTTTATAATCGAAAAAGAGTTTCTTCTGGGCCACATCTACTATTTTCTCGGTCAACAAATCCGATATGATATTTTCGGCCATTTCAAAGCCGAAATTCAAAAAAATGGCTGCCATCGTTGATTCAAAGGTATCAGCGTAAATTGAATCAAGTTCATCTCGAGAAGCAGAACTCAAGCTCTTACCGACAAGCACAATATTTGCAAGACCTATTTTCTTGCTTATGTCGGCAAGCACCTTTTCACTTCCAACAACGGCCTTTATCTTTGCCATTTCCCCTTCTCTTATGTTTTTGAAAAGTTCAAAAGTCTTGTGTGCCACGACAAGACCAACCAGCGCATCGCCAAGGAATTCGAGTCTCTCGTAAGAATCCGTTCCATTTTCGTTGGCGTAAGAACTGTGGATTATTGCACAGCGAAAATACTCTGGAAAGGGCGGCTTTTCTTTTATTTTTAAAATTTCCAAAATTTCATCCACGCTCGGTTTCAATTTGGACCTCCAATAGATTACCCTTGTACATGTTTTTTAGAAAGGCTGAATACGTTATGGGACATGAATTTTGAAAACACTTGGCCACGGCAATGGCATACCTTTGGATTTCGTACTGTGCGTGAGAATCTGCCCTTTGATTTAAAAAATTCATAAGACTTCGTGCGTTTATCGTCCAGTACCATTCGGTGTAAAGGCTCAATGGAAGAACCATCCTCGCAACTTCTTTCTTTACGCCGTTTGAAATCAGAAGATTGTAAGTTTCAAAGGATTTTTTCATCGATTCTTCCATGATCTTGGACGAATTTGCCGATCTTTCATCCGTTGGCACGTAAAATTCCTCTTCAAATTCCGTAAACCTTCCAGATCTTTCGTTTATACTCGCGATTCTGTGGCGCATCCACTGGCGGGCCACAAAGATTGGCGCTTTGATGTGAAATGTGAAAACGATATGCTCAAATGGAGATTCATGCCCTAATTTCGTAAGCAATTCTATGAGACGTTTGTCCTCTTCGATCGAATTAGATTTTGACATGTAAGATATCCTTGCCGCCATCGCAACTGCCTTGTCTCCGCCTAAAAAATCAACAAGTTCAACGTATCCTTTGTCAAGAACTTTGATCTTCTCCACTTTTGTTCTCCTTCCATTGATTTATCTTGTTGTGTAAGGTGCTTAGCCCTATGTTAAGGGCTTTGGCCGCTTGTGTCTTGTTACCGTTGAAATATTCCAAAGTTGCCTCTATGAACTTTCTTTCTGCAGACTCAAGGCTTTCTCCTATCTGTAATCTCACGTAGTTTTTTTCAACATCCTTTATGTGCAAAGAGAGATCATCGACTTCAACTTCACTTCCCTTGGCAAATATGAGCGCCGATCTTACTATATTTTGCAACTCTCTGACATTTCCTGGGAAGGGATAAGATTTAAGGAATTCAATTGCTTTTGATGAGAATTTTTTGTACTCCGTTTGCATTTGCTTCGAGTACAACTTAGAAAAGTAATCTATCAACACAGGAATATCATCTACTCTATCGCGAAGTGGTGGAACCTCTATCTTAACAACGTTTATCCTGTAATAAAGATCATCTCTGAAATTCCCCGCCTTCACCTCTTCCTCAAGAGATCTGTTTGTTGCCGATATCACGCGCACATTCACGTGAATTGGATTGACGCCTCCCAGCCTTTCAAAAGTTGAATTTTCAAGGACTCTTAAAAGTTTTACCTGTACATTTTTTGGAAGTTCTCCTATCTCGTCTAAAAACACAACACCGTTGTCGGCCAATTCGAATTTTCCAGGTTTAGAAGAGTTTGCCCCTGTAAATGCGCCACGTTCGTATCCAAAAAGTTCAGATTCGAAAAGTTCCGATGGAATGGCACCGCAATTGACGGCAACAAAATCGTTTTTTGCCCTTGAACTGAGTTCCCATATCGATCTTGCCACAAGTTCTTTCCCCGTGCCAGATTCACCGGTTATCAAAACAGGCACATCTCTTGACGCCACTACCCCTATTATGTCTCTCAATTTTCTCATGGGTTCACTTTCCCCAATTATCTTTGTGGGTAATTTAAGAGAGATATTTTCAAGTTTTAGCGATCTGCTCTCTATTGCTCGATTGACTTCGATTATAAGGTTTTCAAGTTCAAATGGCTTTGGAACGAAATTAAAGGCTCCGAGTTGGACTGCCTTAACGGCAACTGTAACATCTGCATGGGCACTTATGACTATAACTGCCGACTCTTTTACAGCCCTTTCTATTATGTCCATGCCATTTCCATCTGGAAGCATAAGATCAAGCAACACAAGATCATAAGATGAATTTTCCAATTCTTTGATCGTTTCTGCCTTTGTTTTGACGCTTTTAACGGAATGACCTTCGATATCAAGAGATCTGGAAATTAACCTGTTAAGACTGAGGTCATCCTCGACAACAAGTATTCTACCCATCTAATCACCTCAAGAGTGGCAATTTTATGAAAACAATTGTCCCTACGCCTTCTTGACTTTTTATTTCAACTTTTCCACCGTGCGAATTTATAACTCTTTTCACGATGCTCATGCCTAAACCGGTACCGTTGGTTTTAAGCGTGAAAAACGGTTCAAAAATATAGTCTATCTGATCTGGTGGTATTCCATTTCCATGATCCGTAAAGGTAATTGAAACGTAATTCTTTATTTGATCTACTCTTACCTCTATCTTTCCATTCTCGCTCGAGGCATCCATTCCATTCACAAGCACGTTTAAAAAAGCTGAATTCAGCGCATTCTCATCTCCGTCTATCATGATTTGCCTAAATGGCGTCACAAAATCTATCGTTATGCCTCTTTCTCTTGCCCTTATCCTTGCAAGTTTGATTGACTCTTCAAGTACATCGATTACATTTAGAGGTTTTAAATCAAAGGATATCTTTGAAAAAGTTAAAAATTGCATAGATCTTTCTTCAAGATGCCTTATTTCTCTGTCGAGAATTTCAAGAGTTTCTGCTGATTCTGGCGGTATCTGACCGAGTTGTTTCTTCAAAAGTTGAACAGACAATTTCATTGAAGCAACTGGCGTCTTTATCTCGTGGGCTATAGATGCAGTCATTTTACCCAAAAGTGCAAGTTGTTCGGCTCGACCAAGAGCCTTTTCAAGGTTGGAAAGTGTCGTTATATCCCCAAAGATGTAAAGCGTCACTGGATTTGAAGCACTTTCTATCGGTATTTCATGGAAAATAAGCCTCTTATCAAGTTTCTTGACTCTAACAACGTTTTTCGTTTCATCAAGTATGATACCGTAGAATCGCAAGAAATCTTCGAATTCTCTTCCTCTCCACTCTCCTCTGGTCGTCGAGAATATATTCTCAATCCCTCTGTTCATAGTTGCTATCTTGTTGTTTTTATCGATGGTAAGAATACCCTCTTCAAGTGATTCGACTATATTCCTGTACTCGCTGTAAGTTTCAAGCAAGCCCTCTCTTTCTCTTTTAAGGGTCTCTGCAAGCCTATCAACGTCATTTAAAATTTCACCAAATTCGCCTCTTAATCCCTTATTTTCCATTGGATTGAGCGTTATGGAAGTATGCTTAACGCGATTAAGCAACTGGATGAGTGGCTCACTCAGAAACTGAAAGAGAAAGATGGACGATGCGAAATAAATGACAAGATCGATGGAAATCATTATCAACCAATATTGAAGAGGTGGTGGATAGAAGAGTATGTACATGAAGAATTCGACAAAGCCCAAAATTGACATGAAAAATATGAGTATGACGGTGCTGTAAGACGTTGAACTTTCACTTCTTGAAAATGGTAAAATCTTCAATATTTAAACCTCCAGAACCAATTTAGATCTCGGAGAAAGTTTGAGTATTTCAGAGGCCTTTGAATATCTTGATGTAATTTCAAGATATCCACCAAGTCCTTCGCAGACTATGAGTTCATTTTTTCGTCCTGCTCTTCTGTCGAGCATGATACTTGATTGCTTTCCATTTATCATGAGTTTGTCCTCTTGGTGAACCCCTATTTTTTCGAGATATTCGAATGGAATGTTTGTCGAAAGATCCCCAAGATCATTTATGAAAGAAACCTCGCCATCTATCCTTTTATCATCAACGATCGCTTTTTCGTGTTTTAAATCGTAAAAGGTCATGTAAACACTTCCTATGCTCTCGAAAGTTTTACCCTTTGAAAGGTCAACCGTTACAGGTATGAGTATATCAAGCACCGATCTCGTAAAAGACAAAGAGAATTTCGTCTTGGGAACGTTGAGTTCCCTTATTTGCTTGATACCGAACCTTTCGATCGGTAGGGTAAAGGTGCCATTGTCAAATCCTATGAACAAGCGATCATCCTTCGTCCTTAAACTTATCGGCCTTCGCGCACTTTCGTTCTGACCATCAACTATTATAAGGAAGATCGTCGATTTTGGAAGATGACATGCAAGACGTTCGGCTATGCACGAGGCCGTGTAAACATCCCCAAATTCTATTGGATGCGTTACCTCTATTATCTCTTCCTTTGGAACAAGGGCAGAAAAATTTCCCTTTAAAACCCCCATGAACAATTCATCCGAGCCATGATCTGTTATAACGGCTATCATCCTTTTTTCACCTTTTTCTTCGAAGTTTTCATTAGAATTATACACTGAATCATCCTCATTCGAACAAAATCATCATATTCTGCGTCTAAATTACGAATTGTTACCATCCCCCTTCGTTTTGGAACCCTGTAGTTGCCTCCTTATTTTTTGTATAAAACAAAGGCTCGCGTAAAGAGCCTTTGTTTGTTTTGTTCGACTAAAGTGGCATATGGCAAATAGCAAATACAGTGATGGGTGACGCGTGACGAGTGATCAGCAAAAACAGCATATAGCCTATGGCGTATAGCATATAGCAAAGACAGGGAATAGACATTAGAGGTTAGGGATTAGAGATTAGGGAATAGAGATTAG
>JABEBW010004088.1_pt1 | contig 15558 bp, 13 predicted proteins | sample 7245961 | NCBI WGS metagenome assembly JABEBW01 (sample SAMN14506364, study PRJNA622280) | hot springs metagenome | biome: hot spring [ENVO:00000051]|acidic hot spring [ENVO:00002120]; feature: spring [ENVO:00000027]|sediment [ENVO:00002007]; material: sediment environment [ENVO:01001048]...
GGAATAAAAGGTGATGCAAGGCCGGAACTAAAACTTCCAAGCAATTGGTTGGCGTACATTGCTTTTAATGTTCTCTTGTTGTCTGGCATTGATAATCCTGGATTGATTTCCTCTATTTTAAATTACTTGGAAAAAATTTATGAGAAAATCACAAAATTTTTTATGTAGAAATGGATTCAAATATTATGGAAAATATGAGTGTTCTTATCATTTATTATGATAAGGATGATGATATTGTAATTAACTATGTTAAGGATTTTACCAACAACTTTCAGGTTTTTGCATATGAAAAAACAGGATCTCTTGAAGGCTTAAATGTTATAACAGGTAACATTTTAAAGATCCTTGATGATCTAAAAGGGCAGATAAATGTGGTGGCCTTAAAAAAAAGGAGCTTTTACGGTAACGGAGATTTCAAATTCATAGATCTTATCAGGGAAGTAAAAAGCAGAGGATACAAAATATTGCTTGTTGACTGAAAAATTATCATTCCTCAAAAAATTTTTCAACCATCATTCTTATCATATAAACAGGTATACTTGTCTCCTCAGCCACTTTTTCAACATCAAAAGAACTTAAATATGACATTAAAACATTTCTCTCTATTTCATTTTTTATATTCTCACCAATGATTTCATTTATTTTTGATACAATATTATCCTTCAATGCAACCATTTCAACAAGCTTGCTTTCAATTTCCTTTATCTTACTTTCAGTTTCCTTCAATTCCTTTATTAAATAATCTAAACTCTCCTCCTCAAATCTGTTTTCATTTTCCTCTATGTCAATTTTCCTTATCTCAAAAAAATTTGGTGTGAGAGAAATTGTTAAAAGAAAAGATTGGTTAATTTCATAGATCTTTCTCTGTGGTCCCTGATCACTTTTTTCTCTTCCCTTCATCTTTACAATGTTTGATTTTTCAAGTATTTCAAGATGCTTCATTATTGCCTGCTGTGAAACTCTGAGATCCTTTGCAAGCTGAAGTGGATACTGGTCACTGAATATAAGCCTTTTCAGTATTTCCCTTCTTGTTCTGTTTTCGATTGCTTCCAGAATACTGTCTATGTTGTTTTCCATAGTTTAATCTATCTTGATCTTTGTTCCGCCTGTCTTCTTTGTCTGTTTCTTTTCAATTGTAACATCAAGTAAACCATTTTTGTATGTTGCCTTTGCTGTTTCAGGTTTAACCGGTTCCGGAAGATCAACAACCTTGTAATACTTTCTCTCCGGCACATCAACTTTAATGGTCAGAGTTTCCTCGTTTACCTGAAGATCTATCTGTTCCTTTTCCACGCCTGGAATCTCTGCAGTAACATAGACATATTTTTCATCCTCTGAAACGTCAACCAGTGGTTCTCTGTAACCTTCAAGTTCCCTGAATCCCATCTTTGGAACATTGCCAAATTCCTCAATCCTTGGTTTGCCATCAGGACCAATTCTCATTGTAAAACCGTAAACGAATGGAGAAGGGTTTTCTTCCATGTGCTTGTAGATTTCATTAAGTATTCTTGCGAACCTTTCATTCATTTTTCTGAACTCTTCATCAAAATCATCGAATATATCATCGAAATCGAATTCATCATCCTTTTTTTTCTTAAACACCATATTTACCACCTCTTGTAAACTTTTAGTTAACCAATTAAGGTTAATATCTTTCTAATATATAAATATTTCTAAACTTAAACTCTGTTGTACTGTCTCGAAATCATTGACTATAAAAAACCATATCCAAATATGGCTCCTGCAAAGCTGAACAAACGCAAGATCAATTTTGTGTGAATAGAGACTTTAATTGAAATGTATTTATAATTATTAATAATTCCTTCTAGCTATACCTTTACAACTTTTAATCTCTAAATCCAAATTTTTTATAAAAAAACAGTTCACGCACGAGCATATAATAATTAATTAAAATTCATAGAAAAAATTTTCCACCAAAAACAGGACCATTTTTGAAAAGAAATTGCGTAAAATACTGAATTTTTCATTCTACCATATATACCACCAAAAATACCTTATTTTTTGGAATCAGATCCCGTAAAATACTAAAAATTTATTCCACCACTATGGCATGGCCTCATAGGAGCTTTGTAGAAATCCTTGAAAATTCTAATATTATGGGGTTATCAAATTAGACATTAGGAGGAAAATCTGTAGTCAAAGAATATGGGATATTACAATTATCATATTTTGTAAAATACATCAAATAATTTTCACACAGTCTCTTTCGAAAGGGGATTTCCCACCGAAAGAGTTAAAAGGAGATCTGGGATCAATTTGAAAATATAAACCTACAATTTTAACAAAGATTGAGCAAGAACATACCCCTTTCTCTGTTTTCCCAACCCAAAAAGAGGCAGTAACCAAATAAATGTAGATAAAAACTCACTAATTGCATAATTGTTAATAAAAAATGAAAAAATTGTTGAAACAATTCCGAAAATCAAAACAGTTCCTAGAATGATTACATTTGTTCTAATTGATGAATACTCATAAATTCTCACAATTAAAGAATTATTCTTTTTTATTTCAACACCAATATTTTTTGAATTTATAAATACAACATTCCCGTAGTTATTAATTTCCAAATTTTTGTATTTTAGAAAATTTTGAATGTACTGAATAGTAGTTTCAATATTTGTGTTCAAATTAACAGTGTATGAATTGAAGTATCTTATTCTAAATTTTTTGGTCAGAGAATTTTTTAAAATCTTTAAAAATTTTTTGTCAAAAATGAAGATTGAAGCCCCAATTCCATCAGAAACTATCCAGCATACATCTTTACCATTTTCTCTCACATACATTATAGAATTTTTTCTCTCCGTACTGTAGGTTAGATTTTTTAGCATTAAAATCTCCATACTAATGGCTAAATCTTCAAATAAACCTTCATATTTTATGTACCAACCTCTGCTTCTTAACACTGTGCCATGATATGATTTCAGTCTCATTCATAAAATTAAATACAACAGAGAATTAAAAATCTTTATATGAAAAGATTTTGAGATTGGAAACACTTATATAGAAGAGATAAAATACGCGAGAAGGTGTGATTATGGCCAAGAACATAACAAAAAAAGAACTTCAGGAAATGTACGATAAACTTAAGGAACAGTATGAGAGTGAGAAGAAGATGATGGAAGAAAAAATTAAGGAACTTGAGGAAAAAAATAAAGTTTACTGGGATAGAATTATAAGAATGCAGGCTGACTTTGAAAATTTCCAGAAAGGTATAGAGAGGGAGAGAGAGAATTTTGCCAGGATTGCCTCTGAAAAAATCATACTCGACCTAATTGAGGATCTTGAAAATATGGAACTTTTCCTCAATGATCTTAAGAATAAAAACACAGATCTTTATAGCTCATTCAAAATAGTTTATGATCATTTTCTTTCAACGTTGGAAAAAAACGGTCTAAAAACCATCGAATCGGTGGGAAAAAAATTTGATCCTTATTATCATGAAGCAATAATGATTGAAGAAACAGTTAATAATGATGATGGAATTGTGGTTGAAGAGTTCAAAAAAGGATATACCCTCAACGGGAAGGTAATTAGACCATCAAAAGTTAAAGTGTTAAAAAAGAGGTGATTGAAATGGAAAAGATAATTGGTATTGATCTGGGAACGAGCAATTCGGCTGCAGCAGTTGTTATTTCAGGTAAACCTGTGGTGATACCAAGCGCGGAAGGAACCACACTTGGCGGAAAGGCATTCCCCAGTTATGTTGCGTTTACAAAGGATGGACAGTTACTTGTTGGTGAACCCGCAAGAAGACAGGCGCTTTTGAATCCTGAAGGTACTGTTTATGCTGCAAAAAGAAAGATGGGAACAGATTACAAATACAGGATCTTTGGGAAAGAATACACGCCACAGCAGATTTCAGCTTTTATTCTGCAGAAAATAAAGAGGGATGCTGAGGCTTTCCTCGGTGAAAAAATTACAAAGGCTGTCATAACTGTTCCAGCCTATTTCAACGATAATCAGAGACAGGCAACAAAGGATGCGGGTGCCATAGCGGGTCTTGAAGTTGTAAGAATAATAAATGAGCCTACTGCTGCATCATTAGCCTACGGTATTGACAAGTCGGAGAAGGAGCAGAAGATCCTTGTTTATGATTTTGGTGGTGGAACACTTGATGTAACAATAATGGAGTTTGGCAATGGTGTTTTTCAGGTTCTTTCAACATCGGGCGATACACAGCTAGGAGGAACAGACATGGACAATGCACTCATTGATCACATAGCTGAAGAATTCATGAAAAAGGAAGGTATTGATCTCAGGAAAGACAAAAATGCATACATAAGGCTTAAGGATGCTGCAGAAAAGGCAAAGATTGAATTGTCCTCTTCACTTCAGACAGAAATAAATCTGCCCTACATAACATCAACAACTGAAGGACCAAAACATCTTGTAATGACAATAACAAGGGCAAAGCTTGAGGAACTTGTAACGCCACTTGTTGAAAGAACAGGGGAATCCATCAAAAAAGCGCTTGAGGCTGCAAAACTAACAAAGGATGATATTGACAGGGTGATCCTTGTTGGTGGGCCTACGAGAATGCCAATAGTACAGAGATTTGTGGAAAACTTTCTGGGTAAGAAGATTGAAAGGGGTGTGGATCCAATGGAATGTGTGGCCATAGGAGCAGCAATAGAGGGGGCAGTACTTGCAGGTGAAATAAAGGATATTGTTCTTCTGGATGTTACTCCATTAACTTTGAGCGTTGAAACCCTTGGTGGAATTGCAACACCAATTATTCCTGCAAACACAACAATACCAACAAGGAAATCCCAGATATTCACAACAGCATCGGATTTCCAGACTGTTGTCACAATACACATAGTTCAGGGGGAGAGACCACTTGCAAAGGATAATGTTTCACTTGGTATGTTCAACCTCGAGGGTATTCCTCCTGCTCCCAGAGGTATTCCACAGATTGAGGTTACTTTCGATATTGATGCCAATGGTATTTTAAATGTTACAGCAAAGGATCTTGGAACAGGAAAACAGAACAGCATTACTATAACTTCCTCAACTAAGCTAACAAAGGAACAGATAGAAAAAATGAAGAAAGAGGCAGAACAGTTTGCAGAACAGGACAGAAAGAAAAAAGAGGAAATTGAGACCATTAACAATGCGGAGACACTTGTATACACATCTGAAAAATTCCTTAACGAATACAGGGAGAAAATTGGAGAGGAAAAGGTAAAGAATGTCCAGGAAAAAATAAAGGACCTTAAGGATGCAATTTCTTCAAAAGATATCGAAAAACTTAAAGCAAAAATGAAGGAAGTGGAAGATGAGATACAGAAAATTGGTGCATCCATGTACCAGGGAGCACAGAAAAAGGATGATTATGTTGACACAGAGGGAAAAAAGGAGTAAAATAAAAAATGGAAAAAGATTATTATAAAATACTGGGTGTGGACAGAAACGCTTCAAAGGAAGAAATAAAGCGTGCTTACAGGGAGTTAGCCAAAAAATATCATCCTGATCTACATCCAGAAAATAGAAAGGAGTATGAGGAAAAATTCAAGGAAATCAGTGAGGCTTATGAGGTTCTAATGGATGATGAAAAAAGAAGGATCTATGATCAGTATGGTGCCGAGGGTGTAAAATTCGGCCCACAGGGGTTTGACTGGAATAACTTCACACACTTTGATGATATTAATGATCTCTTTAATCAATTTTTCAGGGATTTTGGATTTGGATCCATATTCGAGGAAAATAAAAACATTCAGACCTTTGTTGACATTGATCTAAAAGATGCATATGCTGGTACAGAAAAAATAATAACATATGAGAGAGAAATAAAATGCCCGGATTGTAATGGAACTGGTGCAAAAAACGGTAAAACAAGAAAATGTCCAACCTGCAATGGAACTGGACAGGTAAAGGATGTAAAGAATATGGGCTTTATGCAGTATGTTTCTGTTCATCCCTGTCCTACCTGTAAGGGAAAGGGTTACATAATTGATGAAAAATGCCCGAGATGTAAAGGAAAAGGCCTTATTACAGTTCAGGAAAAAATAAGGGTAACAATACCTAAGGGTGTGGAAAATGGGACAAGGCTAAGGGTAAAAGGAATGGGAAATGGAAAAGGGGAGGGGGATCTTATAGTTGTTGTGAGAATAAAGCCCCATCCTTTATTTAAAAGGGATGGTGATGATCTTATAGCAGAATTAACCATCCCGTTCACAAAGGCAGCATTAGGTGGAGAATTTTTCATGGATTCGTTATCTGGTGAAAATTTAAGTGTAAAGATACCGCCTGGAACACAGCCCGGGGAGGTAATTAAATTCAAAGGAAAAGGCATGCCAAGACTGAATTCCCATGGATACGGGGATCTTTATGTAAAAATAAATGTGACAATACCAAAACATTTAACACAAAGACAGCGCGAATTATTAATGGAATTTGAAAATGAACCTGAGAAAAAGGGTTTCTTTCACAGCAGGTTCAAATAGATCCTTTTGTTGTTTTTACCCTTGTTTTCAAACTTCGTTATTACGATTTTCCCAACTTCTCCCGTCTTTTTAACATGTGTACCGCCATCTGCCTGCATATCAAATCCTTCAATTTCTATTACTCTTATTCTATCAACATCCGGGAGTAAGTCTTCCCTAACTCTAACAAGATCGGTGGTGAGGGCATTTCTGTCAATGTACTTTATGTTCACGTTTAAATTTTTTTCAACTATTTCATTTGCCTCTTTTTCAATAACAGGCAGATCCTCTTTTTTAAGATCATAGTTAACATCCATCCTCGCCTTGTCAAAATAGATCTGTGATCCTGTTATTCTTGCATTGTATTTTCTGAAGAGCACACCACTCATAATATGGATCGCTGTATGGTGCCTCATATGTCCATACCTCCTGACCCAGTCTATTTCACCCTTAACCTGCATGGATCCAGTGAAATTTCTGTCAAGTTTGTGTATAACCAGTTCTCCTTCCTTTCTTACATCAATTACGTTGAATTCACTTTCATTGACTATTTTTCCATTATCCGATGGCTGTCCGCCACCTTCAGGATAAAATGCCGTTCTGTCAAGTACGATTTCATTGTCTTTTCCAGATATTACATTTGCCTCAAATTCCTTAATGTACGGGTCATCAAGATACAATTTCTTTGTTTCCATGTTTTATGGAATGTATAAACATATTCATATCTTTTTCCATAGGCAAAAAATTAATAGAATTTGAATGACATGATCAACCATGCAGGTAAAGTTCAAACTCTGGTTTGAGGATGAAGAAGGGAATTATCTATTCGGTGAAGGTCTATACGAACTATTGAGCAGAATTTACAAGCATGGAAACATCATGGATGCGGTTAAGGAACTGAACATGTCCTACAGGTATGGCTGGGGTAAAATTAAGAACCTGGAAAAAATTCATAAAGAGAAGATAATTGAAACAAGAAGAGGAGGGAAAATTAAAGGCAGTGCAACACTGACTGATTATGGTATGTATCTTTTGAAAGAATATGAAAGATATTTTGATCTTTTCAATTATTATATTAAAAGACCTTACAAAGTACCTTCACTTGCCGTTGATGGTGTAATAATTAAAGATAACAAAATTCTTTTGATAAAAAGAAAAAATGATCCCTTTGCTGGTATGTATGCTTTACCGGGTGGATTCGTTGAATATAATGAAACAGTTGAAAATTCCATAGAGAGAGAAATTTACGAAGAAACGGGTCTAATTTCAAAAGTTGAGAAAATTGTCGGTGTTTATTCCTCCCCTGAAAGGGATCCCAGGGGGCATACAATCTCCATAGCATATATTATGAAAGTAATTGAGGGAAGAGCAAAAGCGGGTGATGACGCAAAAGAGATTCAATTTTTCTCATTAGATAGAATACCTGTCCTTGCCTTCGACCATAACCTGATTGTGAATGATGCTATTAAATTACTTAACAAGAAGGCTTGAAACGTTGAAATGTCTCTTGAGAAGATCCTTTGTTAACCTAAGGTTTCTTCCCTCCTTTCCTATTGCTCTTGCTTTCTGAGCGGGATCAACTTTCACAGCTATACTGTATGATCCTTCAATTTCGTTAATTTCAATTTCCTTTGCACCAAACCTATAAAAAAGATTATAAACAAATCTTTTGAGATCAGGGCTGTACTCAACTATTATTATATTTTTGTTCAACTTTTCCTTCACCTTTTTTACATTTTCACCGTTGTTCACAATGGCCTTCCTCAGTGTTCCTGGATAAATCACAAATATTATGTTTTCCTCATCCTCCGCAATATCAAACACATCCACTCTGGTAATTGACTGAAATGTCATCATGTTCCTAAGATTGTTTTCGTCAAGCTTTATGGTCCCCATAGATTTTCACTCTTTTTTAGTAAGTGCAGATTCCCCTGGATCTATAACTGTTATTATTGAAATATCGAACATTTTTCCACATATAGAACCGAGTTCTGAAGATGTACCCTGGAAAATTATAGTTGGAACATTCTCCACATTTTCCCTCAGAAAATAGGGATCCGGACAATTCTTTGCAACAATGTAAAGTTTTGCATTTTTGTCCCTCAGAGACTTCCTTGCCTGATCAAGACCAAAGTAAACTTTTCCTGTTTCTATGGCCCTCTTAATTTCCCTAACAAGATCCATTTATTTCACCTCTTCTTTTCAGGATATTTGTATATCAAATTTACAGCACCGGTGCCCAGGGTTATGGGTTGACCCACTATAATGTTTTCGGCAACTCCCCTGAGTTCGTCACCTTCACCTATAAGGCCTGCCTGAAGAAGATGTTTTGCAGTGATTTCAAACGCTGCCCTTGCCAGAACACTGGATTTCTTTCCTGCAACACCATGCCTTCCTATGGCCTCAACAGTGCCTTCAAAGGTCATCATATCAGCTACAAGCATAAGATGCCTTACATCAACGCTCAGACCCTGCTCCTCAAGTGTTTTTGTGCTTTCATCCATAATGGCATTCCTCGCTGCCTCTACACCAAGTACTTCATATATTTCCATAATATCGTTCGTTTTTGTTTTTCTTGAATCAACACCATCCATCTCAAGAACAGCCTTAAGGTTTGACCCTTGCGTATAAATTTTATACTCCCCCAATGATTCTTCATACTTAACAATGGCCCTTTCAATACCCTTTATGCCAGATATTATAAGATTTTTTATTTCCTCTGAAAGAAGGTATATCTTTTTGTATGATGGTTCATCAAGTTCCAGTGTAATTCTGTCACCCTCCTCTTTAATGGTAAGAGACTGGTGCCTAAGCTTTTTTATTGCATCAAGAACCTGAGACTTTTTAAGCATTCTTTTTTCCATCTTTGCTTTATCAAGAATTATGGATATTGTCATGCCAACAAGATCAATTTCAACATCAGCAATGTCTATTACTTTTACACTCTCTATTCTTTTCGCCAGTGCCTCAACCTTTTCCTGATCTTTCTTAATTTTATCCTCAAGAAAAATTTCCATGGTAGGTGTGCTTGGCTTTGATCTTGCATCCACTATTTCTATGAGCCTTGGAAGACCCTTTGTTATGTTAACCTCGGCAACTCCTGCAAAGTGGAATGTTCTCAATGTAAGCTGTGTACCTGGTTCACCTATGGACTGGGCCGCAACAATACCAACAGCTTCATGCGGGTCAACAACAGACCTTTCATAATCCTCTGTGGCCTCTTCAACTATTTTTTCAAGATATTTTTGGGCTGAATACTTTTCCACATATCTTGCAATTTCCATTATGACCCTTTCAGGTAGATAGATGTTCTTTTTTTCTATAATTGATAAAATTTTCTTTTCAATATCCGAAAGTTCTCTGAATTTTACTGGAAGTGTTGGTTTTACTTCCTCCACGTTTACAACAACAAATTTCTGAACCTTTTTCACGTTCTTTCCAATGATCTCAAATTCCTCCACAGGAATGTTCACTTTTTCATATGATGTTATTAAAAGAACATTCTCAATATTCTTTTTTGATCTTGCAAGATCGTACTTTTCATTCTTTCCAAGTATTTTTTCTATTGTAACAGAGAATTCAACCTTTTTTCCATCAAGCGTAACAAATGCCTTTAATGGAAGTGTAATATCCTCAGGTACCTGAAAATCCACACCATAACTAACAGGTAATTTCTGAGTTATCCTGTTCCATCTTTCCTGGTTCTCAAACCAAATGAATGATATCATTTTGTCTCACTCCTCTTCTTCTCAAGGAATTCTTCACCCATTACCTTTGTGAATATACCCTCAAGATCAACAGGCTTTCCTCCAACAGACCTTGTTGGATCCACATAATCCTCTCCATAGTTGAACTGAACAACATTATCTGTTGTGTCCACAACCATTCTATTCTCCTCGAGGACTTTTAGATCCTCCAGTGCATTAATAAGCCTTCTCTGCATATAACCGCTTCTCGATGTTCTTACGGCAGTGTCAACAAGACCTTCCCTTCCACCCATTGCATGGAAGAAGTATTCAAGTGGAGTAAGACCCTTCTTGTATGAAGATCTAACATATCCATGGGCATAAGCACCCAGATCACCTCTCCTAAAGTGCGGTAATGTTCTGCCAACATAACCTCTGTTAATCCTTCTCCCCCTGACTGCCTGTTGTCCTATGGTTGCAGCAACCTGTGAAAGGTTAAGCATGGATGCCCTTGCACCGGATCTTGCCATTATGACAGATGGATTCTCCATACCAAGATGCTTGCTTGCAATATCTCCAGCCTTCTTCTGTGCATCGGATAGAACTTTCATAATGTTATCCTCTAAAGTTTCTTCCAGAGATTTACCTGGTGATGGCTGTAATATTCCTTTCTGATACGCATCTATGTGCTGGTTAACCTTCTCAATAGCCTGGTTTATTATTTCATCAACCTGTATTTTTGTTTCTTCAGGTATGTCAGTATCATCTATACCTGTTGTGAATCCCAAAAATGAAATAACACCAACACTGAGCCTAGTAAAATCATCTATGAACTTTGCTGCAACCGATGGATCATAATTTCTTGATACCTTATCGAGCAAAATGCCTTTGAAAGCACCTATGGATCTTTCATCTATTGTCCCCGCAATCAACTTTCCATTTTTTATAATCACATATGCATCATGGGGGCATTTTTCAGGGGTACATACCTTGCAACCCATTCCATCACAGATCTTGGATTTATACTCAATGTTAAGATCCCCGGGCAGAATAAGGCTGAATATATCCTTACCGTAATAGTATTCCTTTCCATCCTCAATATGTGGCTCCGGAAGTTTATCGTATTTCACATATGACAGTATGTGAAGTGTTTCTTCCTTTGTGAACTTTGGATTTTTATAAGTAAGCATAAAAAGACCTGTTATATGATCGTGAACACCACCAATTATTGGACCACCAAACCTTGGCGATCTTATGTGTTCCTGAACGGCCATCAAAATTCTTGCTTCGGCCTTGGCCTCTTCACTCTGTAAAACATGAAGATTCATTTCATCTCCATCAAAGTCAGCATTGTAAGGAGGACAAACTGCAAGATTGAACCTGAATGTCCTGTACTTCATTACTCTTACTCTGTGTGCCATCATTGACATCCTGTGTAAACTGGGCTGTCTGTTAAATAGAACAACATCTCCATCCATAAGCTGTCTTTCCACAATCCAGCCTATTTCAAGTTTGTTCGCTATATCCTCTGCATTCTTTTCTGTCACCTTTATTCTCCTTCCATCAGATCTAATTATGTAATTTGCTCCTGGGCGATATTTATCACCGGAGGGATTAGGGCCCCTTTTAACTATTTCCCTTATTTTCTCGATGTTGTATGGTGTAACAGGTATAGGAACTGTAAGTTCCCTCGCTGCAGCCTCAGGAACGCCAACCTCATTTATTGAAAGGAAGGGTTCTGGAGAAATTACCGTTCTTGATGAAAAGTTAACCCTTTTTCCTGAAAGGTTGGACCTAAACCTTCCCTCCTTACCCTTCAATCTTTGCACTAACGTTTTTAATGGCCTGCCGGACCTATGTCTTGCCGGAGGGAGACCCGAAGTTTGATTATCAAAGTACGTAGTAACATGATACTGTAAAAGTTCCCAGAGATCCTCTATTATAAGCTGGGGTGCACCACTATCCTTGCTATCCCTTAGCCTCTGATTTATTCTTATAATATCAACCAGTTTGTGGGTAAGATCGTCCTCACTTCTCTCCCCTGTTTCAAGTGTGATTGTTGGCCTTACGTTCACAGGTGGAACCGGAAGAACGGTAAGAATCATCCATTCAGGTCTTGCTGTTTTTGAATTCAAACCTAAAAAGATTAAATCCCTATCAGGTATTCTTTCAAACCTTTCCCTTATCTCCTTGGCGGATATCTTTCTTCCATTTTCCCTGAATGTTGTTGGTTTATCCAGTGTGATCTTATACTGTTCTGCACCGCAATGAGGACAAACCGTCCTCTGGGATGCTTCATTCTTTATTTTGTCCGTTAATGTTAAAAATTCAAAGGTATTTCCTTCATCCAAATATTTTTCCAGGGTAGGTCTGAAATTCTCAAGCTCCTCTTCCTTCATTTTGATTCTACCACAGGTGTTACAGGTTGCTTCAAGTATATCCTTTATCTCTTTCACAAATCCCACATGAATAACGGGCATGGCAAGTTCTATATGCCCGAAATGCCCTGGGCATTCATCAACCTTTCCATTGCAGGTCTTGCACCTTAAACCCGGTTCTATAACACCCATATGAAGATCCATCAGACCCCTGTCAAGCGGAAAGCCATCGTCATCATAGGTATCGGCGGTTGTTACCTTTATTGCACTCATCTTCCTTATTTCATCAGGAGAAAGAAGTGCAAACTTCAAATTGTTTATTCTTTTATGAATCTCAATACCAATCATTTAAGATCCCCCAGCTGTATTCTCATAATCACACCAAGACTCATCAATTCATCCCTCATAAGCTTAAAAGCATAGCTTGTTTCAATGGGATAAATGTTTGTCGTATTACCACAAACAGGACATCTTAATGTCCCTTTCTTTCTATCAAATATGGCCACATGGCCGCAATCCGGATTACCACAAACATAAAGAATTGTACCATCTGATTGATCCAGGAGCCTGTCTTTGATGACAAGTGCAGCACCATGACCGATAAGAGTATCCCTTTCCATCTCACCGAACCTTAATCCACCCAGCCTTGATCTACCTTCTGTTGGTTGCCTCGTTAAAATCTGAACAGGTCCCCTTGATCTTGCATGGAATTTACCACCAACCATATGATGTAATTTCTGATAATATATCACACCAATGTAGATGTCAGCATCAAACTTTCTACCGGTTATGCCATCGTACATTGTTTCCCTGCCGGTGTATTTGAATCCATTTTTCAGAAGTCCCTGCCTTAAAGATTCTTCAGGTTCACCGGAGAAGACTGTTGAATCTATGAACCTTCCCTCAAGGGATCCTACTTTTCCACCAATCATTTCTAATAAGTGACCTATTGTTAACCTCGAGGGTATAGCATGAGGATTTATAATTAAATCGGGAATAATTCCATCCTCTGTGAATGGCATATCCTCCTGTGGTACGATAGCACCAAGAACACCTTTCTGTCCATGCCTGGATGCAAATTTATCACCCAGCTCAGGTATCCTCTGATCCCTTACTTTTATTTTTACAAGTCTGTTATTGTTTTCTGATGTTGTCAATAAAACACTGTCAACTATTCCAGTTTCTTCAGGTCTCATTCCAATGGAGGATTCCCTTCTTTTTTGTGGTCCAAGTATTCCCGGCTGTTCCTCCAGGAATCTTGGAGGTGAGGTCTTACCAATAAGAACATCACCGCCCTGAACAAATGTTTCAGGAGGTATTAGACCATCATCCTCAAGGTATTTGTATGCCTCCTCACTTCTTGCACCCCTAACGTCAGGGCTCGGTATTTCAATTCTATCTTCTTCACCGCCCGGGTATCTTCTCTCTTCGGTTGTATAGGTCCTGAAAAATGTGGATCTGCCCAGACCTCTTTCAATTGATGCTTTGTTCATAACGAGTGCATCCTGTATGTTATAACCATGATAGGAGAGTATTGCAACAACCATATTCTGTCCCGCTGGTCTAACATTGTAACCAGCAAAATCAATACTTCTGGTTTTTACCAATGGGACCTGTGGATAATGCAACAGATGTTGCCTTGTATCAGGCCTTCTTCTGTAGTTTGACATGGGTAAACCAAGGGACTGCTTCATCATGGCAGCACCCATGGTTATTCTGCTTGATGAATTATGATCAGGATATGGTATTGAACCTGCAATTGGGCCTAGTATTACACTTGGATCTATTTCCATATGGGTATATTCGTTGTTCAATAGCTTTTCAACTTTAAACGTGTGGCTGCAGAACCTACATTTCAATTCAACATATGAGTCGCTCTTATCAAGATTTGTCCACGTCACATCATTCCTGCCCAGAATTGATCCACAGACAGGACATTTTTCAGGTACATTATAAGCATAGACAGCGATATAAGCATTTTCTTCTTCATCTGCATCAATCCATTCTATTACACCGTTTAGGATAAGGTCATCAACACGCATTGTTCCGTTTTTAATCGCTTCCCTCATCTTGTTTGAATATTTTATGTTACCATTTTCAACTATGAGAAGGGGTCTCCTTAATCTACCTCTATCCGAATTTATAATAACTTCATTTGTTGTATCATCATACCTCACATTAACATTGTGATCAATTTCACCCCTCCTTCTCTTTTCTCTAATCTGCCTGGCAAATTCAAGGCCATTGGGATAAAAGCCAACAAGATCACCGTTCAAATACACCCTGCTCATTTCACCCGTATCGTATTCAAGATGCTTAAGACCCATCTTGATTAAATCCTTCATGACCTGTGAAGAGGGAACATCCTCAGAAACATCAATAATAAGAGCCGCATTCTTTACAAGACCGCAGTTCTGACCTTCAGGTGTTTCATTTGGGCACATTCTGCCCCACTGAGTTGGATGTAGATCTCTTGCCTCAAAATGCGGCTGGGATCTTGTAAGCGGTGATGATATTCTTCTCAAATGGCTTAGCATGCTCATATGTGATGTTCTGTCAAGTAACTGTGAAACACCTGTCCTGCCACCTACCCAGTTACCGGTTGACATTGCATGAAGAATCTTCTGCGTAAGAACATCCTGTCTTACTGCCGCCCTTAACTTTATTCCCTTCTTTCTGTTGTATGTTCTTTCAAGATGGTATTTAAGATCTTTCAACAGTGCTTCAAAAGATTGTCTGAAAAGTTCTTCAAGCAGATCACCAGCAAGTTTCATCCTTTTGTTGGCAAGATGGTCCTTGTCATCCTCCTTTCTTATTCCAAAGTGAAGTTCAAGAACAGATTTTGCCATTCTTGAAAGGTAAAGGGCCTTCTTCAACCTATCTTCGGGTTTATCCCCAAGATGAGGTAAAAGGTTCTTGTCAAGAATTTGTGATAATCTCTTTTCCCTGTATTCCTTAGCCTGTCCAGCAGCAAATCTTTTTTCAAGATACTGTATTGCATCCTCAGTTGTCTTAACACCTTCTTCACTGTAATTGTTTTCTTTCTCA
>JABEBW010004089.1_pt1 | contig 15497 bp, 21 predicted proteins | sample 7245961 | NCBI WGS metagenome assembly JABEBW01 (sample SAMN14506364, study PRJNA622280) | hot springs metagenome | biome: hot spring [ENVO:00000051]|acidic hot spring [ENVO:00002120]; feature: spring [ENVO:00000027]|sediment [ENVO:00002007]; material: sediment environment [ENVO:01001048]...
TCATTCTGTTATATTCCATACTTTTTTGCATCTTTGATCTCACAGCAAAACTTTCAAATCTGAATTTTTTTAATATCCCAGGAATTTCATTGAAATCCTTAATGACATAACATTTTTCACCACCATCAATGTTACCTTCATAGAAAATCAGCAGATCCTTTTCACTTTCCCTGTAAATGAATTCACCATCATTTTCTAGAAACTTTTTTACCATATCGCTTAAGAATCTGTTCCTCGATTGTTTGTCTTTGAATTCAAAATATTTTGTATCCATTCTTTTCACCTTATATGGCCAAGGGTGAATGAACCCATTATTATTCCACTTTTTGATGGTGTTATTTCTATCCAGGACCTGCTCTGGACTTCAGTTACACCTTTAACGGTCAGATATACTTTACCCATTTCTGATTTAAATTCAATCTGACCGTCCATTGTTGATGATACCATTTGCAGTGCATTTTCTTCAACAACACCTTTCTCAAGAAGATAAAGTGACACAGCCCTATCCCTTTTTCTTTTTGTTGTAAATGATTGAAGGAATTTTATTGTTGACTGCGGGTCAAGAAATACAACTATATTAGTAAGGCTTAGAAATGCAACCCTGTAATATGGATACTTCTTTTTGAATTCTTCGGCAATCCTATCCACATTTTCCAATATTGAATTTACATCTGTCTGTGAATCTATATAAATAACATTCGGGACTGCGGATCTATCACCTATGGATCTTGAATAGGCATCAATGTATTTAACAAGTCCCTTCTCTTCATATGTGTCCCAGGTGGGAAGAACAAACCTTACATCCTCCTTAAATATTTCCAGTGTTTTATCAACCAGTATTACTATTGATGGTATGCCTTTCCTAAGACCTTCTGCAAGGAAAGAATAAATAAGTATTTCCTTACCCGTATAGGCAGGGCCGTAAATCAGAATATTTGATCCAATAGGAAAACCACCATAAAGAAGATCGTCAAGTCTCCTTGTTCCTGTCCTGACCTTTTCCTGTCTTATTTCAGCCTTTATTTCTTCAATGGCAAGCGGTAATTCTTCTTCAATAAGACCCCTTTCCTTTGCCTTCAATTCCTTTTCTTTCATTTCCAGGTATTTTTCCTTTTCCCTCAATTCTATTTCCTTCTTCTTAACAAGTTCTTCAAGATCCTTTATTTTATGTTCTTCTTCAAGTCTTTTTAGTTCTTCAAGCTCCAGGTGCTGTGACTCAAGTTCTTTAAGCTGTTCCTGGAGCTTTGCCTCCCTGTACATTAGATCCTGTTCTCTTCTGGACAGCTCTTCCTCCTTGAATTTAATTTTCTCTTGGATATCCTTAAGAGTTTTATCCATTATTTCGATCTGTGATTTAAGTGACTTGTTCTCTGCCCTCAATTTTTCTAGTTCCCTAATATCCAATACATTCTCCTGCAGTTTTCCTGTTTTTGCGAAGATATCGAGTAGATCCTGAAGCCTTTGAATTTCTTCCCTGAGTTTTGAATTTTCATCCTTTAGTATCTCAATTTCAACAGGATTAATATTTTCAACCTTTGTTTTACTCAGTGCCGATTCTTTGATTTCCAGATCTCTTATCGCCCTTTCAACCATCAACTCTTGTTCTTTTACTTTCATTTCATATTCTGCAAGATTCTTAATCTTTTCATCCTGTGTGTTAAGCCAATTTTCCCAGAGTTTCTTCTGTAAATCTATTCTTTTCTGTAGATTTTCAATGTCAAGTTTCAATGATCTATTTTCATCCACTAAATTTTTTACATAATCGCTGATAGGTGAACCATTTTTAATTTCCAGTATCTTTCCTATATTTTCTATTTCCTCTTTATATTTAGCATTTTCATTTCTGAGTGCTATTATCTCATCCTTAAGATCTTTTATTTCTTTGGAAAATGAAACCAGCTTTTGCATAACAGGAGAATTTGCACCGAAATCCTTTCTTTCGAACATCTCATCGATGCTTTTTTTCAGATTTTCTATTTCCTCTTTCTGTTCCCTTATTTCATTTTCTTTTTTGAGCACATAGCTATAAAGTAATTTTTCTTTTTCCTTTAACTTTATATTATCGATGTTTGTTTCTTCAATCTCCTTTTTTTCTTCTTTAAGTATTCCTTCCAGTGAATCGATCTCTTTTACAAGATTTTCGTAACTCTTTTTAAAATCATCCAACACTATGCTCTCTAAAAGAGAGTTCTCCAGCAGATTATTGTATTCTTCCCTGCTGAACTTTCTTCCACATTTTTTACACGTTAAATTATTTTCGTCTATTTCTCCCCCACAATCTGGACAGTTTACCATTTTACTTTGAAGCAATTCTCAGGATATTATTTCCTCTAACAATAACAACGCCAAGTTTTCTTACAGAATCATTAATCCTTTCTTCACTGTCGTTAATGATTAAATTCATATATTCATCATAGCCGATCAATACACCCTCTATGATTCTGTTATCCTTCATTAGCATGGAAATTCTCTTGTTCAAAAATTCTTCAATCACCTTTATGGGCATAGTCATATTTTTCACCTTTTAATTGTTATGGAATGGTCTTGTATCATCTATTTCATCATCTTCATCAAACATGATCTGTACAATATCTCTCATAAGTGATTTAAGCTCTTCAACTTCTTTTCTCAACTTTTCAACTTCAACCGTGAGTTTTTCATAATCTTTATTTCTTTTCATCCTTATACATCCTCTCAATAGGTTCATTTTTTACCTTTATTTTAATGTTTCCATAATCGTTTGCAATCTTCCTCATTTCTGTCCTCTCACATCTTTCGCAGTAGAGTTGATCATTTTTTCTTACAAGCGGGGATCTGCATTTCATACATAATGCTTTAACAACACCAAGGTTTGGCTCGTTTGTTGTTAGCTGTAATGAAGGCTTTGCCCTTATAACCTTGGCTCTTACTATATCACCGATTCTGAAGGCCTTACCTATTTCATCAATGTACTTGTTTGTTACTTTAGAAACATGGATTATACCATCCTGTTTACCCCCAACTATTTCCCTTTCAACACCATCTATTGAAATTACAGTTAGTAGAACGAAATCGTTGTAAAGATCCTGAACTACACCATAAACAATATCACCGGTTTTGAGATCAGGAAGATTGTTTATTGGTTTTACATTCACTGTCATATTCTTTTTATCAAACTCTGTAATTCCCAAAGTTTTTGAGTAAATTCTTCCATTTTCCTCAAATACATTTTTACCTGGGGCCCATTCCTCAATCGTACATATCATTTCTCCCGGCAGAACAACCCTGTTCATTTCATCACCCTTAATGCGTACAGTCTCACATCTATGCTTTTCATATCTTTTTTATGGAACTTAAAGGTATAAGGTAAATTCAATTTATAATCTTTTTCATAAACCAATAGAAAATTCTTTTCCGTTAATTTAAGAATATATTCCCTTGCATTCTTACTGTGTAGAATATAAATGTTATCTGAAACCTCCAATGCTTTTTCTATGAATGGTCTATCCGAAAATGGTATCTGATAACCAAATGGAGGATTCATAATAACTGTATCAATCTTATTTTTGAAATCTTTCACATCCATTCTTAGAAATTCAATCTCCACACCAATTTTTTTGGCATTTTTAATGGCTATATCCAAAACATCCGAATCTATATCCAATCCATATACATGTTTTGCGCCCAGAATTTTTGCGCCTATTGCAAAAATACCATTGCCTGTGCCAAAGTCACCAACAACCTTTCCTTTTATGTCATTATAGGCCAAAAAAAGAATATCCACTGCAATACTTACATCTGTCTGATACTGTTCAAGGAGTACCTTTGGATTTTTAATTGTTTCTAAACCTGATAATAGTATTTCCAGATCTCTTTTATCCACACCTCAGGAATCAAAGAGCGATATTAACATTTTTGCCATGGTTTTGCTATCCTTTTCATTCATTCCCTTCAATGAAAGAATCTTCCTTATTTCTTTGTAAGCCCTCTGCCATTTCCAGGTACTTCGGATGTAATATGTTCTTATTATTATGTCCAGAAGATCGTTCTCTATATCCATGTTGTAGTACTCCCTGAACCTTTCCTTCCATATTTTATACAGAAATTTTGGTATTACTAGGGGTTCTATGGATGATCTCTCGTATGATTTCTTCACAAATTCACTTCAATAGCATAGAATTATAAATAATTTTATTAATAAAATAACGAATCTCTTATTAATTTATTTTATAATCACAATATTTGTCCAATTTTAAAAATCTTTGAAAAAAATTAAATCCTGAATATACTATCTAGAAATTATGAAATGGATAGGAGAAACGCAGAAAGATGGAGTTAAACTTTCAATTTCCGTGGATAAGGAGATTTACAGTGGAAGATCAAAATTCCAGAGAATTGATGTTGTGGAAAACAGAACATTTGGAAGGGTTCTATTTCTTGACAGAACATTTCAGCTTACGGAAAAGGATGAGTTCATTTACCATGAAATGCTCGCACACATACCACTTTTTTCTGTTGAAAATCCAGAAAATGTTTTGATCATTGGTGGCGGTGATGGGGGTCTTGCAAGGGAATGTCTGAAACATGACGTTAAAAGTGTAGATCTTGTTGAAATAGATGAAGAAGTGATTAAAATATCAAAGGAATATTTTCCTACATTGAATGTTGCATTTAAAGATAAAAGGTTGAATGTTATAGTCGATGATGGTTATGAATATCTGAAAAGAAATGATAAAGTTTATGATGCAATTCTTGTGGATTCTACGGATCCCGTTGGCCCAGCTAAAGTATTGTTCAGTGAAGAATTTTATTCATTGGTATTTAAAAACATAAATGCAAAAGGGATATTTGCAACACAGAGTGGATCACCGTTTTTTTATCCTGAACATATAAAAATGGCTTACTATAATCTTAAAAAGTTTTTCAAGTTTGTGAAGGTATACACAGCCTTTATTCCAACATATCCATCTTCATTCTGGTCTTTCACACTGGCATCAATGAATGAAATAATAAGAAGGAGGGAAAGAAATTTTGAAACACTTTACTACAACGAGGAAATGCATGACCATCCATACATACCAAATTTTATGAAAAAAATCATTCAATGAACTTTCCATTCTCTCTTTTTTTCCTCAAGCATTTTTCTGTGTTTTGGGCCGAGTTTGTCTGCCAGTATCTCCAGATCCTTCAGTCTCTTAAGAAACTTTGCCTTGCTGTCAGAATTAATGTATTCATTGAACTCCCTTCTTTTTTTCAGAATATCGTACGTGTAGTAAATGGAAACAAAGAAAGCTATAAGGGAAAGGCCAAATATCCAATATATCCAGTTGCCAAAATAGTTGTTGAACTGCTGTATAGTTTTTGGGGAGTTATCAGGCATAAATATGCCATAAAATGTTAATAATACCAGTATGAAGGAGCCTATCAGACCAAACATTGAAATGAATATATAATATTCTCTGAGAGACTTAAACATCACTGAGTGTAATGCTATTCTTCTATTTTATATTTTTTAATTTCCTTCAAAAAATTCTCTAAAGCTCTTCTTCTATGGGAGAAGTTGTTTTTTTCAGCTAATTCCATTTCGGCAAACGTTTTCTTTGATCTTTCAGGAACGAATATTGGATCATAGCCAAAGCCATTGTTTCCTTTTTCTTCGTAAGATATTCTTCCACAAACTGATCCAGAGAAAATATGAAATTTTCCATCATAATAACCTATAACTGCCCTGAATTCTGCACTTCTATCCTTTTCGTTTTTCATAAGTCTGAGAATGCCACTGTTACCTATTTTTCTTTGCACATATGATGAATATGGTCCTGGAAAACCATTCAGAGTTTTTATGAAAAGCCCAGCATCCTCCAAGAAGAAAGGGCCTTCAATTTTGTCCATCAAATAATTCAATGAAAATCTTACAATATCTTCAAGTTCATCAGCCTGGATCTCAGGGTATTCAAGGTTTATCCATTCAATTTCAATATTTTCCCTTTCGAATAGTTCCTTATACTCCATATACTTATTTTTGTTATGTGTAACAATTTTCATGAATATCTCCTTCTTCTTTCTATTTCTGCCATCTTTTCTATAACAAGATCAGCATCACCATAATTTTTTCTGTAACTTTCGATTATTTTATCAAAATATTGTATATGATCATAATGTGAACTTTTAAAAGATTCCTTAAGAAGGTGAAGATCATCTCCCTTGTATTCAATTTCTGAGTTTATTTCACCCATGGCGAAATCTATAAGGTATATTTTACCATCTTCGTAAATTATGTTACTTGTAGTCATATCACCGTGTGTGAGGTCATTACTGTGTAGAATGGCAATATATTTTCCTATTTCTTTGGAAATATGATTCTTCTCATTTTCGTTCAAATCATTAAAGATTTCCCTCAGATTTTTCCCCTCAATCATTTCCATTTCTATGGTAAAATTATCAACATCAATATCAAAGATATGTGGGACATTTACACCCAGAATCCTTGCATCATGCATCAATTTTGCCTCTCTTTTTGTTCTTTCCTTTCTAAGTGAAAGATCTAGATCATCAACACGGTATCCTTTCTTAATTCTGATTTTTTTTATTGAAGGAAAGCCAAGGAAATTTGATTTTATTATTAATGCTTCAGCACCTGGTCTGTCCGGATAATCCTTATAATGAACTTTTTCTTTAACCCAGGTTGCATCAATTGAATCGGCTCTAAATTTCTGGTCAACAAATGTATCATCAATACTCATTCTTATTCCATTACTGTACATTAAATAACCAAGGTAAGCAATCATGGCACCATTATCAACACAGAGGTCGGGTGGTGGAACATGTATTTTTGCACCCCTTTCATTTCCCATAATTTCCATCATTTCTCTCAGTCTTTTGTTTCTTGCCACTCCCCCGGCAAGAAGAATTTCATCCTTGTGCAAATGTGCAAGTGCTCTTTCACTGACTTCTGTTATCATGGCGAATACCGTTTCCTGCAGAGAATAAGCAAGATCCTCAAGTGTTGCGCCATTTTTTTTCAAATTTAAGGCTGCGGTAAGTATGCCAGAGAATGAAAGATCAAGACCCCTTATTGAGTAGGGAAGTCTGTGATAAACCTTGCCCTTTTTAGCAATCTCCTCAATTTTAGGTCCTCCCGGAAAAGGAATACCAAACTCCCTTGCAAATTTATCCAGCAGGTTTCCAACACCTATGTCAAGGGTTTCGCCAAACACCCTATACCTTCCCCCGGAATAGGATATTATCTGCGTGTTTCCACCAGATACGTAGGTCATTACAGGATCCTCGGCACCTGTGGTCAATTTTCCAATTTCAAGATGCGCTATACTATGGTTAACACCCATTATTGGTATGTTCAGTTTAAGTGCTATGGTCCTTGATGCTGTGGCTACTGTCCTTAAACAGGGTCCCAGACCGGGACCCTTTGAAAATGAAACAAGATCGATATTGTCAAGTTCAATATTTGCTGCATTAAGAGCATTTTTCAATACTTCAGGAAAATTTTCAGAATGGTGTATTGCTGCCTCTCTAGGATGGATACCTCCCTCTTTTGGGACAAATGTTTTCATTACATTTGCTAATATTTTCTCATCCTTAACAATTCCAATACCGAGCGTATGAGCTGTACCTTCAATACCAAGCACAATCATTTAAGCACCTATTTAGGGATATCATTCCATTTAGATATTATTTTTTCTGGATCACTCAGATATTTTTTTATTAGAATATCTTCAACATCAATATCAAAATAGTTTGAAATGGAAAGAACCATAAACAAAACATCCGAAATTTCCTCATCAATATTTATACCATTCCTCATGGATTTTGAAAGCTCCCCCACCTCTTCCATTAGAACACTTAAAAGGAACAGGGATCCGGATTTTTTATCTATTTCACCGTAGAAATCCTTAATTTTTTTCATTATTTCTTTCAATTCCATAAATTTAAAAAATATTAATTGACTAAAAAATTTTATTATTTTCGAATTTTTTCTCTATTTATGAAAGAAAATGCTGTTGAAATAATCAATGATTATACCTCTGGATCTGAGAAACTTACAGAAAAAGTTCTATCATTTGTTAAGAATTGTTATGAAAATGGTGAAGACTGGAGAAAATACAAAAATGAAATAATAGAAGCGCATCCAGAAATGGTTCAGATAAACAATATATTTAAATTGATTGACTTTTTTGAGGAAGAAAAAATTGAAAAAATAAAATTAAAGTTGAATGAAATAAAGAAGAAAGCCATAGTTAACTCTAAGAAAATCTTTAATGGTGAGGTAAGGGTAACAACCTTAAGTTACAGTTCTCTTGTCTATAGAGCAATAATGGAAAACAAGGATAAAATTGTTCAGGTCAATGTACTTGAATCTGGACCCGGATATGAAGGGATAAAATTATTTAACGATTTGAACAAAAATGGTGTTAAATCATTCCTTTACACCGATTCAGAAATTTATCATGCATTAAAGGAGAGTGACATGGCAATTGTGGGAATGGATGCAGTTAAATTGAATCTTAACATCATTAACAAAACTGGAACATTTTCTCTTGCGTCATCTTCAAAAGTTTTTAAAATTCCATTATATTGTATAGGCACCTCAGTAAAAATAAGTGAAGGAGAGATTAAGTTCAAAAGTTATCCAGCAAAAAAGAACAACATATACAGAGAAAATTTTTTATTTGATGAAACTCCCTCCTCACTGATCTCAGGATTTATTCTTGACCTTGGTTTTTTTGGAAGAAAAAAATTTTCTTATCTTTCTGGGATCATTTCCAGAAAAGATTTCCTCAAGAATCTTTTCGTAAATGGGGAATAGATCCTCAACACACTTTGCATCCTTTAAAAACCTATGAAAGTTTTCTCTAGGTTCTAGATTGCATTGAACACCCAAAGCACCAAGATTGTCTGAAATCTCTTTGGTAAGTGTATTGCCCTTATCATCCCAGTCAAAAAGCAAAATAACCTTCCGGTAATTTTCAGCAATTAACTCCGCAAATGCAGATATTGAATAGCCAAAATTGAAAATTATTATTTTCCCCTCTATGCCCATTTTCTTCAAGGCATTGTAATCCTTTCTTCCCTCAACTATTATTGGCGCATCTTTGTTCAAGTCCTTAAGTTTTTCAATATTTTCAAGAAATTCTTCAGCGTTCATTTCAATCCCATCACAAGGATCATTCTTTCACTTTTAACAGGATCGAATTTGTCAAAACCGTAGGATCCATAAACATTTTTAATCTTCAGACCCGCTTCTTTTGCAATATCTTTCATATCTTCAAAATTCACAGGGTAAAGGGTTAAAATTGCACTTTCCTTTCTAAATTTACCATCTTCAATTATATCGTAAATGTAAGTTAGATAGAGAGTTCTCATATCATCAGAAAATTCAGGAACAAAGAATCTCCAGATTTCAAGATTTTTTCCAATCTTATGATCGCCAAGATAAACAACATTTTCGACGAATTCAGGGGGTAAAATTGCATCAATAATTATTTTTCCATCTTTCATAAGGTTTTTCTTTATTTTATTTAAAAGAATCTTTTTCTCATTGTTGTTGAGAAGTAATATTGAATTTAAAGCAATTATAATAAAATTGAACTTTTCATCAATATTAAGGTTTAAAGCATCGTTTTGAATGAATTTAAATTTATTTTCATTAGTTTTCTTTCTTGCCTGATCCAGCATCCTTGAATCAATGTCAACACAAACTACTTTCTCTGCATTTTTCAGGTTCAGGCAGACTCTCCCTGTACCGCACATTAACTCCATTACTTTTCCATTCTTTATTAATTTATTATACATTTCAATGTCCTGATAATAATCACCATACAGAAAATCGTAATACTTCCATTCAATATCGTATATATTCATTTCAGCTTGTACCCTATATTCCTGAGAAATTCCTTTCTTTCTTTTTTATCATCCATGGTTTCAACGCCAAGGGGTTTGTAACCATCCATAACTCCAATTACCCCTGCACTTTCATTCTCTTCAGCAACTATTATCTTCAATGGATTGGAAGTTGCAGCAAATATTGTTGTTATTTCCTGAACATGCTTTAAACTGTTCAGAACGTTTATGGGGTAAGCATCTTTAATCAATATTATGAAAAAATGACCAGCAGAAACATTCTTGGCGTTTTTAATTGCAAATTCAGTTAATTCAGGATCATTTCCCTCATACCTCACCAGCCTTTTTCCTGAAGCTTCATTGAAGGCAAAGCCAAATTTTATGATCGGGGATGATGTTATAAGCGATTCATAAATATCCTCTGCACTCTTTATAAAATGTGTTTGACCAACTATCACATTTATATCTTCAGAAGGTTTTTCAACTTCAACTACTCTTATGTTCATCAAAATTAACATTACGAAAAAATATTTAACAATATCGGCGGGAAGTTTCCTTCCAAAAGAGTATTAGACCCGTAATATCCCATATGATTCAATTATTTTTACCATTCTAACAGCTCCTAATTTCTGTTCACTATGAACAGAAAGTATTATTTTCTCAACATTCTCATTAACGTTTAACATTTTTCTACCACTCTTTTTGATTTTTATTGTCTATCCATAATTTAACCAGTGGATTCGCACTCTTTTCACCGTTGATACACTTATTTTCAGATCTCTTGCAATCTTCTTGTAGGTTGGTCTTTTTTTCTAATTACATAGTTGATTTTGCGTTTATTCAGCTTTGCAGGAGCCATATTTTGGTATGGGCTTTTTATATTCAATGATTTCGGGACAGTACAGAGAAAGAATTTAAAAGTAAACTTTATAAGGAAGGTACTGTTATTATTTTTTATGGCAAACATAATAGTTATACATACATGGGAGGATGCACAGAAGGAAAAGGTCTTTGAATTTGCCAACAGGGTTGTTACAATGGCAAAGGAGAAAAAACTTCCTAAGACTGTCAAATTGCTCAGCATTGATCTTGCAGAAAATAAAAATATAGCTGTATGTCAGTGGGAGGCCGAATCATTGGAGCAATTAATGCAGCTAGCATCACAGCTAGGCCCCACATGGAAAATTGAAGCATTTACTGTGAAAAACTTTTATAAAAAAGGGCTTTTCTAAACTTTTTTATTTTCAATTTTTTAATTTTGCAATTTTCCTGAGAGAAGCTTATATATTATCTTTACATGGAGATTTTGCGCGGAGGTTACCGAGCCTGGCCAAAGGTGGTGGATTTAGGGTCCACTTCCATAGGGATTCGGGAGTTCAAATCTCCCCCTCCGCACTGGTCAAAAATTTTTATTTGAAAAGTGGAGTACAGGTCATTTAAAAAATAAATTTTGATCATAAAGATTTATATTTTGATTTTCGTTATCCTTGACAAATGTCAGAATTTGATGCAATTGTTGTTGGAGCTGGAAATGCAGGTTCTGCGGCTGCCTATGTAATGGCAAAAAACGGACTGAATGTTCTCCTCGTTGATCGTGGAGATCCTCCAGGGACAAAGAATTTATCTGGTGGTGTTCTCTGGGGTAATGATCTTGCACAGATAATTCCAAACTGGACTAAGGAAGCACCCGTTGAAAGATACATCACTAACAAAAAGATTGGTTTTCTCACCGAAGAATCTTCCACTTATATAGACTTTAGAACAAGGATTTTTGAAAAGGAAAAAGTTGCTTATTCCCTGCTTAGAGCAAAGTTTGATCCTTGGTTTGCGAAGAAGGCCAGAGAGATTGGGGCACTTGTAATTCCGGGCATTACAGTTGAAAAACTTGTATTTAAAGATAAAAAAGTGATAGGCATAGAACAGGCGGGAGATGTTATAACAGGAGATGTTGTTCTTCTTGCGGATGGTGTTAATTCAAGGCTATCAATAGAAGCTGGAATTAGAAATCCTATGAAAGATGAGGATGTTTCTCTGGGAATTAAGGAAATAATAAAATTAAGCTCCCAGAAGATAGAGGATAGGTTTAATCTGAGGAATGGTGAAGGTACTGCCATTGAATATCTCTTAGGATTTGCAAAGGATCTTCGAGCAGCTGGCTTTCTTTATACGAACAAGGATTCTATATCACTTGGTGTTGTAATCCCAATTGAAGCGCTGAGAAAGAAGGGTGATTATCAGGCCTTTGATCTCATAGAAATATTTAAAGAGCATCCTTCCATACAGCCGCTCATAGATGGCGGAAAGCCGGCAGAGTATGGGGCACATCTTATACCCGAGAGCGGTTTAGATCTGGTTGAAAGGATATATGGAGATGGGTACCTTTTGCTCGGGGATGCTGCAGGTTTTGCGTTTAGCAATGGTTTAGTTTTGCAGGGTATGAACTATGCCATTGTCTCAGGAATAAAGGCTGCGGAAACGGTTATTGAAGCAAAGAAAAAGAACAATTTCTCAGCTTCAATGCTTTCTCTTTACGAATCAAAGCTTAATGAGACATATGTTTTGAAGGATATGCGAAGGTTCAGAAATATAAGGAAAGTACTGACTGATCCTTACCTTTATGAGGTCTTTCCATCACTTCTGGAAAATGTTCTCCTCGAAACATACTGGGAAAGGGGTTTACCAAAGAAGAGAATAAGTGAAATTTTCTCCACCTGCACAAGGGCTATTGGAACAGGTTATGGAGAGATGCTATCAGAGCTGATTAAGATCTACAGGAGGTTATGATCATGATGGATATAAAGGAAAGACTTGGTTTAAACAAATATGATATTGATAAAGAATATGCCCATATAACAATAAATGAGGAAATATGTGAAAAATGTCCCCACCATTTCTGTGTACTTGCCTGTCCTGCAAACTGCTATAATCTTGTGAATGGTAAAATTGTTTTTAACTACGAGGACTGTGTTGAATGCGGTACCTGTTCAATTGCATGTGATAGGGGTTCTGTTTCCTGGCATTATCCTAAATCGAACCATGGCATAATTTATAAGTACGGGTGATTGAAATGTTGAAAATAGCTGTTATGATCAAGCAGGTTCCCGATAGCCAGGATATCACAATAGATCCAGTAACAAAAACACTCAACAGGGCTGAGGCAAGGAATATCGTCAATCCTCCGGATAAAAATGCAACCGAGGCGGCCATAAGGCTCAAGGAAAAGTACGGCGCATTTGTTTCAATAATAAGTATGGGTCCTCCCATGGCTGAGAGTGCAATACTCGAGATGATGGCCATGGGTGCGGATGAAGGTGTTCTTGTAACGGACAGGGTATTTGCAGGAGCGGATACATTTCCAACATCCCTAACACTTGCAAAGACCGCAGAGGTCCTTGGTAATTTCGATCTTATAATATGTGGCGAGGAGACAACAGATTCCTCAACTGGTCATGTTGGCCCTGGGATTGCTGAATTTCTTGATATGGAACAGGCAACCTATGTGAAGGAAATTGATTACCAGGATCCTTACTTCATAGTGGAGAGGGAGATTGAGGGTGCAACAGAAACGCTTAAAATCGAAAAACCCTGTGTTGTAACAATAACATTAAATGCAAACAAGGTTAGGGAGCCAACCTTAAGGAAAAAAATTGATGCATACAAAAAAGGAATAAGAATAATGGACAATAAAGCGATCGGTTTGGATCCAAACTGTGTTGGTCTAAAAGGTTCTCCAACAATTGTTAAGGACATGAAAACCGTTGAAGAAATGCCAAGGAAAACAATAAAGATTGATCCCAAAGAGATGGACAGAGCTGTTTACGTTCTAAAGGAAAGGGGGTTGCTGAAATGAAGAATCTCTGTGCAAAACCAACACCAAATCCTGAAGAATATAAAGATTTCTGGATATTCATTGAACAGAACGATGGAAAGATTGCAAAGGTCTCCCTGGAAATGGCCGGAATAGGAAGAATACTTGCCAATAAAGCTGGTGAAAAGCTTGTTGGTATTCTCCTTGCCGATGAAGATGGTTATGATCTTGCCAGGGAAATGATTGAGTACGGTCTGGATAAAGTTATTTTTGTTAAGGGTAAAGTTTATAAACATTACAGGACAATTCCATACAGGAACGCAATAATGGATCTTGTTAAGGAAAAGAAGCCAAAATACTTCATATTTGGTGCTACACACAACGGAAGGGATCTGGCACCAAGGATTGCTGTATCAGCAATCACAGGTCTAACGGCTGATTGCACTGAGCTGGATATAGATCAACAGACAAAACTTCTTATTGCAAGAAGGCCTGCCTTTGGAGGAACAATCTTAGCAGATATACTTTGCAAAAATAACAGACCCCAAATGGCCTCTGCAAGGCCCGGGTCTTTTCCGCCAGCAATAAGAGAACCCGGAAGGAAAGGGGAAATTGAAGTAATTGAGAGGGACATGCCTGAGGATCATGTAAACACAAAGGTCATAAAGGTTGAACCCAAGGAAGAAATTGATATAACAACCGCTGAAGTTATTGTTGCGGGCGGTATGGGTCTTGGTAAAAAGGAGGGCTTTAAGCTTCTTGAAGAACTTGCATCCGAGCTAAATGGCATTGTGGCGGCATCAAGACCAACTGTTGACATAGGATGGATTACCAGAGATAGACAGGTTGGACAGACAGGAAAAACAGTAAGACCAAAACTATATATTGCTGTGGGCATCTCTGGAGCTGTTCAGCACGTTGCAGGAATGAAATATTCAGATTTCGTGGTAGCCATAAACAAAGATCCCAATGCACCAATATTCAAGTATGCTGATATTGCCATTGTTGGAGATCTTTACGATATTGTTCCAAGGCTGATTGAAACAATAAGGAAAAACAAAAATTTGTCGCTTGAACAGTTAAAAGAGAAATTGACGAAGGGAGAAAGTTCATACTAAATTAATCAATAAAATTTTTCTATTTGAATCAATTTTATCCTTATGCATGTTAGAACAGTTTGCCCTTACTGTGGTGTAGGGTGTAATGTTATTGTTACTACGGATGGTAACAGAATAATAAATGTTGTTCCCTCAAAAAGAAAAGACATAAATTATGGAACACTTTGCATAAAAGGATGGAAGGGTTTTAATTATGTTAACTCCAAAAAAAGATTAAAAAATCCACTGAAAAGAAAAGAAAGTGGATTTGTTGAAATTTCATGGGATGAGGCAATAGATTCTGTTGTGAAAAATCTTTCTGAAATTAAAGAAAAATATGGCCCGGATTCCATAGCGTTTCAGGCAAGCGCAAAATGTACAAATGAAGACAATTACCTCATGCAGAAATTAGCAAGGCAGGTTTTTGGAACAAACAATGTAGATCACTGTGCAAGAAGCTGCCATGCCAGTACAATTGAAGGATTGATATCCACATTTGGAAGCGGTGCAATGACAACATCAATAGCGGATATTGATAATGCAGAGCTTTATTTTGTTATAGGATCAAACACAACAGAACAGCACCCAATAATAGGTTCAAGAATAATCAAAAATGTCATGAATGGAAAAAAGCTAATAATTGCAGACCCCAGAAAAATACAGCTTACCAATTATTCAGCGATTCATTTAAGGCAAATGCCTGGAACGGATCTTGCACTTTTAAACACCATGGCAAATGTGATAGTTGAAAAGGG
>JABEBW010003385.1_pt1 | contig 15402 bp, 15 predicted proteins | sample 7245961 | NCBI WGS metagenome assembly JABEBW01 (sample SAMN14506364, study PRJNA622280) | hot springs metagenome | biome: hot spring [ENVO:00000051]|acidic hot spring [ENVO:00002120]; feature: spring [ENVO:00000027]|sediment [ENVO:00002007]; material: sediment environment [ENVO:01001048]...
TCAAAGAAGGAAAGATAGAAAGGAAACATCAGGGTTCTGCAAAGGAGTAATCCACAATCTTATGCTTCTCCATGGTTAGAGTACTTTTGTCCCAATGTCACATTTATGATCAAGTCTTTATAAGTAATATCAAACCCATTCAACTGAATGAGTTACATTAATATGCTTGCCCAAACGCTGATTCTACGTTATCATCTAAAACGGTTAATATGAATCTTTAACGGTCAATTACTGTATTGAAACAGAAGGACAATTATAAATACCTACAATTTAATTACAATTATGGACTGGAAAGAGAGCCTTAGGCAACAGTTTACAACATTTTCGTTAATTCTGGAAAATAAAGAACTTGACCAAAGAATCGAATCGTTTCTGAACCTGAGCCGATCGGTTAAAGGATTCCATTTTTTCACTGGGATTGGAAAAAATATGTTTGTGGCAGCGAGAGTGGCTTCTACCTTTGATTCCCTTGGAATAAGAAGTATTTACGTTGATCCTGTCAATTCCTTGCACGGGAGCATGGGCATCTTTAGCAGTTCTGACATCCTTATTGCAATTACAAAGAGCGGAGAGACAGAAGAACTCCTAAGATTTATAACAACGCTCAAAGCAATGAACTTTAACAATATAGTCACAGTTACAGCAAACAGCAAGTCTTCAATTGCTAAGCTATCTTTGCTTACGTTGCCTGTTCCAGTAGAAAAGGAGGGAGACCATCTTGGTTTAGCCCCTATTGCTTCAACGCTTGTATTCGCTGCAGTTCTGGATGCAATTGCAGTTCAGCTCAGTTCAGAAAGGGGATATACTAGGAAGGATTTCGTTCGCAATCACCCTGGTGGTAGTTTAGGCAAATCGGTGGTATAGTTGAAAATTAAGAATATTATAGTTCAAGCTGGTGGAAGAGGATCTAGGATGGGTTGCCTTACAGCTAATAGACCTAAGTGCCTTATTTCTATGGGAGGCAGACCGATTTTATACTCTGTAGCCGAAGCATTCGGAAATGAAAACAGGGTGGTGATCATAGGCGATTATAAAGTGGATACACTAAAATTATACCTCGAAAATTTTCCTCCCCCATTTGATTACGAAGTGGTAATTGCAAACGGAAAAGGGACATGCTCTGGAATACAGAAAGCAATAGATATCGTGGACGGTGAAGGCTTTGCCTTAGTCTGGTCTGACTTATATTTTAGTTCAAGAATCAATCTTTCAGGTATATTGACAAATTCAATCGGATTGAGCAAAGAAACAATTTGTCGATGGAGTTATGTGGACAAAAAACTAATGGAAGTTCCTAACAATTTACCTAACTTGAACGGAGTCATAGGAGTCTTCTTCTTCCCTGAACCAGGCAAACTTCCTCATGTGCCTGAAGATGGAGAATTTGTTAAATTCTTATCTGATGAGAAGGTTGAACTCGCACCGCTTATGCTTACAGGGATAAAAGAAGTTGGTACGATGGATGAGTTTAATAAACAGAGGGATGCTATGACAAACAGCAGATTTTTCAATGAAGTAATAATCAATAAAGACAAGGTCATTAAAAAGTCAAGGGACAGAAGATATGATCCTTTGATTTTTGATGAGATTAACTGGTACAGATTTGTGAATGGAAGAGGATTTAAAGATATACCAAAACTGCTGTCTTCTAGCCCATTAACTTTAGCTCGAGTTGCAGGCAGACATCCATTTGAGTATTCTGGGAGCGACCACAATATGGAGATGAAAGCAAAAATTGTTAGGGACATTTTAGAAAAGCTTGACGAACTTCACAAAATAGACCATGTTCCATTCGATCAGGATATCGCAAAGGAAGTATATATAAAGAAGACTGTTGATAGAATATCTGCTGTATCAAATGTGATCCCGTATAAAGATTCTGAAACCTTAATTATAAATGGAGAAAAAGTTCCAAATCTCCTACATTCAGAAAACGGATATTATATAAATGATCTCTTTTCCGTCATTCTTAGGAATGTGCATACTGATCATTTTGAACTAATCCACGGGGACCCAACATTTTCGAACATTATTTTGGAGTCGGATACCAATTCACCTGTTTTTATCGATCCTAGGGGCTACTTCGGATCTTTAAAGCTTTTCGGAGATCCTATGTACGATTATTCAAAACTATACTATTCTGCCGTTGGAAATTATGATTTTTTTAACCGAGGGAGATTTTGCCTCAGTTTGGATCGTGCCGAAATCAAGGTAAAAATTGACTCGGAGGGATTTGAATTTACGGAGAAAATATTTGATGAAATGTTCGGAGAACGTATAAGGGCCATCAAGGCTATACACGCATTAATATGGCTGTCCTTGTCAGGATACGTGACGGATGACTATGATGCGATTCTTGCATCCTATTTCAACGGTTTGAGACTTTCAAAGGAGGTTCTAGATGAATATGCCTAGATTATCCAAATTGCCTAAGACTTGGATAATCGACTTAGATGGCACAATCTTTAGACATAATGCTTACTTAGAATCAAGCAAAAGAGAAGTTCCTCTTCCTGGCGTAAAGGACTTTTTTTCCAAAATTCCCCCAGAAGACTTTATAATCATAGTGACGTCCAGGGATAGTATCTATAAAGAATCCACCGAAAAATCGTTAACAGAAAACGGGCTTAGATACAACATTCTCCTAATGGGACTCCCAGTCGGAGAGAGAATATTAATTAATGATAAGAAGGAGAGTGGAATGAAAACAGCCTATGCAATAAATATTAAAAGAAATGTTGGCTTGGGAGAAGTATTAGAAAGGAGATTGAAACTAAATGAGCCACACCCAGACTTTTAATATTAAAACAATTTTAGATGATATCAAGAGGCTAAATTATTTGATTCGCCTTGTAAAAAGAAAAGAGATTGATGTTACTTATTACGTGTGTAATAACCACCTCGGTGACATCACTTTTTTCTGCTCTCTGGCAAAAACTGCCCAAAGTACGTACAATAAAAGGATCATAATCGTTGTAAATGAAAGGTACCGATCAATTCCTGAAATGTTCGGTTTAAACTTTCTGGTCGCCGATTTGCCAGAATTTGAATATATCAATCAGTCGTTGTATTCATTCTATCTAACTCTCCGTACTTTGTTCTCTAAAAGTAAAATCTTGTTCCAAAATCCAGGTGTTCACATCTATTTCAAATTTCCTCGGAAGAAAATACTTTCAGACTTGTATATGACTTCTACAATCTCTCTTGGTTTAAGAGTTAAGCTGCATCTAAGCTGTATAGACGATAATTTCTCTACTGTGCCAGCATCGGCAAGCAATGAGTTCTCTGAGCTTGGTTTAGTTGCTAATCGAACCGTTATAATTTCACCAGACAGTTACACTATGGACAAGATTGAAAGGCAGTTTTTTATCAATCTCTATGAATCATTGCGAAGGAAAGACTACATTCCTATATTCAACAGCAATGATAAGTTCTGGATTGAAAATAATTTCAAGAACTTCTTTCCTGACCCCAAAAAACTTGTATTTTTTGCGAAACTTTCAGGATACTCAATCTCAGCCAGAAGCGGAATATCTGATCTGCTCTCCTTAGTGCCAGGGGTACATAACATCATCATATACAATGAAAATGTCAGTAATGCGTATGTATTTGGAAAATCAAACGATTCGATATGTACCGACATAAGTGAGTATTTTTACCAGCCGACTGATCTGAATGAACTCGTCGAAAATATAATCGATTCAATGACCCCAAGGGAAGGCGAATTACCTGCATGCCCCAACATTTAACCATTATAAAATGTAAACAGCCGTTTACGCTCAATGTCTCCTACCGTCAATATCATCTTTCTACTACACCAAGAAGGGGAGGATTAGAGGGGATCTAACCGTGACTTTTCTTCATAGGACGAGATTAGCTCGTATACTAGTCAACATAAATAAAGACAACTTAAAGAAATGGTTCACTGTTATTACATTACTGAAGTCTAAGAACGACGGGACATACTATATGTGTAATCATCATCTTGGTGATACAGTGCTGTTTTGTTCTTTTGCTAGGTCTGCAGGCATATCTAAGAGTTCTAAAATTATATTTTTAGTCCCAGAAAAATATAAAGAAATTCAAGAAATTTTTGGGCTCAATTCAATGATAGTTAATGAGCTTCCTAAACCCAATTCCCATTGGGATAGTATTATGTTCGTATTTTTGTCTTTGTTTAATTTATTCTCAAAGAGAAGATTGATCCAGCAGTTCCCCGGTGACATTATCCTTTTTAAGGGTGGGAAAAGTAAAGTGTTTCAAGATATGTATGAGCGTCAGAGGCTAATGTTTGGTCTCTCCAATGATACATTTCCTTCAAATGTATGCATTGATCAGTTCTCTGTGCCAGAGCAAATAGTAAATGAATTTTTAAGTTACGGTCTTCAGATTGGGCGCACAGTATTACTTTCCCCAGCAGGATATTCGAAAAAAATCTAGATCATATTTGGTGGCGGGAAGTAATCTCTATGATCAGGGAATAGAAATTTTCTGTAGTAGTAAACCTTGATCCATCTGATGAATCAACTTACGATGCCCCTATGATTTTCCCTAGCCCTTTAAAGTTATTTTGGTTCTCTAAACTCGCAGGAAGCGCCATCTGTATAAGAAGCGGTGTTACAGACTTACTTTCATTCTCCTGTAACCTGAAGCTGTCCGTTTTACATAACGAAGTTGATTTCGAGAAATATAAAGATTTTAGGTATGGTAATAACAAGAGAATGTTTTGTGCTAGTATTAAGGAATTTGTAATTTCACAAGCGTTAGACCCTCAAATGTTAAAAACTATAGTTGATTCAGTTACTTGCTGACTTGGTATTTGTGTATTATACGTAGTGTCATAATTCATTTAGTATATTCTAAATACAAAACCTCCTTTATTATGCTCTGAAAAAACTAACAATTAGTGAGCACAGGAAGAAAGAAATTCAGGATGAAATAAGATGCAGCGACGATTCCAAATATGATCACAGACTCCTCGGTATCCTTCTCGTGGCGAATGGAATGAGTCCCTACGGTGTGGCAAAGGTAATGGGCAACAGCCCAAAGAGCATAGAGAACTGGGTAAACGTATTCGTGAAGGAGGGACTTGAAGGACTAAGTAAACGAAGAGATCAGGCAGACCTCCAAGACTCTCCAGCATAATGAAGAGCATAAATTCAGACCTGAGGAAGAATCCCATGGACTTAGGGTATTCGCAGAACCTCTAAGAAGGCAAACTGCTCAGCCACCATATCAGCATTAGATACGGCATTGTACTCTGCACAAGGCAATGCCAGAGGATATTCAGGAAGCTCGGTTTCAGGCTGTATAAAGTTAGATGAGCTTATTATTATTCTCATTTACGTTCTATAAAAAAAGGCAAGTCCGTCCAACTATCATTTTATCATAAAACTCTTTTGGCAACTTCAAGGTTCCTACCAAATTTATTCTTTGGGCTCAGTTTTTCCAATGAGCTGTGAAAGCAGGTGATAAGTCTTTTTCCCGATCGCGTCAGAAGAATACTTCTTGGCATACTGAATGGCATTTTTACTGTATTCAGAATAGTTGTCCAGTATAGACTTAAGCCCTTTGCTAAAACTAGATGCATCGGTAAAGAGTTCGCCCGCATTTGATTTGATTATGTGGTTTACGGCAGCACACGATGAGGCCTCTGGAATCAGCTCCCTTGCATCGTAAACAAGGGCAGGCATCCCGCTAGCAAAGGCCTCCACGACCTGGCGGTAGAAACCCTCGTACGTAGTCGCAGTGACGTATACTGTCCCGTTCAGGTATTCCTCTCTTAGTTCCTCCTCAGTTAATACTCCTCGAAATTTCACTATTTCCCCTATACCGAAATGTTCCGCAATACCTCTCAACTTGACTATTTGATCATCCCTCAAACCAGTAAATCTCAGCTCCAAAGATCCAAACAAGGGATGGATCTTGGAAACAAGATCTATAAGCACATGCTGCCGTTTCCTGCCGTTTAGGCCATCCCAAGAACCTACCGATAGAAGAACGATTTTACCTCCTTCACGAGGTATGGTCCTAACCTTTCCAGAATAATAAGATTCTGAAATCTGATCTTCTATGACAACCGGATCAATTCGATATTTCCTTGCGTAAAACTCGCCAAGCTCATCTGAAATGGTGACGACTCTTGCAGGTTTCTTTAATATACTTCTGGTCATCGCGTTTGTCGAGATAATTTTTACTTTTGGGATCAAACCCTTGAAAAGCTTCGGGGAATCCATCTGATGAACAACTAGCACAGTTGGTTTCTTTGACTTCAATGCTGGGGTAACGTATGGGTAGGCTCCCTTCACATAGATTGCATCAAATTTGGCAAGTTCTTCGGAGAGTTTACCCGCATAGATAAGATATGAATAATACCTCTTTACGTATTTGATAGTCACGTAAGCTGGGAAGATGTTCTCCCCTCCTATAACATGGGTGAATACAGTAAAATCGATGTTTTCGTCTGTGTGATGCAATGATTTTATTATTTCCTTTAAATTGTTCGTCTGGCCAGCTCCTGGATAAATTTCAAGGATGAGGAACGCGATTTTCATCTTCTCTTAATCCGACAAGCATATATTAAAATTATTAAGGGATAGCGAGGGCATGCATTTACCATAAGATTATATTCAGTTCACAGAATGCAGAGATATGTTTCAATTTAGGCTGCAAACTATCAGCTTGGAAATTGTGTACTTTTGTGATAACTAATTTGGTAAGATGAACCCGCTGACCATGTTATCAAAGCCGTTGTAAAGAAGGTAGTCTATCTCCTCTACGTTCAGCGTCGTATCCCAAACGGCAGCCTGGTTTATGTGTACTGCAACGGATGAATCTATCTCCAAGATGTCTCCGGGTGGATAGAGAGGATAACCAAGCTGGTATATCATCATCAGTGTGTCGTTGAGGTAGAGATCCATGGTGCCGTTGTCGTATGTAAGCGTGAGAAGGTAGTTATCACCAGGAACAAGGGGTTCTGAAGCCCAAATACGAGCCCAGCTGTTGGGTGATGAGTAGTTGCCGTGGTTCGTATATACAGTTCCTTCAGCATAGAAAGTATCGTTCGCATCAGGGCCAGTGTTTCCAAGATAGTTGGAAGACCACACACCGACGGAAAAAGTACTTGAACCAGTGCTAAGTATCGAAAGTCGAGTACCGGCTGGAACCTCCGGCATGGTGAAGTTCACAGAGACGGTGAATTGGCCGGTGATGTTGCTGAGTCCAGGTACGTCGAATCCATAGCTCTTGGAATAGTTAGAGATGGCAAATATGTCTGATTCCCTCAGGTAGGAAAGAGTCTGCTGTGTCAGATTTGGTGGTGTAACATTTATGATCTCTATGGCAGGAATGCCGTCCTGCCGATAGACTGTATAGAGCAACTCATAAGTAATACCAATCTGCCGAAGAATTTTTGTATAATTCGGATCCTGAGACAGTATTATGGTCCCGTATTTACCGATGCTCGGCAGGGATTGAGGGTAAAGCAACCCTATAGAGGTTATCTTTCCGCCAGAATAATAGTAGAGCCAGTAGAGTGGAAAATGCTGGTGATAAAACCAATAATTAAGACTTGCGGGATTGCTTGCACTGAAAAATGAGCTACTCCCAGGCACATAGTAAAGAGTTTCTTTGTAGAGATTGTGAGCTACCATAACTTCTGAAACCTGGCTCCACCCATAAAATGGACAGTAAAGCGTGGTGTTGTTATTCTCATAATATGCGATAGAACTACCGTAGAGGTCATCCATGAAAGCTATAAAATTCAGACCTCCGAACAAGAGGATGAAAGCAAGGAATAAGGCAGTGAATTTTCTATGATATACGATATTCAAAATACTTCTTCCTTCTCTGCTCCGATCAACTTTCGCGATTCTTTTGTGTTCTACATCGTACACCTTTCTAAAGGCAATTACAACACCAGAAGCTGCCATTATTGAAATGAACGGGAATACAAATATGCCCTCAGATGGTTCAAAATAGTACGCGGGATTTGTCAGGTTAAACAAAGGTTCGAACAAACCTGCAAATGCAAGGATATATAAAAAATACAAAGAAGATCTTCTCCACTGACTGATATATTTCCTTCTAACGGTGAAATAGATGAATATAGCTATAAAAGGGATGAAAAGAGAAAAAATGAATGGTACAAAAACGGGTGACTCGTAATCTAGCCCAACCCCAGTAAATTCCGAGATCCAAAAAATTTTAAATGGCGATAGGGCACTCAATAACCTTTCAATAAAAATGAAAAAGGCTAATGGTCTTGAAGGGAGAACGTACTGGAGTGGAATTACATTATTTAAATAGGATCGGACAGGCTGGTACGGAAAATTCCACGCCAGCAAGGTTGCGAACCATATTATGACGAATGAAGCTACAAACGCAACCACATACTTTCTGAGGCCACTAAGTACGTTTTTAAACATCTGATTTTCAGAGAAAGTCAATACTGCTATTGAAACTATAAGAAATATCGCCGGGAAAATTGCCCATACGGCAAAAGAGGGAAAATATACAAACAGTAACAATAACAATAAGATAGGTAAAAAATATATTCTCTTTCTGGTCCTATAATATTTGAGAGCAAAAAGTACGAGCAAGAGGAAATAGAACAGAGGCGTAATTTCTACGCCATACCCGACCCTGCTCGTGACAACAGCAGAGGGAGAAATTGTCCAAATAAAGGCTGCAACCAAAGATATCTCTCTGTCATCTGTTAACTCAAGGGAGACAAGATATACAGGAAAAACAATCAGTGAACCGTATATTGCCACCGGGAATCTCGATGAAAAGACTGTATGGCCGAAGATTACGAGGGATAGAATGTATCCGTTTACAAAGTAAAATAACCAGTCTCTAATGTTGTACCCTGGAACTGTCAGGTAGGATATGTGATATAGTTGGGCATACGCTGAAAGTGAGACGTACAACTCATCGTTGTACAGGCCCGGAAATGATTTACTAATGCTATAAATTCTCATTACAAGGGCCACTGCAAAAATAGATAATATCAGTATCATTGATGATATGGATATTTTTGATTCGGACTGTTTTTTATGTTCATCCTGAGAAAACATTTTGAATCCTCCTCTCATCATTTGAAACCCGACGTTCGCCGAATGCAAGATAGCATCTTATTCCGGCCTTACATTCGTCAGATGTGAGATCGTTCAGTAATACCCCAATTCCGGTTGAACTGTTAGTGTTCATAATCCAATCGACATATTCTCTGAATTCATCAATATCCCTCAGTAAAATTGCATATTGGCAATTTTTCCAGAGGTAGTTTGAGTAGGATTCAACGTGACAGAACTGTGATGGTATTCCGGACTGAATAGTTTTATGCCTTATTAGAAGTGTTCTCAGTTGTTTATCAAGCCCTCCAGGAGTAAGATCGAGAATGTTATCGGATCTAACAGTCATCTCTGTTATTCTAAGGTGGAAGAACTCTTTGAAGATTTCAATGTTCGGGTTGGTAATGATCCTATATTTTTTAGGCATTCGATCTAAAAAGTATGCATTGACTCCTTCTTTAGAGAGATCAGTGTGACAGGCAAAATATACAGATCCCTTCCAATAAACACAGGGTCTGGTGAAATAAGTTTCCCGTCCGTTGTTAGTTCTGCTAAACATTTTAATAACTTAAAATGGAAGGGAACTATATATATGTTTTTTTAGTCTTGACTTCGCTATAAAAGCATTGCTCTCAAATCAAACTGTATCATTCAAAATTGGATAAAGTAACAAGGTATTCGATCGATTAAAATTTAAAAAAGCTTCTTGACATAGAGATAGAAAGTAATATCCTTCTTCAATAAATTACATAAAACGAAAGCGGATTCAGCTCCTATTGTCAAGTCACTAATATGGAATAATGTACAAAAACAACATTTTAACTCAATTTGTTTTTTGCAAAATTAAGTGTTGCGGAAAATGAACACATTAATATTTCTCTAAACACAATTACATGTTGAGTAAATCATTCTCTACAGGAGGTATGTAATAGAAAGCTATTCTATTGATTAGCTCTATCCATACTTTAAATATGAATTATACTCTTTTCCTCTTTCTTATAACGGAGACATGGTAATCAGACTTGACACAGAAAGATTTGCCTAGGTATCACAATAAAGGAAAGAAATTAATAGGCGTTCGATTCTTGAAAGAAGGTTGAAATCTTAATCATACGCTCAAGAATCAAAGAATTAGGGTCTCTGATGTGGACATATGATAAAACAATTTCTTCTTGTCATCAGTTATGCACATCAGGAATCTCAAATTTACCATATTCCTAAGTGATACAAGTTCTCCATATTCCACTAGAGTTGAATGAGGGTCATATCTGATAAAGTCAGGTTTATCTGAGTCACCTGAATGGCTTCGTCCATAGTACAAAAGGTCAACGGTGAAAGACACCGAAAGATTTTAAAGTCACGAAGCAATTATTTAATACTTGAAATCTAAGGATCACGAAATTCATATTTACTCCGAATTTCCGCTCACATTTCAGGGCGGTGGCGAAAGAATAATGAGTGTTTTAGCTAATTATTTGACATCTTGTGGAAAAGATGCCACCCTTTTTGAACCAAATAATAGTAAACAAGTAAAAAGGGTTTCAGAAAGTGACGTCAGAAAAGGTTCGGATTTCAACATTGTGAAAAAAAAATTTGGTAAATTCCACCAATTTTTAGGGCAATTACTTCCTGATCCAAACGATTTAGACGATAGGGCAATTTCGCTAATATTCGTGAGGAGAATACCTTCAAAATGGTATCTAAAACAAATTAATAATAAAAAATCCATAGTGATATTCTGTCTTCATGGTGTTGCACTTGAAAAATTCAGATTAACAAATCCAATGATAATGGCCCATCAGGTAGTGATGAGGATTGCTATGAGGAGACTGTCTAAAGCATTAGACGGTAATAGTAACATTTTTGCTCAGGTTTTGACACCCGGTATAAGGGATAGACTTCATAATTCCGGTGCAGCTTTAGACCATTTATTTTTGATTGAGAACGGGTTAGACGTTAGCCCTTATTATGCCGAAAGAAATGATGATTTTTTTCAGATTGTTTTTATGGGGAGACAGGATGATCTTCAGAAGGGGATTAGGCGTCTGAAACTAACAATAGAAAAAAGTTACAGGATGAATGGAGAAATAAGATTCGTTGTAATGGGATCTGGAAAAGATTCTGTCATCCTTAACGGTCTCCCACCGACAGCTAAATATTTGGGGTACGTCGACGAGGAAACAAAGAGAAATGAACTCAAAAAATCAAATTTAATAATAATAACATCGAACTTAGAACCTTACCCCCTAACGCTAATAGAGGGTCTTCTCTGCGGCCTTCCTGCGGTATCCACTCCCTCGAGTGGGCCGAGTTACATCATAAGCAAGGAAAAATCGTTTGGCAAGATATCAACTTTTCGTCCCGGAGACCTGGCTATTGACTTATTGAAGTATTATAATCTGTGGAAAGAAAACAAAGGAGCTTACTACGAGCTCAAGAAATCAATATCGGAAAGAGCAAAGAGTTTATTCAATGAAGATTCAATGCTGGGAAAATACCTAGATATGGTTGAAATGGTTGGTAACAATGATGTTCCTAAACAGCAGGGTTCCGAAACTAATCGAAGAGGTGAGAAATTTCCGACTTAGCGTGGTTGATTTTATATTGAATATCGACTTCTCTTCTATAGTTCTCATTCTTCCATCTTTGTAAAAACTCCATGATTGCAGATTTGACGTTATCCTTTGTGCAGAAGATTGCCTTATCATAATCAGCGACCTGCTCCCGGTACTCTGGGAAATCATAAATTATCACGAATAGACCGAAGAACATAGCAGTTTCCAATACTGCGGAATAACCCCCTGGAGCGTTGTAAGGTAATATTAAGGCATCGCTGCAAGCGAATAGATTAAGTATGTCTCTTTCACTTACTCTGCCAGGTGCGTCAGTAATAATGTCTTTATAAGATTGAACTAGCTCCTTGTAATGCTTTTGGAATTCAGGGAAATTTTTATTGACGCCCCCGCTAAACACTAGCGTGAAGGGCACACCGCTATCTGAAATTTCTTTCAAAGCCTTGAGTGCAGATTCCGGGTCTTTCTGTGGCCCCCAGTATCCATGCAATAGGAATCTTACCTGTTCCTTTTTTCTGCAAATGGTCGTTACGTTTAATTTGTCCGTTTGTTGAAGTCCATTTAAAAATAGTGTTGGCATTGCTTCTAAATAATGCAACCTTATTGCATTGACTCTGTTCAGTCGCAGTTTCTTGTCTATTATGTTTTTGTACATATTAAGCGTTAAATAAGTTCTAACATTCAAAAAAATGGTAATTTCCATCGCCTTGAGAATTGATGACAGAACAGCATATTTATGCGACCCGTATCCAAGTTTTTTGATGTCATTCGTGAATGTTGAATTGTGATAGATCAGTCTGACTTTATCTTTATAAATCCTACCAATAAATACTGGCAAAAATAAACCGACTGCGTTTATCAAATAAGAATCACCGAAACCTGTCGCTAGAGCATTGAAAATGATATAGTCGTAGCCGGACAAATCCATTTTTATCATCGACAGCAGCGAACCTACATTATCTTGATTGTAGAAATGTATATATTTAGCTTTATTGGGGATAGGAATTTCCTCCCATTTATTCTTCTCCGATGGGCAAACGATATCTATTTCATCTATCTGATCCAACAAAGAAAGCAAATATACTAAGCCAGTTCCTACTGTAGGAAGGCGAGAACCATGATTTCCGAAATCGCCTACGTAAAGTATCTTAATACTCTCCACTCTCCGGGCCTTTTCCATCGGAATCTAAATCGTAATTTAACATCTTCTTAAAAAGCTTTTTGAATTTTATCTTAGATTCTGACGCCAAATTTTTCTTTGCCTCTGAGTTGTTTGCAATAAAATTTTCCGCCTCAAAGAGCCTGTATAACTCCTTACTCACCTTTACTAACATTTTATTCTTGTCTAAAAGATCTGCCTCATTCAGCGTGGGCATATGCTAGGTAATACTAATTCCAGAATACTAGAATGAACTCTCGAGGAATACTCTGACATTATGAATTTTACCTGTGCATAAAAAACAATAATCGTATTTGTATTTCAGCATCAACGAAATATTTTGCATATAATCCTCCACAGATTTACACTCTTTCTGGCCTTTAGATTGCCTATCCATATCGGAACTTTTTCGCCTTTTGCTATCATTCCAACCGTCCAAGATTTTTTTCGTAACGACCTTTGGGACTATGAAATTTCTCTCGTGATTAAACATTTTTCCTTTAGATATGAATGGACCGTACGCATGTCTATAACTCGTACGGATCCAACAATAAGCAAGTTTAGAATTAGCATAAGGACTTATTGATCTGAAGGTAATTTCTTCATAATGCAGAGTCTGTTCTAGATGGTGGTTAAACTTAGAGGTATCTACAAAATACATTCTCAAGTATGGAGAATATTCCTTTATAGCATTAATAGCATTCCGTGTCCCCGAGATACTATCGATATACGCAGATATTAGGTTCTGAAGGCTGTTGGCTACAAAGATTTAGGCTTTATGTTGTTAAAGTTCCTCTTGTTTCTAATTTTTGAGCAACTTAGCAATTAGCCGAAATTGTAAGATCGCCACAATGAATTTTAACAGGATTAAAAAAACTCTGGAATCGTGATATTAAGTGAACTCTTATTCATATTGCTATTTCTTATAACAACACAGTGAACTTCATATTTCTTACCAACTAATGTCCAAGTGAAAAAATATATGTGTTTCCCAGTTATTTCTGTTATAATTGCTCTCATGATGATCCTTATAATAAATCTTGGCTAATAATTATGCCTAACTCAAAGGAAGTTAACGAAGCTGGTTAATTTTTCATTTAGATTATGGAAAGAAAGTGATCAACTGTTATTTAATATCAAAATAACCTATATCCAAGGAATATGTTCTTAAATGTATGAAATCTCACGTGAGGCTCTAATATCAAGGAAATGAACATTGTTGTTCTTTCGAGAATGGTTGCAGAGAGACTAAAAATAAAATATAGTCAAAGCTGAAGTTTTACTAAGCAAAAATGTTTCATACTATTCGCTCAAACTTTTATGATGAATTATAAATCTTGAATCGATGAACTTGTAAATTTTAGATGTAAATTAAATTAATGAAAGTAAAAATTATCAGCGCTATTTCCCATTCATGTAATATTTTACTAATTTAATTATCCCTTCATCAAGTGTTATTTTTGGATTAAAACCCAGTACCTCTTTAGCTCTCGTGACATCAGCTAATGTTTCATGTACGTATGTTTTAGCCATTGGATTTTCAATGAATTTGGGTTGTATATCTTTTTTTAAATGTTTGTTAAGCTTTTCAACTAGTTCATTCAATGAATAATTGATTCCTGTACCAACGTTATAGATTCCAAATCCCTTATTTTTTGTGGCAGCCAGAATCAGAGCATCAACAACATCATCTACAAAAACAAAGTCCCTTCTCTGTTCACCATCTCCATAAATTAATGGTTGTTGATCACTCATCATGGCCCAAAGGAATTGGGAAACTAAATTTGCATATATTCTCTTTGATTTTTCATGATACCCATAAACTGAGAAGAATCTCATTGCGGAAATATCCAAATCATATAGTTTTGAGTATAGATTTGCCAACCTTTCTATGGCAATTCTTGTTTCCGTATAGAAATCTGTTACCAGAGGAATTGCATCTTCTCTATGAGGAGGCTGAATACCATTATATATTGATGATGTGGATGCGAATACAACAGGAGTTTTGTTCTTTTTAGCTAATTCCAGCACTGCAATCATATCATTTATAGCTTCATGGACTAAATATGGATTTGCTTTATACATTGGAGATGCAGAATATACGCCTATATGAAATATATAATCAGGGAATAAAGAATAATTGGATATATTTTTCACATAATCCTTTATGAATTCCACATTCTCATACTCTTTCAAATTATTAAGTGAACCTGTATGGAGAGAATCAATGACGTAAATATGATTCTTCTTAGACAATTCTCCAACAAGATTAGATCCTATGAATCCTGCACCACCCGTTACCAGTATTTCTTTGCCTTCGAGTATCATGAAAAGCTATTTTCATGTCTTATAAAAATATTCCTCTAAAAAATCTAATTTTCAAAATAACATATTTCGTGATATATTGCCTCTTCTGGAGGTGATACGTATCTCGTGAATTAAAAGATTGTTATTATCTAATCATAGAATTGAGAAAAAAAGAAATATAAGGACAGAATAAATGAAATATGGTAGAAGCAGGGGATTCATTAATCACGGAGCAGTTTCCTTCAGTATTTTATAAAAAAATTGATCTCATCATCCCCGCTTACAACGA
>JABEBW010003676.1_pt1 | contig 15361 bp, 16 predicted proteins | sample 7245961 | NCBI WGS metagenome assembly JABEBW01 (sample SAMN14506364, study PRJNA622280) | hot springs metagenome | biome: hot spring [ENVO:00000051]|acidic hot spring [ENVO:00002120]; feature: spring [ENVO:00000027]|sediment [ENVO:00002007]; material: sediment environment [ENVO:01001048]...
TGCAAAGCTTGTCTTGAAGCGCTATCTTGTGTAGCGTTTGCAGCTTCTGTAGCTTGTTGAGCGATGTTTGTTACTAAGTTTATGGATTGTTGCAGCGCTTGGTCAGCAATGTTAATTAAGTTTACTGTATCGTTTCCATTTGATATAGCCTGACCTAAGTTTGTTGCTTGAAAATTCAAAGAATCAGCGATTGTCATACCTGCTGGGTCTACTGCTGCACTTGTAAGCCTCAATCCAGTCGATAGACTGTTTAGAGAATTGGACAACTGTGCGCTGTTGTTGTTTAGGCTGTTTATCGCCTGCATCGCCGCTATGTTTGTGTTAATTTGAAGACTCATGGTAAACCTCCTTTTTGTTTTTTCGAGCTTCTATGTACTAAATCGGATGGATTTTAAAAAATTAAAGTTTGTTGAAAATTTTTTATGTATTTTTAAGACAAAAATTGTAAACCTTTATTTTTATCAAAAAGCGTATAAATTGAATATATGAATCTTTATGCATTACTTTCTGATGTTGTTGTAGTTATTCATTTTTTATATGCTTTAACAATTATTGTAGGTTTAGTATTGATTTATGCGGGTAAATTCTTGAAGTGGCGATTTGTAAGAAATCCCGTTTTTAGGCTTATACATATTACTATGATTATGATTGTAGCTTTTGAGTCAATTTTTCACATAGAATGCCCCCTGACATACATAGAGTATAAATTACTCAGCTTAGCCAAAATTCACCATCAAAACACACCTTTTATCGCAGGATTTGTCAATAAAATACTATTTTGGAATCTACCCAATGAGTTTTTTGACATTTTGTATATTGGTATAGCTGTTGTAATTTTGCTTAGCTTTGTAATTGTTCCTGTGGATTTTAAGAAAAAACATTGACAAATGGTCATATGTTCATTTATAATGAGACAAGAGGAGGTTCTTATGAGAATATTATTAGCTACAAAAGAGCCAACACTAGATAGCGATTTTGATGAAAGGTTTGCGCGCGCAAGGTATTTTTTGATTTACGATGAGTCAAGTCAAACATTAGATGTTATAGATAATGCAAAAGAGCTTGCTCATGGCGCAGGTTTGCAAGCTGTGCAAGTGGCGATAGATAATTCAGTAGATGTGATTTTATCGGCAAAACCTGGCGAAAATGCCATAAAAGCTATAAAGGCAGCAAATATAAAAATCTATGATATAAGCGCCTTAAAACCAAAAGAAGCTATAGAAAAGCTAGCATCAGGTGATTTGAAAGAGCTTGTATGAATATTGCGGTACTATCTGGCAAGGGTGGTACAGGCAAAACCACTGTATCAACAAATTTAGCATATGTATTGCGCAAAAATGGCCACAGCGTAAAGCTTTTAGACCTTGATGCAGAAGAGCCAAATGCCGACCTTTTCTTTGACATTGATTTTAAAAAAGAGCTAAATGTAGATGTAAAAGTGGTGCACGTTAATAACGCCAAATGTACGCACTGCGGCGATTGCGCAAAAGCTTGTCAGTTTAATGCAATTGTAGCCTCAAAGCAAACAACTCTTGTGTTTAGCCATTTGTGTCATGCGTGTGGGGCATGTTTGCTTGCTTGTAAATTTGGCGCATTGGATGAAGTATCAAAAAATATTGGCAAAATCTTTATTGGAACAAGTGCTTGCGGCATTGAGTTTGTAAAAAGCCAGATGAATATAAAAGAGCCATCGCCCGTTAGGGTAATTAGGCAAGCGCAAAAATTTGCTGAAATAAATAAAATAAATATTTTAGATTGCCCGCCTGGCGTTTCTTGCCCGACAACGCAAGCAATACAAATAGCTGACTTTTGCGTGCTTGTAACAGAACAGACGCCTTTTGGTTTGCATGATTTAAAGCTGGCAGTAGATTTGTGCAACAGTTTTGATTTAAAAATGGGCGTTGTGATAAATCGCTATAATGGGGCTTTTTTTGAGTTAGAATCGTATTTAGAAGAAAATCATATACCAATTTTGTTAAAAATACCCTTTGATAGAAAAATAGCGTTTGCCTACTCCAAAGGAGAGCTATTTTCAAAGGTTTTTTCATCGTATGAAAGCTTATTTTTAGAAGTTTATAAAAAAATTGTGGAGATTACTCAGTGATTGTAAACCAACTAGCCATTGTAAGCGGAAAAGGTGGTACAGGCAAAACAACGCTTAGCGCAAGCTTTGCATATTTAGCTCAAGGCGCTTTAATGGTAGATTGCGATGTAGATGCGCCAAATCTACATATCTTGTTAAAGCCTAAGATTTTGCGTAGTTTTGAATATTTTGGCGCTCAAAAAGCATTTATTGATTATGAGAAATGCATAAACTGCGGCATTTGCAAAGATGTATGCCACTTTGAAGCGATAAATTTTGAAAATAATGCTTACAAGATTATTGATTTTGCATGCGAAGGCTGCGGTGCGTGCAAGATTGCTTGCCCTCAAAGCGCTATTAGCCTAAAAAAAACACTAAGTGGCAAGTACTTTGAATCTGTTTGCGAGACTGGCAGCATGGCTCATGCACTGTTGAGCCCAGGCGAAGAAACATCTGGTGGCTTGATATCTGAAATTAGAAAACTCTCACTTGAGATAGCACGTGCCAAAAAGATAGATTTAATCATCATTGATGGGGCGCCAGGCATTGGGTGTCCTGCAACTTCATCAATTGTAGGCGCAAAGTATGTAATCGTTGTTAGCGAACCCACAAAAAGCGGTATACACGATTTAGAGCGCATTGTAGAAACCATAGAGCATTTTAAAATACCGTTTGGCATCGTAATAAATAAGTTTGATATAAATGAAGATCAAACTGAAAGCATAGTTAGTTTTGCTAAGATGAAAAATATTGAAATAATTGGAAAGATTGCCTTTGATGAAATGCTTGTTGAAGCAACAAAACAAGCAAAAGCAGTTGTTAATTTTGATTGCAAAAGCGCTGCACAAATTAGACAAATTTGGCAAAAAACATACGAAATATTAAAGCGCCTCAAAGCATAAAGCCTTAAGGCGCTTAAAAGTTTTTTAGGAGAGGAGTTCTTCTACAGTTACATAATCGCCAACGCGACCGGTCATTTTTTCTTCGTCAGTATTGACAGGCAAAGTCTTCTTGCCGGGTCTCCAGTTAGCTGGGCAAACTTCGCCCGTCTTATATGCATGCTGATGGGCTTGGATTTGTCTAATAAATTCATTTACATTTCTACCTACTGGTGGCGCTTGAACTTCTTCTGCTACAATGACGCCATCTGGGTTTATTAAAAACCTTCCGCGCAATGCAATGCCAGCGCCTTCAATCATTACGCCAAATTTTCTTGATACATCGCCTGTTGGATCTGCACCGATTGTTAGTTTTAAGTTTTTCAATAGTGGCTCTGTTTCTGCAAAGCGTTTGTGGGAAAATTTTGTATCTGTTGATATTGCAAGTATCTCGCAGCCAAGTTCATTGTGCAATACATCGAATTTGGCATTCATGGCAGCAAGCTCTGTTGGGCAAACAAATGTAAAATCAGCTGGGTAAAAGCAAACAATTGTCCATTTGCCAGCATAATCGGCACTTGAAACCTTTTTGTAATGACCAGTTTGTGCATCGTATGCATCCATTTTAAATTCTGGCATCTTTTGAAGTACTAAACTCATAACACACCTCCACATTCAATTTTGATAAATATTATCAAAAAATAAAAATTTGTCAAGGAAAAAAATTATCATTTGCAATTTTTTAAAAATTGACTATATTAACACTATGGATTACTTAAAAGAAAACTATGAGTATTTAAAAAATATACTTATTGAAAAGAAACTAAAAGTAACGCCTCAGAGATTGCAAATTTTAGCGCTTGTGCAGACCTATGGCCATATTAGCATAAATGAGCTATACGACAATATCGTAGGCCAATATCCCTACATCTCGCTTGCCACAATTTATAAAAATGTTTCTACTATGATAGAATGCGGCATCTTAAATGAAATCAAAATCAATCAAGATTACACAAAGTATGAGCTCTCTAAAACCACGCACGCGCACTTTATATGCTTGTCCTGCAAGCGCATAGAAGATATTGATTTAGATACAAGCCCTATCTTAAAAGGATTTGATAAAGGTTTAATCCAAAAAGTAAACATTCAAGTCTACGGTATTTGCAAAGCGTGTGAGAGAAAGCCTAGCGGTTAATATTGGAACTCTGCTATGTAATCATTAAAATCGTTTAAATTTTTTTTATAAGGGTATAGTTTTTTTAAATTATAAAAGGCTTGCATTAGCAAACGGGGTTTTTTGTTAAATAAAATTTGGTAATCTACAATTGTTTTTCCAAGTCTTTCATAAAACTTTTCATAAGTATTTAGTGCTATGTCGCTAAGATAATGAGTGATATTTGGGTTTTTAAGCCTTTGTATTGTTGATGTATAAAAGCTTTCAACAAAATCTTTATCATATTTTATAGTAGGCATTATTTCATTAAAGAACAATTCGTCAATCATCAAGCTGTATTTTTTATCAGATATAGCTTCAAAAACGGTTTTTTTGCCATCCAAAAATGCACTGCATACTAAAAATGTGTGTATTCCATTCAATATTTTGATTTTTATTTCTCCGATTTTTTCTAAATCGCTTGTGAAAAAAACGTTTAAGTTTGATTTAGAAAATAATGATTGCAGGTATGAGTTGTTGCTTAAGTAAAATGCATAGTAATCTTCCCTTTCTATGTCAAGATTGTATTGATTAGTCACAATGCAATCTACTAATGTATTTACAAATTCACAGGTATTCAAAACCCAATCTTTAAAGTTGCTATGATAGTAATTTTGAGCTATATCTAAAATTTGTTGTTTTAAAAATTGACCATTTTTTTTTACTAGCTCTAGTGGCAGTATAATAATTTTCTTTGCAGCATTTGGGTTTAGCTTGTATTTTTCAAATAAAACAGCCGTTAGCTTATAGGCGTAAGTTTCTTTTATATTATTATTCAATAAACCTTTTTCTGTGGTATTTGAAACTATAATGTCAAAGTCTTTTTCTAATATGATGCTATTAATATTTTGAGCGTAAAATATATCTTTTAACGTGGTAACTGTATCAATTTGTGTATGCGTTTGGCCTTTTAAAATTACATTAAATACACAAGCATTTGCTTTTAGTTCGCTGTAGTGTTTTTTTGGTGAAAAATAAATACCGCATATATTTATCGGTAGGTTGAGTTTTGATAAAAGCCAATCAAAGTAACCCCTTATAAATTTACCAACACCAAACTGTAAAATATTTACTTCATTAACCATTTGTATTCTTCTTGTGTATTTGGCATAAGCTTCTTTGTTTTGCCAACAAGTACCCATAAATAATACAGCTCATAACCGGGTATAACGCATAAGGGATGGTAGCCTTTTGGTATAAGCACAATATCGTTGTGTTCAATCACTATAGCTTCATCTAATGACTTATCTTTTGTATATATGCGTTGCAAACCAAAGCCATTTTCTGGGTTTAGTTTAAATAAGTAAATTTCTTCCATTTTCGTTTCTTCATTTGATTCTTCGTCATGCTTATGCGGGGGAAAACTTGACCATTCACCTTTAAAATTTATCGTTTCGCCCACTACTAGTTTAATAGACGCAGAATGTTCATCTAATATATCAAATACTTTTCTTCGAAAGCCTACCTTGCCCCTTATTTCTTCTTTAATATTTTCTGGCAATATGACAGCAAATGTTGAATTTTTGTCAACCTTTGTTTTGCAGATAGCTAATTCGCATTGATTTTTTGGCACTATAAGTATTTTTGTATTTTTTGGTATGTAAATTGCGCTAGCTTTTTCTTCAAATACATTTTTTCTACTAAGCACATATGTTTTATCAAAATTAAATTCAATTGAACCGGAAAGTAAAATGACTGCCGTTTCACACTCATTTTCAAATATTTCAAAACTTTCTGTTAGAATCTTGTGCGATATGTGTATGTTTTTTACAGCCCCATTTGCATTATAATTGTATTTTGTTTTAAGTGTCATTTGCTACCTTCTTTACGTGGAATTTTATTGTTTGTTTTGCGAGGTTAAATGCACGGTTTGCGTCATTGTAATTATCGGCGCTTGTAATTACATAGCACACCCTATCTGCGCAATTTTTATATGGTGCAATTTTATCACCTTCTTTAAGTGTAACAAATATTTCGTTTACGCCATCTATTTTTAACGCTTCTTCTAAACCTTCTATTTTTTCAATGATGCCAATGGGCGGGAAGATTGCTCGACACAAAGCCACGCGATTGTATTTTGGCGTATAAGTATCCATTGTTGGCGTTTGATTAATAGTTATTTGCATAACAAATTTTATAGGATTCATACCACTTGATAAAGGTGTTGTGTATTGAGAATGAAACCCTCCAGATAATCTTGCAGCCATTTCCAAAATCATAATTTTTGAGTCTTTTTTTCTAATTATCATATCGGCTTTTGCTGGTGCATTGTCAATCTTTAAGGCTTTGGCTGCTTTATAAACAATATCATATATTTCTTCAGATGTTTTGGCGTCCAACTGCGCAGGGTTTACATGTCCGGTTTCAATAGGCAGTGGCAACATATCGTATTCACGTTTTGCAATGCCAAACCTATATTGTTTGCCATTATACATTACTGTTTCCACGCTATACTCTTGGCCTTCAACATATTCTTCTATGAGCGCAGTATGTGTTGAAGAATGATTAAATGCATCTTCTAACGCGCTTTCTAAATATTTAATATTATCTAATTTTTGCGTTCCCCTTGAAGCAGAATTGTCAATCGCTTTTACCATGCATGGAAGACCAATTTTATATATTGCTTTTTTTGCTTCGTCAAGCGTTTTTACCTCAATGGCATTTGGCGTTGATATATTGTTTTCTAACCATAATTGTTTACTGTTCCATTTATTGTTTGAAGAAAAAGCCGAAAACGAACTAACGCCAATAAATCCAAATCTTTCGTTAATGGCAGCTGCGCTTATAGCATTATCTGCTGCTGCAAATACACCCACGATATTGTATTTGTCTTTATTGTTGTTTACAAATTCTAAAAGAGAAGCAATATCTTTTGTATCTATGGGCAAAAACAAATCGGCAAATTTAGCCCCAACAGCGTTTTTATTTCTATCGGTAACAATTACAAATAAGCCTAGCTCTTTTGCTATTTTTAAAGCAGGTATTTGCATAATTCCAGCACCAAGAATAATAATGGATTTTGCATTATGATTTGTAATTTGTTCCATTAAGTTATCTGTTTTTGACATAAGCAGTTCCTTTTATTTAATGACTATTTTGAGTTTTTAAACTTTATATCTTGCAATATAAAACCGTTTCTGACCAACCATCGTTATGGTGTCCAACATACATTCTATACTCTGGAACTAAGTTTTTAATTAACAAAGGTATTTCAAAAAAGTGTTCATATTTATGGTATATACAAATCTGTAGCTTTGGTTTGTATTGCTTTATTATGTTTTGAGCACCCAATATAGCATTATATTCTGCCCCTTCAATGTCCATTTTTATTAAATTTGGTTTTTTTTCTTTGTCTTGAAAGTAAGAATCAAGAGAAATGGTATTAATGTAATAATTGTCTACTTTTTCTTCTGCGTCTGAATCTTTATCAAAAACTATATGACTACCTCCATTACCTTGGCCACTAAAATACAAAATAGTATTTTCATTCCAAAGTCCATAATTTTCTGCTATAATATGTGAAAACTCTTTGTATTTAGTTTTGAAAATAGAAAAATTTATTTTATCTGGCTCAAAACAATAGATTTTGCATCTATTCCCTATGGCTTTAACTATTTCATCAACAGTATCTCCAGAGTATGCTCCAGCATCAACTATTGCATCATCAAACTCTGGTTTTACATCTGGGTGAAAATATTGCTTGTAATCTGAAATGCTATCAAAGATATGTGTTATATCGTTATCTAAAACATAGGCAATAGCATTTATATAATTTCTTTTACTTTTTTCATCTGATAAAAATTTATAGACTTTTTCTATTTTTTTAAGATTATTTGTAAACTTTGGTTCATAAATCTCAAATTTGGCGTAGATTGTTTCATCCATATAATTTTTTACGCCTAATTCTATCAAAGAATCTATAACTTCTTTTGCATACATAGTAGCAATTACTACAAAATCATCCTTTTTGACTATTTCTGGGGATAATATTGGTATTCCTTCAAGTTTGTTCCCCTGTTTGTTTTTATCAATATCAACAAAAAACTTAACGGGTATGCCATGCTTTTGCAATTCTCTAAGTGCCTTTAACCCACCACCGCTGGCTCCCCATACTATTACACCATCTTTATGCGAGTGTTTTATTGCATTAAAACCATTTTCAAAACTACAGCCATTGCGAAAACACCAGGTTTCTTTATTTACACTCACACCATTTTTTTCTACAAAATTAATAATATCTCTTATTAATTCAGTATTTTCTTTCATAAATAATCCTCCAAAAAAGATAAATTATATTTACTTTCTAATATATTTGATATTTCGTCCCACCATGTAGAAGAAATTATTACTTTAGCCGGTAATAATTTATCCAATTCAGATGAGTGATAGATTTGTTTACCAAATAATGTCTTACTTCGTTTGTTGATATCACTATCTATAAATCCTTTTACCCTTTTTTTGTTTTTTTCTAAAAAATCATATACAAGTTTACCCATACCGCTTGCTCCCCATAAATAAAACTCATCATTATTTTTCAAAAAATCAACTATTTTTTTGTTTAAGTTGATGTCAAATTCTACTTCGTATTTTTCATTGTTTTGATTACCTGAATTAATCAAAAGGTCAATTTTATCTTTCACCAATTCTATATCTAAATCTTTTACATCTCCATTTTCATTTCTTACAAGAAATACATTTCCTTTTTTCCTATAAAATCCGCAGTAAGGTACGTATTTTTTGAATCTTTTTCTATAGTTGCCCAAAAGTATAATTCCTCGTGTTTTAACAGCATTAGCTATATGAGCAACGCCAGAGTCTATACCGATAAAAAAAGCTGCTTTTTCAATATATTTTGCTGTTTCATGCAATGAAAGTTTACCTCTCATGTCTAAGTAATATTTTTTATCTATTTCTAGGGATGGTTTGCTCTGGTCAGATATGGAGCCTATTTCTACTATTTTGTAATTAAGCTTTTTTACAAGAAAAGATGCTATTTCTTTCCATTTGTCTAATTGATAATCTTTTACTGGGTCACTTGAAAATCTATGAATTACTACATATTTATCATTTGGTATTTCATGACTAAGAGTGAAATTTTCTGGGAAGTAAATTCTTGGATGTGCACACAATTTTGAAATTTTGGCATACATAGAGTAAAATTCAAGAAGACTACCGAAGAAAAAATAATTGAATAAATTCGGCACATTATATATCAAAGGTTGATTTGCTCCAGATAGGTCTATTACGTTTAATTTTTGATCTTTTGCCTTTTTGTAAACCTTTTCCCTTAAACTGGCAAAATCATTATCTAATATATAAGCGTCAATATATGGATTGTATTTAACAATATCATCAAAAGCGCTCAAAACATTACACACAAGTTTCTTATCAGGATAAATCTTCTTTAAATATCTGATTAATGGTTCAGTGGCAACCAAATCTCCTAATCTTGCATACTGAATGATAATTAAACTTTCATTTTGTACTTCCTCTATTGTTATTCTTTTACTCAAACTGCACCTCCTTTTAATCGTAAAAAATAATCTGTGGTAAATTAGGGTAATTGTTTCTCAGAAAAATATTTATCAACCAACCTTTTATATACACTTAATCCCCTTAAAGTTTGTTTTAACTCTTCTATCAAACCCTATACTGCCCCCACTTGTCAAGACTATTTTTTTATTATCCATCTGCCCATCCCAAGCCCCACTTGCAGTTAGTATTGTGATTCTTTTGTTTTTTCTTCATGTAACAGTCCCAATATTTGCATAGTATTTGTTGTAAACCTCAAAAGGTGTTCTCTAAGTAGCTCAGATTTAAAAACACAAGTAACTCTTGAAATCATACCAGATTTAGAAATAAAATCTATAAAAATCTAACTAAATTCTCGAGTACATTATAACTCAAACTAAAATAACTATCTTTATTTATCTTGTCTTGCCCTTTATAAAAAGTCAATAAGTTCTTTCAAGCCATAACTCTTTAATTGATTTGCTATTTCATTTCTCCACATAGAAGCTATTAAAATAAAGTAATCTTTTTTTGAAAAATCAAAATTGGAAGGATGAACTACAGGAATACCTTCAAATATTGTGTTATTTTTTTTCTCGTTGTTATCTAAAAACAGGTTTATCTTTAAACCTAAGGACTCTAAAACTCCCAATGTTTTATTTCCTGCTCCACCTGCTCCAAATATTACAATATTGTTTTTCTTTTTAAGTTTTTCCACTAAAAAATCAAATGTTTCTAATTTTTTTTCTGTTTCAACCCAGTTATTTGGTTCACTTAAGTTAACGTCCCACTTTTCTTCAAAAATTATTTCTAAAATTTTTTCTGATGCTTCTTTCCATGAGGGAATATGTATATTACGTGCATTAGGTAGAGACTTTTTTTTATAAAGATCAAACCATTTTTCTATTACTTCAACTATTACTGCGGGATCTTTGGAGTTTTTAAAAAAAAGTGCGTGGTTTTCTGTTACCTCTCTAAAAATAGGAATATCTCTTACAATTAAAGGGGTACCCTTTTTTGCAGCCTCTATGATAGGTAATCCGAAACCTTCTATAAAGCTTGCTTGTATTAAGCAAGTTGACTTAGAGTATAGTATGTCTAAAACTTCATCACTCGGACCCTCAAACCAAAATAAATTTTTATTTTTTAAAGGATGCGTTTCAAGTTTATTGGTAAATTTTTCTATATCAAAATCTTTTCCTGACCATCCTTTTTTCCCCACAATAATTAGATTTATGTCGTATTTCTTTTTCCATAGATTTTCAAAAGCAGACAAAACCTGATTATACCCCCTCTTTGGTTCTATAGTTCCCACCATTAGAAAATTAGTTTTTTTATCAATTGCTTTAAGCATTTGCTTTTCTTTTTCGGTTAACCCCATAGTTGGTGTTGTATTTGCTATATCTGCTGCGTTTCTAAACCATCCTATTTGTAGACTTTCATTAAGCTTAAACTTTTTATTTAGAGCATAAGCTTCCTGAGCTACATATTTTGATACGGTAATAATTTTTCCTAATGATACAATACTTTTAAACCATACCCAGTGTAGAAAAGAATGCGTAGGCCAGTCATACTCTGGATGTGTGTTGGGTATCATATCATGTAGGATAAAATAAGTATTTAAGCCACTTCCTGCTAATATTTGCTTGAATAAAGGTAAACCTAGATTATAATCTAAACCAAGGAAAATCGTATTATTTGTTTCAATATAAAGTTCACTTTTCTTTTTGGAATAAGGAAAGTCTTTAACTGCAAATATGCCATTGTGTTTATCTAAACAAACAGGGATTATTTCGATCTTTTTGTCAACTGTCTCTCTCAAACCAGATAAAACACCTTTGACTACTCTTGGTATCCCTGTTTTATTATCGTTTTCATATACGTTTGAAACATCAATTAAAATCCTTTTTATCATATTTTCCACCTTTTTATTTTCTTTATTCTTTTTGTCCCACGCAAATTATAGATTTTGTCTCACCCTTGATGATTGAAGCTACTTTTAATTCTTTTAATACATTGCTTGGGTCTTTTAAATGTTCTATTACGGCATTTAGCATTATAAAATCAACGCTTTCGCTATTGTGGTCAAGTGCATCTTTTTCTAAGTCAAAATCGGGCAAATCGTAAGGGTAAGAAATAATGCCAATTGTTGAGCAGTGTGCGCTAAAGCCTTTATCCCCGCTTCCTAAGTCAATATTAACGCCTTTTAAAGCGCTGCCAGTTATCTTTATGGCTATTTTGTTGTATGTATCAAAAAGCCTTTTGTTTAGAACATCAGAGTTTTTATTTGGCTGCAAAGTGTTTTTTGCATATATTGTTTTAAGGTCAATTGCTTTGCTCATAATCTAAATTGTGTAAATTAGCTTGCAATGTTTACTTAGTACCTTGCAACCTTCTTTGTTTTCTTCTGTGTGTCCAGCACAAATTACGGGTATATTTAAATAAATCAACTCATACACCGTAACACCAAAAGTTGCAATAGCGATATCACACTCTAATAATTTACTCGGATGATAAGGCGAAATATTAAAATTGCTCGGTAAGTTTAAGTTATTTAGTCTCTCTTTGTGTTTGAATGCATCGCCAATTAAGACCAAGGCCTCCTTTTTGCAACCCTCAAGCAAGTCCAAAAATTTAAACAACATGCCAGATGGGTCGCTTCCGCCTGTTGTAATAGCGATTCTATTTATTTTCTTTGGTAATTCGCTTTTTGGCTTTAATTTAAATATTGCTTTGTTAATCAAGACCCAATCCCAACCGGTGACAATATTTTTGAAGTTAGGGTATTTTTGCGCCTCAAAATGCGCATTTGGCATGATAATTCTATCGCAAATCTCATAACCTTCGCCAACAAAATCCAGCGCTAAAAAACGAATATACTTTTGCCATCTTTTTATATCGTCAATGCTATAGAGCCTTTTTTCATCAATAACAATGCTATCAGGTTTGTATTTTTCAATTAAAAAATCTATGAATATCTCATCAGAGTCAAACCTATTTACCTCAAATCCAAAGCCTTCGCTAATTAGTCGTTTTTTTGCTAATTCAAAGTCGTTAATAGCAAAAATCACATTAGTTTTGTCTTTTAGAATAAAACCAAGCGTTATCATTCGCGATAAATGACCAAGTCCAATATCTTCTGAAGCTTGAAGCTTTAAAATTGCGCTTTTTGAGCCTATTTCATCAATATAGTTTTGCTTTATTGTTTCAAAATTGATAGGTGAGGGCGCTAATTCAAGATTTTGCAAACGCTTTTCAAGTTCATCTATGTCTATTTTTTGTGTTGTTTTAACCATTCTATTCTCGTTTCTTTTAACGGTCTTAAGCCATCTGTAGGGTCTGCGCGCCAATTCCTCTCAATTAGCTCGTACTCTTGGGGTGCTTTTATGCCGTCTCCATCGGCTAAAAAACCATCACTGGCCATTTTTATCAAATTTTTGACTCTATTTGGTAGCCAACAATGGCCAAATTTGTATTCTTCGCCTTTTTCATCCAAATCAAAGTGAAATTCAACCATTTTAACATTCCATTTGTGTATAGCCCTAAGTATTACGCCTTCGTTTACAGAGTGGTCTGACCAGCCAAATCTTAGTTTTACGCTACTTGGCACTTTTATGGCTTGCCTTAATGTTTCAATTGCAGAGAGGTTGCATTGGTCTGGTGGCGTTGGGTAGCTTGATGTACATTGCAAAACGGTTATATCCGTGCAGCCGTTTTCTACCAAAACATTCACTGCTGATACAACTTCATCAAGCGTTGCCATGCCTGTTGAGACAATTACTGGTTTTTGCGTCTTAGCGCATTTTTTAAAAAGCTCAAGCCACAAAATCTCGTATGAGGCGATTTTATAAGCATCGACATAGGGTTTAAGCTCATCTACAGCATCCAAATAAAATGGTGTGCATATAAACTTTATATTAAGCTCTAAGCATTTTTTTGCAATGTGTGGCAAAAACTCAACAGGCAGCTCCCACTCTTTTCTTTTTCTGTGTTCTTCGCTATAATCCAAAATTTCTTTAGAAAACAACTGGTCTATTTTAAACAATTGAAACTTTACGCCATCGCACCCGCAATGTTTTGCTTCTTCAATAAATTTTAAGCATCTATCCAATTTGCCGTTATGGTTGCTTGACACTTCTGCAATAAACTCTACTTCTTTCATAGCACAATATCACTTAGCAAAAAATGTTCTATTATGCAAAATATATATTTTTTGAAAATTATTGACAATAACATTAAAAAAATGTAATACTTGCTGCAAAGCATATTTGAGGAGGTTTGAATGGCAAGCATTCAAGAAAGGATTGGGCATATTTATCGACACATAGTACAAAAAAACCCCGCAGAGCCAGAATTCCACCAGGCCGCGCACGAAGTTTTAGAATCCATAATACCGCTTTTAAACAAGCACCCAGAATATCTTGAACAAAAGTTGATTGAAAGAATTGTTGAGCCAGAGCGTCAAATAATCTTTAGGGTTCCCTGGGTGGACGACAAAGGTGAAATCCATGTCAACAGAGGTTTTAGAGTAGAATATAATAGTGCACTAGGGCCTTACAAAGGAGGCTTGCGATTTGCTCCATCTGTTCATTTGGGCGTTATAAAGTTTTTGGGATTTGAGCAAATTTTTAAAAATGCACTTACTGGCTTAGTTATGGGTGGAGGTAAAGGCGGTTCTGATTTTGACCCAAAAGGTAAATCTGATAGTGAAATTATGCGTTTTTGCCAAAGTTTTATGACAGAGCTTTATAGGCATATTGGCGAACACACAGATGTCCCAGCTGGAGACATTGGTGTTGGCGGAAGGGAAATTGGTTATCTTTTTGGACAGTATAAGAGAATTACTGGCAAGTATGAAGCTGGCGTTTTAACTGGAAAAGGTTTGGCATATGGGGGTTCGCCTGTTAGAACAGAAGCCACCGGTTATGGTGTTGTATATTTTACGCTTGAAATGCTAAAGGCAAGAAATGAGACTTTTGAGGGCAAAACATGTGTAGTTTCAGGTTCTGGAAATGTTGCTATTTACACTGTTGAAAAGATTCACCAGCTTGGCGGTAAAGTTGTAGCTGTATCTGATTCAGATGGTTATATGTATGATAAAAATGGTATTAATTTAGAGTTGCTAAAGCAACTGAAAGAAGTAGAAAGAAGAAGGATTAAGGATTATACTAATTACATCAAAGACGCTATTTACAAAGAAAAAGGAAATATTTGGGAAATCCCATGCCAAGTAGCTATGCCTTGCGCAACGCAAAATGAACTCAATAAAGAAGATGCAGAAATGCTTGTAAAAAATGGTTGCATTGCTGTTGGAGAAGGCGCTAATATGCCATGCACACCAGAAGCAGTTGATGTTTTTCTTGAAAATAATGTTTCTTTTGGCCCTGGTAAAGCTGCAAACGCAGGCGGCGTTGCTACTTCAGGTCTTGAAATGCAACAAAATGCTTCAAGAGATATGTGGACATTTGAGTACACGGAAAAAAGGCTTCAAGAAATTATGTCTAACATATTCAAAACATGCGAAGAAACAGCTCAAGAGTATGGCTTCAAAGGCAATTATGTTGTTGGCGCCAATATTGCTGGCTTTAAAAAAGTCGCTGATGCTATGATAGCTTTGGGTGTAATCTAAGAAGGGGTTGCCCCCCTTTTTTTATTAAATCCTAAAACTAACAAAAG
>JABEBW010004103.1_pt1 | contig 15304 bp, 13 predicted proteins | sample 7245961 | NCBI WGS metagenome assembly JABEBW01 (sample SAMN14506364, study PRJNA622280) | hot springs metagenome | biome: hot spring [ENVO:00000051]|acidic hot spring [ENVO:00002120]; feature: spring [ENVO:00000027]|sediment [ENVO:00002007]; material: sediment environment [ENVO:01001048]...
AATACAGCTTACCAATTATTCAGCGATTCATTTAAGGCAAATGCCTGGAACGGATCTTGCACTTTTAAACACCATGGCAAATGTGATAGTTGAAAAGGGTCTCTATGATAAAAAATTCATAGAAGAAAGGACAGAAAATTTTGATGAATTTTTAAAGGTTATAGATTTTTATGATCTTGACAGAGGATCCAGAATAACAGGTGTGGATCCGGAGCTTATAGAAAAGGCCAGTGTGCTTTATGCAACATCAAGATCAATAATATTCTATGCCATGGGAATAACACAGCACGTTCAGGGAACAGAGAACGTACAGGCCATAGCAAACCTTGCAATGTTGACTGGAAATGTTGGAAAACCTGGGACTGGTGTTGCACCATTGAGGGGACACAATAACGTGCAGGGTTCCAGCGATATGGGCGCATTATGCGATTTCCTTCCCGGTTACAGAAGGGTTTACGATGAGAATGGAAGAAAAATTTTCGAAGATGCATGGAAGTGTAAATTGCCTTCAAATCCGGGTCTTTCATTAACAGAAATGTTTCAGGAAGCCTACACGGGTAAAATAAAAGCCATGTACATAATGGGTGAAAACCCAATGCTATCTGAACCTGAAATAGAAATGATTGAAAAATCATTAAGAAACCTTGAATTTTTGGTTGTTCAGGATATTTTTATGACAGAAACAGCATCCCTTGCTCATATAATTTTACCAAGCAAAAGTTTTGCTGAAAAGCTTGGAACATTCACAAACACTGAAAGGAGAATACAGGTCATAAGGCCTTTTTTGAACCCACCTGGGAATGTGCCTGATGACTGGAAGATTTTTCAGCTTATAGCGAGAAAGATGGGTTATGGGTGGAATTACAGCTCAGCTGAGGATATTATGGCAGAAATTTCAAAACTTGTTCCTCAATACAATGGAATAAATTATGATTGCCTTGGTGATGAAGGAATTCAATGGCCTGTTGTAAACTGCAAAGGTACTGAAATTATGCACAGAGAAAAATTCACAAGGGGGAAGGGTAGATTCATACCATCATACTGGAACAGACCATCAGAATTTCAGGATAATGAATATCCTTTCATTCTTACAACGGGAAGAGTTTATTATCAATTTCATACAGGTACCATGACGAGGAAAATTAATATTCTGGAAAGAGAGGCGCCTTCAGCATTTGTGGAAATTAACGTTGAAGATGCGAAATCCATGGGTATAAAAAATGATGAGTTTGTTATTTTAAGATCAAGGTATGGTGAAATTGAGGTTCAGGCAAGAGTTTCAGATATTGTTCCAAGAGGCGTTGTATTCATGCCTTTCCATTACAGTGAAGCGCCTGTTAACAGAATTACAAATCCACACCTTGATCCAAAGGCAAGAATACCTGAACTGAAGGTGACAGCTGTGAAAATAATTAAGAAGGGGGTTCCCGCATGATCCATAGATTAAAGAAAAACAGGTTGCAGGATTACATTAACTGGTTGATTGAAAAATATGAGGTATGGGGACCCGCAAAAATAGATGGAGAAACTGTTTTTACAATCCTTAAAAATGGTAAGGATTTTGTTGATGAAAGGACTTTACTGGGTCCAAAGGAAATAATCTATCCTTTGAATGAAAACATATTTTCTTCAGTTAATGATAAAGAAAGGGTTGTTATTGGTGTGAGGAGCTGCGATTTAAGGGCATATTCCATGCTTGATGATGTGTTCCTCGGTGAATACAGGGATGAAAGATATGAAACAAGAAGAAAAAACACATATTTCATTAACTTTGTCTGTAATGAACCCTGTGAATACGGTTTCTGCACAACTTTTTATGGTCCAAGGCTCAAGGATCATTACTATATGCAGTTCTCAGATCTTGGTGAATATTATTTAGTTGAGAGTGTTGATAAAAAATTAATCAATGATCTTTTTGAGAATGCAACTCATGAGGATATTGAGTTGGCTGAAAAAATTGAAAGTGATTTTTACAAAAAAATGAAACCATTAAGGGTGGAAAATCTGCAAAGAAAACTGGACTGGAACAATCCATTATGGAAAGATTTTTCAAAAAGATGCATATCATGCGGTGCATGCAACTATGCGTGTCCAACATGCTTCTGTTTTGATGTTTATGATGATAATGATGAAAGGTACAGGGAATGGGATTCATGCATACTTTCCGGCTTTTCAAGACTTGCAGGAAATGTTAACCCAAGACCAACACTGGATCTGAGGTTAAGACAGAGGTTCCTGCATAAACTAAGGTTCCATTATGAGAATTATGGATATTTTCTATGCACGGGATGTGGCAGGTGCATTGAGGTATGCCCTGTTGGCATTGATATCAGGGATGTGATAAGGAGTGTGGAAAAATGATACCTGTGAGATCAAAAATACTGGATGTCTGGGACGAAACACCCGATATAAAGTCCTTCCTGATTGAAAATACAATAGGTAAAGATCCTTTACCCGGGCAGTTCTATGAAATATCCATAAAAGGATATGGAGAAATTCCAATTTCTGTTGCAAACTGGAAGGATGGTCTTCTTTTTAGCATTAAAAGGGCAGGTTATGTAACAAATGCCATGCATAAAATGAAAAAGAATGAAGAAATTGGTATAAGAGGCCCATACGGTAAAGGTTTTCCAGTAAAAGAATATGTTACATTGATAGCTGGAGGAATAGGTCTGCCACCTGCAAGATCTTATATCGAATTTTCACTTTCCAGGAACAACAGAAACATACAGCTTCTTTACGGGGCGAGATCTCCCCAGGATTTGGTTTATAAGGATCTGTTGAAGGAATGGGAAAAATATTTTGATGTTCAGATCACTGTTGATAAGGGTGATGAAAACTGGAAGGGAAATGTTGGAGTTGTAACAACTCTTTTCAAAAACATAAAATACAAGAATTCCTATTTTTATTTAATAGGTCCAACGGTGATGATGAAATATGCAGTCATTGAACTGGAAAAAATGAAAATCGATTTAAACAAAATTTATCTTTCCCTTGAGAGAAGGATGAAATGCGGCGTTGGAATATGCGGTCATTGTAACATTGGAAGATACTATGTATGCAAGGATGGTCCTGTTTTTAAATACACTGATATTATGGGAGTTCCTGAACTTTTCTTTTGAAAGAAAGTTTTTAATAAAGAAATTCGATCATGCCTTATGGAGTTGATAAAGGTAGGCAAAGTGAAGGAGGTTTATTCCATAGATAGTGATAAACTTGTTTTTTTATTCACAGATAATATTTCTGTTTTTGATAAAATAATTCCATCAAAAATACCGCACAAAGGTGAATCTCTTTGCAGAACATCAGCTCACTGGTTTGAGATAGTTGAATCCATGGGAATTAAAACACACTTCATAAGGCTTGATGGAAACAACAGAATGGTTGTTAAAAGGTTCCAAATAATCAATAAGGGACTTAAAGATGGATCCAATTTTCTTATACCTCTTGAATTCATTACAAGGTATTATGTTGCCGGATCTTTATACGACAGGCTTAAGGAAGGAAAGATAAGTGCGAAGGAAATAGGAATAAAGAAAATTAGATATGGAGAATCATTGCCCGAACCGTTCTTTGAAATAACAACAAAGTTTGAAAAGTTTGATAGAAATCTCGATTTTAACGAAGCAATGGAAATAGGAGGACTTTCAAGGGAAGAAATTGATGAAATAAAAGAAAGAATATTGAAGATTGATGAAAGGATCAACAGGGATGTTTATTCAAGAGGTTTAATTCATGTGGATGGAAAAAAGGAATGGGCAATGGATAAAGAAAGGGATCCTGTTCTTGTTGACACATTTGGAACAGCTGATGAGGACAGATTCTGGGATGCAAAGGAATATGAAGATGGTAATTTTGTTGAACTGAGCAAGGAGTTTGTTAGAAAATATTACAGGGACATAGGTTACCATGAAAAACTTATGAGTGCAAGGGAAAAGGGTCTTGAGGAACCTGAAATCCCTCCATTACCGCCTGATATGGTTGAAAAAGTAAGTAAGCTATACATAGAACTTTATGAAAAAATAACGGGAAAAAAATGGTAAAAAATTTTATTTTTTAGCTTTTCTCACAGCAAAGGCTGCAACTATTCCAATAACTATGACAACAACTGCAACCAGTGCAATTAATGTTCCATTATCAATGGTGGACGGTGCATTGGGAAGAACAATAATGTTATCACCAGATGCCGTTGCATAGCCCTGGGTTGTTATTGTGCTTGAGGGATCATATTTGAGCAGAAGGGTATATTTGTTTCCGTTTATTGTCAAACTTGCATTGAGTAGGATGTTTTCGTTGGCTGTGTAAGAGAACGTGGTTGTGTTTGTGGACGGATTGTAGGTTCTGTTCCATTCACTGATAGGTTTAGAGAGAGCTGTGAAGTTCAATGTTGATTTATTGTTAACTTTTTCCATCATATCTCCCATGAAGAAGAATGAGAAACCACTGAGATAATCACCCATATCGTTCATTTCAAACTCTTCACCATTCTGTCCCTTTATTTTGAAAGCACCTTTTACTTCAAAATTTTTCCATGATAGGTTAACATTTGTTTCACTCTTTGTTTTATTGAAAATGCCAGTTAGCCAGAGATTTAGTGTAACATGTTTGTATAACTGTAATGTAGTCCAGTTCAATGTACCAATAAGTGTGAAGTTCAAAGTCATATTGTCAACGGTTACATTGTGATACCTTGATTTAAGGAATCCTTCAATGAATGATATTGCCGAATCAGATGTATTGGTGAATTTTGCTGATGCTGTGTATGTCCATGTTTTATTCTTAATATTATTATTTTCTGGATACGTTAATACCAGATACGTATCTGAGCTTAAATTTACACTGGCAAGATTTTTCTGTGGGTAGACTGTAACGTTAAGGTAGCTACCATAGGCTCCAGGAATCGCTACAGACAGTAAAAATACAGCAACTATACCAATAGCTATTGCGGATTTCATAATTTTTCACATTTATTCATAAAATTTAAATATTTTGGTACAGGTTTTGTTTGAAAAGTAACATTGCATCTCCAAAGCTGTAAAATCTATATTTTTCTTTAATGGCTATGGAATAGGCATTCATCACCCTTTCATATCCACCAAACGCTGTGACGAGCATAATGAGTGATGATTTAGGAATATGAAAATTTGTAATCATCGCGTTTATCTTTGATTTAAAAATATATGATGGCTTTATAAATATGTCAGTTTTTCCAAAGCCAGAGTAAAGTATACCGTCAATGGATGATGTTTCCATTGCCCTTACAACTGTTGTTCCAACAGCTATTACTCTTCCTTCGGTTCCGTTAACAATTTTTGCTGTTTCCTCTGGTATTGAAAAAAATTCTTCATGGAGCTTTTCTCTCAACACATCCTCTTTTTTTATCGGCCTGAAGGTTGAGTATGAAATATGCAAAGTTAAATATACCCTCTTCACATTCATTTCGTCAATTTCATTAAGCAGTTTTTCGGTAAAGTGTAAACCCGCTGTGGGTGCTGCAATGGACCCCTCATTTTTAGAGTATACTGTCTGATATAAATCATCGTTTTCAATTTTTTTCTTTATATATGGAGGAAGAGGTGTTTCACCATATTTTTTTATCATTTCATCCATATCCATTTTAAAATCTATTTTGCATATACCCTCATTTTTTTCAGTTATTTCTCCTTCAACATCTTTAACATAGATCTTCAGTCCAACTCTAGGATTTTTCCCCATAAATAGAAATGTTTTTTCTTTTGGATCCAAAAGAATCAATATAACCCTTCCACCTGTTTCTTTTCTGGCATGAAATTTTGCCCTTATCACCTTTGTATCATTAAAAACTATGACATCCCCTTTTTTAAGGTATTGTGGGAGATCGTAAAACATTCTATGCTCTATCTTATCCTCCACAACCATTAACCTTGAATGGTCTCTGGGTTCCACCGGCTTTTGAGCAATAAGTTCATCCGGAAGGTTAAAATCAAAATCCTCGAGATTAAACACAAATCCCCATGTAACAGAATTAATAAATCTTTTTTTCATTTTGTAGATTAAGAAATTTTAATATACGTTCCGATAATGTGGTATCGGTGCTGAGAAATGTTGGAAATACGTTTTCACGGAAGAGGAGGACAGGGTGCAGTGATAGCATCTGAACTGCTCGCATCCGCGGCCTTCTATGAAGGAATGCATGTATCATCTTTCCCGTACTTTGGTGTTGAAAGAAGAGGTGCACCGGTTACATCTTTCACAAGGATTGACACAAAACCCATAAGGATTAAATCACAGATCTATAACCCTGACCATGTTATAGTTCTTGACCATGGTCTAATGGAAACAGTTAATGTCACAGCAGGACTGAAGGAAAATGGTCTTGTGCTTGTAAACACATCCAGAGATCCTTCAGAAATAAAATTGAATGTAAAAAGGATTGCAACTGTTAATGCTTCTGAAATTGCATTATCACATAATTTAGGTTCATCCTCAGCTCCAATAGTAAATACATCAATACTTGGTGCCTATTCAAGGGTAAGTGGAACAGTGAAATTGGAATCCATAATCAGGGCAGTAAGTGAATATCTGACAACAATGGTTGACGAGAACATTGAAGCTGTTAAGGATGCATATAATTCTGCAAAGGTGATGTGAAATGGATGAATTCCCCACACCCATTGCAACAGTACCAAGTACAAAAAACAAGACAGGTACCTGGAGAACCTTCAAGCCTGTTATAGACTATCAGAAGTGCATAAGGTGTATGATCTGCTGGAAATTCTGTCCAGAACCCGCTATTAAAATTGTTGATTCATCCAAATACCCTGCAAAGAATCAGGCAATCGGAAAGCTGGATGCACCTGAGATTGATTATGATTTCTGTAAAGGATGCGGAATATGTGCAAATGAATGTCCTGTGAAATGTATTGATATGGTTCTTGAGGAAAATATGGAGTGATGAAAATGATGAAAATGCTAACCGGGAATTATGCTGCTGCCTGGGGTGCAAAGCTCGCAAGGGTAAAGGTTGTTGCAGCATATCCAATAACACCACAGACAACAATTGTGGAAAAGATCGCGGAATTCATTGCCAATGGTGAATTTGATGGTAAGTATATCAGGGTCGAAAGTGAACATTCAGCCATGGCATCATGCATATCGGCAGAAAACACAGGTGTAAGAACATTCACAGCTACATCATCCCATGGACTTGCATTAATGCATGAAATGCTTCACTGGGCTTCAGGTGCAAGACTACCCATAGTGATGAGCGTTGTAAACAGGGCTCTCGGGCCACCATGGTCCATATGGAGTGATCAACAGGATACAATTTCACAGAGGGATACTGGATGGATACAGATTTATACCGAAAACAACCAGGAGGTCCTGGATACTGTTCTTATGGCATATAAGATAGCTGAAAGTGAAGACATACTCCTTCCTGTAATGGTTATTGAGGATGCATTCATACTCTCGCATACAACTGAACCTGTTGATATACCTGACCAATCAATGGTTGATGATTTCTTACCTGCATATGAATCCAGGTATGTTTTAGATGTAAAAAATCCAGCAGGTTTTGGCTCTCTTGTGATGCCAGAAGGGCCATTCATGGAATTTAAATATAAAGGTTTTGAGGCAATGATGAGGGCAAAGAAAAAGATAGATGAGGTGGATTATCAATTCAGGAAAAAATTCGGAAGAGGTTATGGTGGTCTCGTTGAGGAATACAGAACCGAAAACGCAAAGCATATCCTTATCATTATGGGGAGCACAGCTTCAACGGCCAAAGATGTTGTTGATAAAATGAACGATAATGGTTATTCTGTTGGTCTTTTAAGGTTGAGATCCTTCAGGCCTTTTCCAGATGAAAAGATCGTTGAAATACTTAAAAATAAGAAATCTGCTGGTGTTTTTGATAGAAGCTATACCTTTGGTCATGGAGGTGCACTTTTCAGTGAAGTAAGGAATGCAATGTATGGTAATACTGTACCAATAAAGGGATACATTGGTGGACTTGGGGGAAGAGATATTACACCTGCAATCTTGGAAAAGATTTTCCTGGATATAGTTAAAATAGGGGATATGGGGCTGGACAAGAATTACGAATGGGTTGGGCTTTTGGATGATAGGAGATGGGTATAATGAAAAACATCACAATTCCTGAAGAAGAATATATGTTTCCTGGCCATAATGCTTGCCTTGGATGTGGAGCAACCATTGCAATGAGGTATACTTTAAAAGCCCTTGGAAAAAATACAATCTTAACAATTCCTGCCTGTTGTTGGGCAGTTATACCAGGTGTTTATCCTTACAGGGCACTTGATGTTCCTTTGCTTTATACTGCCTTTGAGGTTACTGGTGCTGCCATTTCCGGCATAAGGGAAGCTCTGGATGCAATGGGTGAAAATGACATAAATGTTGTTGGTTTTGCAGGTGATGGCGGCACAGCGGATATTGGTATACAATCACTTAGCGGAGCGGTTGAGAGGGGCGAAAATGTATTTTACATAATGTATGACAATGAAGCCTACATGAACACAGGAATACAGAGATCCTCATCAACTCCAAAGGGTGCCTGGACAACAACTACACAGGTGGGAAAAATCAGGGACTGGAAAAAGGAGAAAAAGAAAAATATGGTTGAAATAATGGTTGCACATAACATTCCTTATGCAGCAACTGCAAGCATAGCCTTCCCTGAAGATTATATTAAAAAGCTTCAGAAGGGGTTAAAAGTAAAGGGACCCAAATTTTACCATGTTTATTCTACATGCCCAACAGGGTGGAGAATTTCTCCTGGCAAGAGTGTTGAGGTTGCAAGGCTTGCTGTTGAATCAAACATGTTTCCTCTCTTTGAAGTTGAAAATGGTATTTACAATATAACATACAGGCCAAAAAAAGTGATACCTGTAAAAGATTACCTTAAGGTTCAGGGGAGGTTCAGACATCTTACGGATGATGAAATCAATGAGATCCAAAAGGATGTTGATTATGCCTGGAATTTGCTCAACGAAAAAGAAAAATTCACGAAAAGTTTGGTGGAAGGGAAATGAGCGCGTACGATAAATTGTTTGAAAATGAAACATCACAGTTTCTCCTTGGAAATGAGGCAATTGCCAGGGGTGTTCTAGAAGCAGGTGTGGGTGTGGCCACAACCTATCCTGGTACCCCCTCAAGTGAAATAGGTGATGTTCTTTCAAAGATAGCAAAACGTGCAGGGATTTATTTTGAGTTTTCAACAAATGAGATAGTTGCCCTTGAGGTTGCTGCAGCAGCAGCCATCTCCGGTGTAAGGGCATTTACTTTCATGAAGCATGTGGGTCTGAATGTTGCATCTGACGCTTTTATTAGCACAGGATATGCAGGTACCAGAGCAGGGTTTGTTGTTATGACGGGTGATGATCCATCCATGTTTTCATCGCAGAATGAACAGGATAACAGGCATTATTCAGATCTTGCAAGGGTTCCATTGATAGAGCCATCAAATCCCCAGGAGGCTAAGGATTTTTTAATATACGCATTTGAGTTGTCCGAAAAGTTCAGAACACCAGTTCTTTTCAGAACAACAACAAGAGTAAGTCATCAGAGAGCACCTGTAAAGCTTGGCAAAATAGCTGAAATAAAGAATAAGGGAAAATTTCAGAAGGATCCTTCAAACCTTGTTTTATTACCATCCACAGCCTACAGAAAGAAGATGGAAAATGTTAAAAGGTTTGAGGATCTTAAAGAAGAAAGTGAAACAACTTTAATAAACAGGATTGAAAGCTTTGGAGATGAATATGGAATAATAACATCGGGTGCAGCATATAATTCAGTAATGGACGTTTTGAAAATTTATAATTTGAAAGTATCAGTTTTTAAGCTTGGCTTTCCAAATCCTCTGCCCGAAAGGAAAATTATGGAATTTTTGAAAAAATTCAAAAATGTATTCGTTGTTGAAGAGTTAGATCCTTTTCTTGAAACAAAAATAAGGAATATTGCACAGATTAATGGTATTGATGTTAATATTCATGGAAAATTGGACAGTACATTTCCAATGAGCTATGAATTTAATCCTGATGTTGTTTCTGCTGGTTTTTCAAAGATTATGGGTTTTGAATTAAAAACTTTCGAAAAGTTTTCTGAAGTTGATCTTCCACCCAGACCGCCAGTTTTATGCCCCGGATGTCCGCATCGTGCAACATTTTATGCAGTAAAGCTTGTTTCAAAGCAGCTTAGATTAAATGATCCAGTATTTCCAAACGATATTGGATGCTATACCCTTGGAATTCAGAAACCCTATCAGGAGGCTGATTATCTACTCTGCATGGGATCTTCAGTGGGCACAGGTTGCGGTTTTTCAACCGTAACGGATCAACCTGTTATTTCATTCATAGGTGATTCAACATTTTTCCATGCAGGTATCCCTGGATTAATAAATGCTGTTCACAACAAACATAAACTTGTTCTTGTAATACTTGATAACAGAACAACAGCCATGACTGGGCATCAACCAAACCCAGGCTTGCCTTTTGATGGAATGGGTGATCAGGCACCTGAAATTTCCATAGAGGGAATTGTAAAATCCATTGGCGTGAAATTTGTAAAAACTGTGGATCCTTATAACCTCAGGGATACGATTGTTGCAATAAGGGATGCTGTTAACTTCAATGATACAGCCGTTATAATCTCAAAGAGGGAGTGTTCATTGTTGAGGGATGCACGGATGAGAAGGGAAGGCTACTGGGTATCTTATCAAATAAATCAGGATAAATGTACAAAATGTATGAACTGCGTTAGGAATTTCTCATGCCCAGCAATTTATGTTGCCGATGATGGATCTGTAAGAATAGATCCTGTGCTATGTGATGGATGTGGTGTTTGTTCACAGCCACAGGTATGTGGTTTTAAGGCAATTGAGAAGGTGGAGCCATGAAGGATATTAATATTCTAATAACAGGCGTTGGTGGGCAGGGCGTTGTAAGTGCCGGAATAATTATGGGTAATGCTGCAGTAAACAGTGGTCTTAAGGTTGTTATGTCGGAAATACACGGAATGGCTCAGAGAGGGGGTATTGTATCCGTTGATTTAAGGATAGGAAATGTTTACGGTCCAATTATTCCAGATGGTATGGTTGATCTAATTCTCGGCTTTGAATCAATGGAAACTTTAAGAGCTTTGAAAAGAGCAAACAAAAATACAATTGTAATAATGAACACAGAACGCATTGTACCTTTTACAGTGAACGTTGGTGATTACGAATATCCAAAAATTGACAAAATAATAGAGAGAATTGGAGGAAAAAACATTGTGGGTATTGATGCAATAGATATTGCAAAGAAAGCCGGGAATGTTTTATCCGTGAATGCAGTCATGGTTGGTGCAGCATACTCAACGGAAATTTTACCTGTAAAAGAAGAGGATCTTGAGAAGGCCATAATGGATCTTTTTCCAAAAAACACGTGGGATTCAAATCTTAAAGCTCTAAGGATGGGTATGGAACAGTACAGGATAATCAGAGAAGCATATCTATAAAGCTTTCAATCCTTATTTTTGTCCTTTCATCCAGTTTTCCAGGCCTGTTTCCTTCTATGGTAAGAACTGGAACATCAAGCGATTCTTTTATAACAGCATCTATGATCTGCCTGTGGCAAAAGCTCTGTACGTAATGAATAATGCCTTCAATTTTTCTCTTTTTAATTTCATTTTTTATATCCTCTATTCTTGAGAATATGGAATATGGATACGTGTATTTCAAATATTTTTCAATCCAGTTTGTATCAGGGAATGGCATGGAAAACTGTCTCTGCACCTCGTTGAAAACAACATGTGCACCATTTTTCTCAAGGAATTCGTAAATGTCTGTGAAAATTGGCGGAACACCTATGTATCCAAGCCTAACGCTGTATTCAAGCTTATCCCTTCTTTCAGCAATCTGGATAAATTCTTCAATCTCTTTTTGATAAAGTTTCAAATCACCAAAAAAATCGCTTGTATTTACAAGGAAATAATGGTTCTCATAACCTGTAACAAGATCTTTATATGTTAGCTCATCTGTCTTCCAGGCAAGTCTCCTCAGGTAATCAACTTTTTCAATTATTTCTTCAAGATTTTCCCTATCAGTGTTCAATTTTTCCATCAGATACTCAATTTCTTCCTTTAATTTTTTTAAATTCCTATCGTATGGATAGGAAAAGGGTATGACCTTTATTTTTTTGAATGAAAGGAAATCCAGAAGTGATTCCGTATTACTGCAATCACCCCTTACCACTCCAATTACTGCATCAATTTTTGTGAAAAATGGAACTGAATAAAGACCTTTAATCCAGGAACAGGTATTTGAAGGAAAGCCATCAATTTCAGCTTTTTCAACAAATCTTTCAGGATTTTTATCTGTAATGAATAAATTGTTCATGTCCCTCGGAATATGGTTACCCGCATAAATGGGCTCGATTGGAACAGTTGTTGTTAATCCAACAATCATAAATTTATGAATAATTACAAAAATAAAATCTTTTATTCAAAAAATAAAAAAAGAAAATTTATTGTTTTGGTTCCTCCTTCTTTTCTTCAGGTGTTGTCACAGGTTCCTTTGGCTGCTTCGGCTTTCTGAATGCAAGTGCAAGTGCAACTATTGAGAGCAGGAATGCAACTATCGCTATTGCGAGAGCAGTATTACCCATACCTGCCGTGTAATAACCTGTAAGGGTCTGATTTGTTTGCATGGTCAGATTGCTAAGCTTGCCTGATAGTGTTGTGTTGAAGTACTGTGAAGTCACATAACTAACAGGTGGCTGATAGTAGAAGAATACAGGTAACATTGTTGTTACATTGTTATTGTTTGTAGCCTTTACAAACACAGCATTCAAACCGTTGTAGAAGTTGCTTACTGGGACTGAGAATGTGTAAACTCCATTTCCTCCAGGTGTTAGTTAATGTAACTGTGTATGGATTGTTTGGAGTATCGAGATAGAGAACAACACTCCTAATTCCTGCTGGATCCCATACTGTTCCGTTAACTGTGTATGATGATGTTGTTATTATCTGTGAAGGTACAACATTTGTTACTGATACTGTTGGCGAGGAGGAATAGGCTATGATCACAAGATTGTAAATTCCACCATAATACATTGAACCCGTTGCTTTTATAGACACTGTATCAATTATAAATGGTGAACCTGTTACAACACTGCTTGTTGGGACAACTGTAAATGATGCAGTTCCATCCGATGCTGTTGTTGCTGGTCCAGATATGGATCCCGATGATGCACTTGAAGAAAGCGTTATACCGGGTATTGGATTGCCATTTGCATCAACAACCTTCACATTCACCATTGCTGTCTGTCCGTATGCAAGTGAATATGCTGAAGCTGTTGCAAACACATTTGCCTGATAAGGAACAACAACTATCTGTGTGCTCTGTGTTATTGCGGCCATTCCCCAGACGCTTGCACCTTTATTCCAGTAGACATATAGATCAGTCACTGTTAATGAAGATGTTTTAACCAAAGGCAATGTAACTGATGTTGCACCATTAGCATTTGTTTTATTAGAGACTGTTGTTGGAGACATACCGCTCTTGGAATAGAAGTAAACCTTGGCATTTGGTACTGGCTGATCTGTTGAATTGTACAATGTTGCTGATGCCGTTATCTTTGTTCCTGTGAATCCAAATGGACTGTTAACTGTGAAGTTAGCAAGTCTATAATCCGGTGCCCTCTGAATTGCGAGCTGGCTTGTTATGTATTCTGAGCCCTGCATGTAGAAGTTACCATTAACTATTACTCCAGGTGGATATATTCCCGCTGTCTGTGGATAGTAGGTGTAAGCATATGGAACGACATATACATTGCTTATCCTGTCCGCCATTGGTGAAAGCAGACCATTTATGTAGTATGTCCCTGTTCCATTAACAACATAGGAATCGTTCAGATATATGCCATAACCATAGTAAACGTAATCGAATGCTGTAATATTTTCAGTGGTACCAAGCCAACTGGCCAGTACAGGATCTGCAATTTGATTATCTAACTGACTGACAAATACACCTGATGTTGGTGGCAGGAAGCCCATGTATGTTGTGTTAACATTTATCGCTACATATTCCCAGAGTGAATCAAAGTAGTATGCGTATGGATTTGTCCATGTAGGATCAGTGAACCCAAGAAGGCTACCTTCAGGTGCTGCAGAGAATATAAGTCCAACCGGAACTTGACCGGATGCTGGCTGATTGTTTGCACTGAACAGGTGAACAACAACTATATCACCCGCATTTCCACCTGCTATGTTGACAAAGTTTGTTCTCTCTCCTGTTACACCATCATAGAATGCCACGAATCCAGCATAAAGATTTGATGGTGCTGGACCATTCAGGTATCCAATTGTTATTGAATCACCTATTGAATTTAGATAGGTTGTATTCCAGAATTTGAGTGCTATGCCTGCAGTTGGCAATCCTGGCTTGAAAGTAACTGTAATGTTTGCATAACCAGCACTGTTTGTTATTGCAGGTGAAATGGATGCTATGTAGCTTGCATTTGATGGTGTTACTGTTATATCTTCATTTGCTATGGGCATATTCTGTGCATCAACAGCCTGTACTGTTACTGTTGTTGATAACGAATTCTGGTTAACGAAGTAGTTTGTTGCACCAATTATATGAACAGTATACCATGAACTTGGATTAGGATTGTATGTTGCAACCACAATTGATTCTGTTGTTGCTGTTCCATATCCTGGTTTGCTTGCGGATAGCAGAATCTTTGATGTTAGATGCATGTTAATATATTTTGTTGCAAGATCATTTGCCGATGGTGCTGTGAACGTCATTTGTGCCATTCCATTTTGATTTGTTAGAACATATGTTGGTGTTATCGTACCAAATCCAAGCAGGTTTGTTGCAACCGAAACATTTGCACCAGGTACAGGGTTACCATACTGATCAACAACCGTAATGTTTATTGTTGTGCTCTGTCCACCCATAAGTGATGGTTTGGATGCATAAGCATTTATGTAAAGCATATTTGGGACATACTGCACTGAATCAATAACAGTGTTTGCTGAAACGCTCATTCCATCATAATTAACATTTGCAACAAGTGTTGCAAATCCTGGTGAATTACCTGAAACATATGTTGTGAATATACCAGCTGAATTTGTTATACCAGTGCTCTGACTAACAACAACATTCGAATTTGTTGATGTTAAATTCACAAACGCGTTTGGAACGGGCAAACCATTGTTATCCGTAACCAAAACACTTACTGGTACTGTTGTTAATGATGAAGGCACATTGAACTGTGGCTGTGGAACGAAAACTTTTGATGGTGTTGCTATCTGTGCAACC
>JABEBW010003386.1_pt1 | contig 15240 bp, 18 predicted proteins | sample 7245961 | NCBI WGS metagenome assembly JABEBW01 (sample SAMN14506364, study PRJNA622280) | hot springs metagenome | biome: hot spring [ENVO:00000051]|acidic hot spring [ENVO:00002120]; feature: spring [ENVO:00000027]|sediment [ENVO:00002007]; material: sediment environment [ENVO:01001048]...
TATTCAATTTTAGCACAAATTTCTTTTATTGGGATCGCAGGTGTGTGTACAATATAGGATTTTTTCAAACTAAAATGAATTACACAAAAGCACACCCTAAGGTGTGCTTTAAAATTGGATCGGTGAAATCTCAGATTTTCATTCATCATAGGTAAGATAAAAACGATGCTCTCTACGATTTTATGGTTATATCCTCATGGGTTTCCATTCCTCATAGGTAAGATAAAAACGCTGGAGCGTACAGATTGAAAACTGGATGGATGGCCAGTTTCCATTCCTCATAGGTAAGATAAAAACTACATGGCCGCCGCCTCGAACCCAAAACGCTTGGCTGTTTCCATTCCTCATAGGTAAGATAAAAACGAAGACGAGTCTGTATCTCAATTTGTTAGAACTTCTTGTTTCCATTCCTCATAGGTAAGATAAAAACTATCCATGGACAATATAGCAAGATGTGAAGATGTTTGTTTCCATTCCTCATAGGTAAGATAAAAACGTGGATGTTTTGCGCCTTTCGATGGAAGCATATTTGTTTCCATTCCTCATAGGTAAGATAAAAACAGAAAGCGTGGAAACACGTTAAATGAAAGGAGTGATAGAGTTTCCATTCCTCATAGGTAAGATAAAAACACCAAAAGGCAAAACTAATTGATACACCTGATCAAGTTTCCATTCCTCATAGGTAAGATAAAAACGGTTCTTTGAGCGAGCGATATGTATTTACTACCGTGGTTTCCATTCCTCATAGGTAAGATAAAAACAGTGTTGGTGAGATGTCGGCGGCGGTGGCTGAACTCACGTTTCCATTCCTCATAGGTAAGATAAAAACCATCGTCGCCGTTACTTGAAGATCTGGTATATCATTGTTTCCATTCCTCATAGGTAAGATAAAAACCTCAAGCCCAGCAAGCAAAGATTCAATAGCGCCTGGTTTCCATTCCTCATAGGTAAGATAAAAACTAACTTGCCTATCTCATTTTCATCCATGTACGGCTTGTTTCCATTCCTCATAGGTAAGATAAAAACTTTGTTGCCATTACATATGGATACAGCGAGTTAACATGTTTCCATTCCTCATAGGTAAGATAAAAACAGTTATCTCCTTCAAGTACGGATTTTTCAAGTACTTGTTTCCATTCCTCATAGGTAAGATAAAAACATTGACCACGCCATGTTACCATCTCCTTTCTAAAAAGTTTCCATTCCTCATAGGTAAGATAAAAACGCCTCTTTAACTTCTGCGATAGTCTCTTTTTCTATCTGGTTTCCATTCCTCATAGGTAAGATAAAAACGTTTACAGTGCTTAACATTTGGACTCCTATCTTGTGATAGTTTCCATTCCTCATAGGTAAGATAAAAACTCGGCCAGAGTTCCCATATTATGAGATCAAAGTTCGTTTCCATTCCTCATAGGTAAGATAAAAACAAGAAAACCAGCAGAGCCGCAGGCAGGGTCTATAAGTTTCCATTCCTCATAGGTAAGATAAAAACGGATCCACTCCTGCATTGCCTAAAACAAGTTCCTCGTTTCCATTCCTCATAGGTAAGATAAAAACAAAAGATGACACAGTACGAACAGATGACAACATTAGTTTCCATTCCTCATAGGTAAGATAAAAACCTATTTGCCAGTATACAGCCCAATCGCCTTTCTTAGTTTCCATTCCTCATAGGTAAGATAAAAACAAAATATTCGTTCCCCGCCTCTGTAATTTTATTTCTGTTTCCATTCCTCATAGGTAAGATAAAAACAATGGGAATCAAAACACGCCGTGGAAATACATGGAGGTTTCCATTCCTCATAGGTAAGATAAAAACTCGCTGATGCTGACCAAATAGCAAGTGCATTTGTTAGTTTCCATTCCTCATAGGTAAGATAAAAACTGCTTTCTCAACGCTTCATATACCTCGTTTAACAAGTTTCCATTCCTCATAGGTAAGATAAAAACAATCTAAAAGAACCATCTTCCTATCTTTCTCATCTGCATGTTTCCATTCCTCATAGGTAAGATAAAAACGGTATTTGGCGCATAAGGACGATCAGGTAGAAACCGTTTCCATTCCTCATAGGTAAGATAAAAACATTGCAAGTTTGCAGAACCCGATATCACCTGTGTCGTGTTTCCATTCCTCATAGGTAAGATAAAAACCATGTCTGCACGTGAGGCCATGAAAAAAGCATGGCAGTTTCCATTCCTCATAGGTAAGATAAAAACTTACTCCTCCTTTTTTGGCCGTTTGGCCTTGATCTCAGTTTCCATTCCTCATAGGTAAGATAAAAACGTGATTGAAATATTAGACGCTATTTCTGTTTTAAAGAGGTTTCCATTCCTCATAGGTAAGATAAAAACTGTACATCTCTATTTTAGCATGTGTGTGTTTCACTTGTTTCCATTCCTCATAGGTAAGATAAAAACTGGCAGTGTGTATCCCATCGAAAAGTGCCATGCAAGTTTCCATTCCTCATAGGTAAGATAAAAACTTTGGATCGTCTATAATTTCTATGATTTCACAAAAGCAGTTTCCATTCCTCATAGGTAAGATAAAAACTAGTTATGCTTGGGCAGTCCAAAAAGCGCTAAAGAGTTTCCATTCCTCATAGGTAAGATAAAAACCCATCCCATGCAACAAAATGAATTTCTCGCTGTTTAGTTTCCATTCCTCATAGGTAAGATAAAAACGTTTACTTCTTTGAATGTATTAACTATCTCAAAGTGTTTCCATTCCTCATAGGTAAGATAAAAACCGTCAACTTTCTTAATGGCCTCGATCTCCTTTTTACTGTTTCCATTCCTCATAGGTAAGATAAAAACGCTTTGGCGGCACTTGGCTTTGGTGTTGTGGTTTTCAGTTTCCATTCCTCATAGGTAAGATAAAAACGTACTCGTTGCCATCTTGATCCACGAACTCGTGAGAAGGTTTCCATTCCTCATAGGTAAGATAAAAACGGAATTCGCTTAGTGCCTCACAGCAAAACGACATGAAGTTTCCATTCCTCATAGGTAAGATAAAAACAGTTAAGTCAAGATCGACAATTTGTTGTGTACTCAGTTTCCATTCCTCATAGGTAAGATAAAAACGAGACCTTAAACTTACATCTGTACTCATAGCAAGCCGTTTCCATTCCTCATAGGTAAGATAAAAACCTGGATGTGGGACGATGAGAGGTTTACGAATTGGGTGTTTCCATTCCTCATAGGTAAGATAAAAACAAAGAAAGTCTTGCCCGATCCCGTCTTCCCGACAAGTTTCCATTCCTCATAGGTAAGATAAAAACCCATAGACCCCAATCCCACTCCAACCCGTAGACCCGTGTTTCCATTCCTCATAGGTAAGATAAAAACCCATACTTCACTTTCTGATGCCTTTCGTTTGAATTCGTTTCCATTCCTCATAGGTAAGATAAAAACAGGCTACAATCACATCTGTACCAACATATTCGTTATGTTTCCATTCCTCATAGGTAAGATAAAAACCCTTCTGCAAAGTCTCCCACTTCTCTTCCAAATTGAAGTTTCCATTCCTCATAGGTAAGATAAAAACACGATCTTTAATTTGATTATACACCCACGGTTTCAAAGTTTCCATTCCTCATAGGTAAGATAAAAACGGATACCAATACCACCCCGATCCGATAGTAGGATAGTTTCCATTCCTCATAGGTAAGATAAAAACCTTATTTTGCGCTATACGGCGAGATATGTTTATACTATGTTTCCATTCCTCATAGGTAAGATAAAAACATTTAAGATGCCTGTATATGATGGAATTTCTGATCCGTTTCCATTCCTCATAGGTAAGATAAAAACTCATTTTTTTCTTCTATTTCTTCATTCTTTTTCTTTAGTTTCCATTCCTCATAGGTAAGATAAAAACGTTTTTTTAGGTTTTGCTATGAATGTATTTCACTGGGTTTCCATTCCTCATAGGTAAGATAAAAACCGGTCAACGGTCAAAGACTAAGAAGGTCGAGAAGGTGTTTCCATTCCTCATAGGTAAGATAAAAACACTTTTTCTTTTTGTGCTTTGAAATTAGAAACCATAGTTTCCATTCCTCATAGGTAAGATAAAAACATTGTAAAGTGCTTGATGAAGTTGATGTTGCACTTGAAGTTTCCATTCCTCATAGGTAAGATAAAAACTCCAGGCCATTGAACGCCAACTCGTGATAACACCTTGTTTCCATTCCTCATAGGTAAGATAAAAACTATACTTTCGAACGCTTTCTCCAAGAAATACGCTACGTTTCCATTCCTCATAGGTAAGATAAAAACTCGTGTTTGCTGACAAAGAGAATCCTTCTAAAGGCTGTTTCCATTCCTCATAGGTAAGATAAAAACATGATAAAATGGCGATAGCGTCGGTTGGAATAAGAGGTTTCCATTCCTCATAGGTAAGATAAAAACGCTTGATATGGGCTTGCTCGGATTTGGATCGTCTAGTTTCCATTCCTCATAGGTAAGATAAAAACCCTTCACAGGATCCCCATACCGTGAGATCATTCAAAGTTTCCATTCCTCATAGGTAAGATAAAAACTTTGATCCCGATCCCGCTTTTGGTGTTTTACACAAGTGGTTTCCATTCCTCATAGGTAAGATAAAAACGGACATCATTTTGCAAGTGCGCGCCGCTTTCAAGAAATGTTTCCATTCCTCATAGGTAAGATAAAAACATGATATTCATATTTATCTACCTCCTCCATATATTGGTTTCCATTCCTCATAGGTAAGATAAAAACAGCTATGAATGCAATTCTTCCAAATAGTACATACGGTTTCCATTCCTCATAGGTAAGATAAAAACCTTAAGTAAGGATATTCAACGGATCATGACTGAAATGTTTCCATTCCTCATAGGTAAGATAAAAACTACGTCTATATGGCTTTAGTCAATGCTTTAGACCATGTTTCCATTCCTCATAGGTAAGATAAAAACTGTGCATTTTCGCTTTCCAGTTTTGCTTGTAATTCTTTGTTTCCATTCCTCATAGGTAAGATAAAAACTGATCCCGATCCCGCCGTTGACCGTTTTACACAAGTGGTTTCCATTCCTCATAGGTAAGATAAAAACTTAGAGAGGTCAAAAAAGGCAGCCCGTTTGGACTGCGTTTCCATTCCTCATAGGTAAGATAAAAACTTTTTGTGAAAGAGACGGATCATAATAAATATTTTGTTTCCATTCCTCATAGGTAAGATAAAAACCTTGCGTCCAGCAAGGATCAAGTTACCAGTGTCCAGGTTTCCATTCCTCATAGGTAAGATAAAAACACTGCTTTTTTAGGAGCAATTGCTGTATTTGTTCCCAGTTTCCATTCCTCATAGGTAAGATAAAAACGAGATAGCCTCCCAGTATTCGTGGACTTATTAGCCTGTTTCCATTCCTCATAGGTAAGATAAAAACCCATAATTATTATACAATAAAAGAACTTTTGAAATAGCTTCTAAGTGGTATCTTCTGAATTCTTCAAAGCACATAATCAGTATAACACAAATCTGCTCTGAATTTAAATCATTTTTATTATACCTGTCGACCTACAGGTATTTTTTCCTTATTAAGGGTCGACAGATTATAAAATCATATTATTATCTCCCTTGTCAACACCTATACTTTCCTTTTTAAAAAGTTTTTCAGATTCAAAGATATACCATCTTACACTATCTTCTTTAAGTTCAATTATATTTTCAATTTTACTCTTCAAAATTTTAAATTTTGCTTCAGTTATTTCACCTTCTAAGAGAGAATTTTGAATCCATGTAAGATATTCTCGTGCTTTCTTAAGGACTTTATTTACTCTTTTTTCATTAACATCGTAAGCCATTATGACATACATCTTACCACTCCATAACAAATGGTTTGTATTTCTTTTCCCCAAGGATGTGTTTGATAACTTTATAGCATTCATGTCTTATCAGGGTTCGATATGATATATTTCTTTTTAACCTTTGACTTTTTATTGTTGCACTTAAATGTTCTTCATACGCCTTGATGAATTTCTTCTTGCCAGTATCATCGAGATGTATTCCTCCGACTATTTGCTTGAAGTCTTTCTCATTTATTTCACCACGATTGACTAAAGAAAATATGGTTCTATCAACGATTACTGGCTTAAATATTTCTGATATGTCAAGATTCAAAGAGAATCGCCTAAAGTTAGAAGAATGTAGATATCCAATTCTTGGATCCAGCGGAGTTTTGTAAAGCTCAGTTAAAACAGTCGAATACATCAAAGCATTTCCAAAACTTATAAGTGTGTTCATGTAATTGTTCGGTGGACGTTTTTCTCGACTGCCAATTTTAAAGTCAGGATTTTCAATAATTTTGTCCAGAGCACTATAATAAACTTCCCTATAATTACCTTCCAAAGCCATGAGTTCTTCGACACTGCTTATGTTGTCGATTTTAGATCTTATTTCTCCCAATTTGTCGATTTCTTCATCCAATTCAATACCACGTCTTTGGTAATATGAGACAAATCTTTTCATATTTAGCATAGCACCAATTATAAATTCTCTTGCTAAATCAAGCCTCATAATTGGATTTAAGTAGAATTCACTTTGTTTGATTACGGTTATTCCATTCGAGTTATATTCATATGGATAAAAAGATCCTATATATCTGTCATAACGATTATAAAAGTGGATCGGAATTCTTTTAGATGAAGTAAATTCTAAAAATCTTTTGTTAAGACTTACCTCACCAAATACTTTTATTTCAAGGAGATTTTCGACAGGAATGTACTTCTTGTTTTCTTGATCATCTTTAAAACATACGGTATTTCCCTTTCTTGAAAGCATACCACTTTTGAAAATATATATTGGTTCCATCATTCCTCACCTGCCCAACAAAAATTCGAAAAACCGCATTTTGAACATTGTGAAATCCATACAGGCTTCGGTGGAATATCCATCTTTTGAAGTTCAATTAAACCATTTATGATTTCTTGTATTTCTTGGTAAGTGTTTGAGTTAAGTTCTATATCTATCTTCTTTTTTTCTTTTGGAATCATTATCTGTCCTTTAGCCTCAATGCCGATGTCTTTAAGAATTTTAAGATAATACAATAACTGAGAACGTGCTCCTTTAATAGAGTGAGAAGATTTTTTTATCTCACCAACGAGAGTACAACTTCCTTCCTGCCATATCACGTCTATTTTGGCGCCAGGTAATTCAATTTCTTTGTTTAATCTTTTTGCATAAGCCGTTTGATGAAGAAATCTCCCCAACTCTATGTATGAATTTTCCTGTTCGGGGTTAAATCTTCTTAGAACAAGCCATGCTTCCCTCTTACAAACAGAATAAGCCAAAATAGAATACCCCGTGATTGGATCATCAAACATATAGGCACCTCATTTAAAAACGCTTTTGAAATCAATACCTTCAAAACCGTTTCAAATTAAATTATATAGGCTTCACCATGTTTGTCTATAAATCCTGTTTCTTCATCGTAAAAGTCTTTCAACTGGTCGAATGGTACCCAATAAAAATTTGTATTAACATCACCTCTATTTTGAAACGTAGGTGGCAAATTACCAACTAGTTTGTTCACTCTCACTTGTATGACATATTCTGATATTTTTGAATTTACGTATTTTATTATGGCTTTCCTTTGAAAGAAATTATTTAGATTCAATTGCCTTAAAGATAGCGGTAAATTTTTCTCTAGATCACTATCCAAATTTTCATATTTCAATATTCTTTCATAAATATCTGCCCATTTTTTGGCAATTGAATCTTTTTCAATAAAGACATCATAGATTTCACCGATGTTGCTTATTAAATTAAATTCTTTTAATTTCTCAAAATCTAATTTTATTATTCCTTCTTTCCATAAATATTTGGATTTATCAGAAACACCTGCTTGTAAATGAGAAGTATAGTAATTATCTGTCAGTTTTCTATATTCTGGCTCTAATATTTCTTTTTTATCTGACAATAAATTTTTAGTAGTTTGGCGATTAAATAGTTGATAGATATAGTTACTGTCATCTTCAAGTTGAACTATGTAAACTGGCAAAAATTCTCCTTTTTTCCCTTCGCGATTAACTCTGCCAGCCGTTTGTATTAATGAACTTATTGGGGCAAAATCTCTGAAAGCCATATCGAAATCAAGGTCAACACCAGCTTCTATGGTTTGGGTTGAAACAAGTATAACCGGTTTTCCTTCAGACAAAATGGACTTTACTTTTCCAATTATTTCTTTTCTTTTGAGTGGTATTATGTTTGTAGAAAGGTAGAATATATTGATATCCATATTCTTTGTATTGAAAATATTCCTCAATTTTTGGTATATTTCTATGCTTCTTTTTATTGTATTGACAACAATTAACGCTGATTTATCTTTTTGCCATATATCAAAAAATAATTTTATGAATTCTTCAGTTCCTATTTTGTTTTCTAACAAAGGTATAAATTTAGTTCTGTTAAGATTTTCGAAATATTCTTCGTAGTCTGGTAATAATTCAACTCTCTTTGGCATTTCTATATTAATTTTTTCTTCATCAAGCAATTTTTCTCCCATTTCAAGTAATTTGGGTTGAGTTGCCGTCATTAATATAAATCTTGTTCCATAGAATCTACTTATCATTTGTAGAGTTGCTCCTATAAGAGGCATATAACCTTCAGGAAGGGATTGAATTTCATCCAGTATAATTATACTTCCTGCTAACTTATTGACCTTTTTTAATAACCTATTTTCTCCAGTAAAAATGGATTGAAATAATTGAACAAAAGTAGTTAGTATGACATCTCCTTCCCAAGATTCTGTCTGAAGTAAAACTTTGTCTATTGGTTGTTCTTCATTAGGAAGATTTATGTTTGAAAAATCTGCAAATCTATGATGCACTATTATTTTAGTTTCATCATCAAAAACATTTTCATATTCAGTTTTAGTTTGTTCGATTATGTTGATGAAAGGTATGGCAGTGATTATTCTCGGAGTATATCCTTGTACCTCTTTGATTCTTTTTTGCAATTCGAGAGCGCACTGAAGTGAAGAAAGGGTCTTGCCAATTCCAGTAGGAGCAGAAAGTGTAAAAAATCTGACATTTTTTATTTCTTCATCGCTTAATTTATTTATAACTTCAAGCATGCTCTTTCTTGCTTTTTCACGTTTTTTCGCTAAATTAAAATTAGGATTATTATTATTTTTCTTTGAAAGATAATCAACAACTTTGGTTGGCGGTGAAATATTGATGATGTTTTTAACTTCTATATTTGCCGAATCCAGTTTATCTGTATCTATAAGTAAAGAAAATAAGTAAATTAAAATGAAATACCATTTAGGATCGCTAATTCTCCCATTAGAAAACTTTGTTGGCATATGCTCGAACTTGCTTTCACAATTTTTTGCATCTTCAAAAAGCTGTTTAAAATTTTCAAGGTTCAACTCGTTTTTTAGATTGATATCCTTAAAAATCTCATCACTCTTTGATTTCAAATGATCTGCTAATTTGTTTAAATTTTCTTCAATAGTGTAAGTGTTACCACTTGTTTGTATTTTAAGCGATGTATGGTGCAATTTAACAACAAGATAACACAGGAAATTTAATATATCCTTTGATTTATCGTCTAAATTTGTGTAATTAACATTCGAAAGAAGAAAGGAATATAAATAACATGCAGAAATATGGGCGTGATCTTTTAATCTACTGTCTTTACCTTGTTTCAAATAATTTTGAAAATAATCAGAATATTTGCCGAAATCGTGAAAATATCCTATCCAGAAGGCAATTTCCTTAATTTTAACGCTATCTATATTATCAAATTCTAATGTCGGAAGTACTCGTTCATTCATTTTTGCCACGTAATCAAGATGCTCTTTTAAAAGCTGTTTTTCTCCGGTATTTTTGTCATAATGTGCAAGATATTCTTCCATATTTATACCTCGTTTTTTCTTTTTTCATCGAAAAATTTCTTTTGATACAATTTCAAAATACATGCGATTGTCAACAGTTCCATACCTATTGACATTATTTGTGTATTCATGCTTTCTAAGCATGTAAAAAAGACTTATTCCATCCAAGTTATTATTTCTTTATTTTCTAATTCTACGGCTGATTTAACTATTGCCTGGATTTTCCCTTCTTTTATATTCATCAATATATCTTTTGAGCCTTTTGAAGTGATATGTCTATTTTTATCGAATTCTAAGGGTATCCCTTCTTTTATAAGTCTAAAATTTTCCACTTTTTCCAATTTCAGTTCTTTTATGTTGTCTATCACAATAGATGATGAAATTTGTTTTTCGATGTCATCATTTAAAGTTTTTCCCTCGTATATTCCTTCAAATTCTACCCATCCTAAATTAAAAGCAGCACCTAAAGATACCGAAATACCAAGACTTTTATAAAAATATTGCTTATATTGTTTAAACATTTCTATAAGATTATCCATAATCTTGTCATCTTTATGGTGCAGCCATACTTTGTAATCAATGAAATCTGTGCTTATATTTTGTGGTATTATTAATTCCATTGCCACTTGAGCGTGGTTTTCTTGAGAACCATTTAAGTCGTTAAGTTTTTTTATCATGAGGTAATTCATTTTTTGCATAGATTTTTTTATTGGTGCCAGTGAGGCTACAGCTACTTTGCAATTATCCAAAGAAAATTGCTCATAATAACTGTCTCTTTCTAATCCAAGCAAGCCAGCTATTATGCCACAAATTGTTGTTCTCGGCGGCAAAAAATAGGAAAGTGCAGATGAATTAGAATAATTTTTTCTAAAATGAGCCATCTTCCCTTTCAAATGAAAGGCTATTATTTTCATTTTTAGTCCCTCTATTTAGTGAAATTAATTGGTTGAAGTAAATCTATTTTTTCGTATTCTGGAAAATTCAATCCATTTACTTTTATCAATGGATTTTCCCATCCTATAACTTTATCTATATGCCCATCTACCTTCATCTTATCGATTGCATTCTTTAATTCTGTAAAATCAATTTTTAGATCATCAATTTTTCTTATATTCTCTGTAGAAGGTTCTACTTTTATAAATCTTCTTAAATCTCCAATATATCCGTCAAATTCCGGCTTATAAACAATTTCAAAATATAACAAAGGTTCTTGACCTTGCTTACTTTCAGTTTTATTCATCATTAAACTTTGTATAAGAGCCTGTCTAAATATATTTCTGTCTTCAGGAGTCATGCCGGTTCTTTGGGCATTATATTTGTTTATAGTTCCGTAATGAGCTATCAAGGCATAATAAAGTTTGTAAGAATTTCCAAATGTTGAATTATCTTCATTCATAATGGAAGTTATAGAATGCGACTTAACCATTTCTACAGGATGAAGTGAATACCCCCAACTTATCTGAACAGGCCCTGTGTAAGTTCTTGCGACATTTTCAACCGCCATTGCGCTTCCAAAAAGTCTGATATCAATGAGAGAGTCTTTGATTATTTCTGTTAAGAAATTATCGTTAAATGTGGTAATGAATTTCTTATCATCTTTGTTAAGACTCTTATAGTTATCATAATCAAAATTTTTATTTCGATCATCGAATAGTTTTTTCTTTTGTTCTTTCAAAGAAGGATTATTCTCGAAAAATTTATTCATTAATTCTTGGTCTTTGAATCTTTCTTTTACAATTTCTTCAAACATCTTATCCATTGGTACCTTTTGATCTCCTAAAGTATCTACAAAAATTTTATAGCCTTTGTTCTTAAGAAAATCTCTGATATCTCTTTTCCTTCTTAAATCACTCACTAAAGCTGTTTTTGTTTCATAATCCATTCTTGGTTTGTTTTCTTGATCTGGATCACCGTTTGGATTAGAAAAAGACGCCTGAAACACGAATAAGAAATCACTGTTTTGATTTACAAACATTTTTATCAACATCCTTTCTTAAAAATTTATTCTCTTTCTTCTTTTTCTGTTTCATCTGTCTTGTTCCCAACGTTATAAGAATATCCAGCCATTAGGTAAAATACGTTTTGCTTCTCATTCATTAAAGTGCCCTTATATGGTTCATAATAGTAGTGAAATCTGTTCATTACTGCTTCAGAATAAAGGTCTAGTTTGTCGTATTGCCTTAATTTCTCAATTGTATCAAGATAAAGATCGTATACCTCTCTTTCGTTCATTCCTTGAAATTGTATCTTCTTTAAAATAGGTTTACTTTTGTGCTCTTTACTGTACTGAGCAATTCCAACTTTGTTGATCAGAATTCCTAAATAAAATAGAGCCCTCGTTTCTTCACGAAATCCAATTTCATTTAGAAATTTTTCAATTTCGTCAATTTTAGAATTTACTTCTTTTGAAGGTGTATTTATACCCATTTTATCTTTCCCCTTTCCATTATGTTCGAATATTTCGCGATCCATCAATTTCAATTCTTGGCAACTTTTAATCAAAACAATATACTTAAAAATCAAATCTTTGATGAAGAAATCTGGCTTTTCTTTATAATTTACTAATTGCATGTTGTAATAATTATCAAATGAGGATTTCGCCAATTGCTTTAAACCGACGTCCAGCGCCTCTGCTGCGTAATCGTAAAAAATTGTCTGAGCAACTTTCTCGCCCATAAGTATTGATTTGTAAAAAGATAGAACTCTTCCTATATTTATCTGTTCTTTATTTTTATTCACTTTCACGGGTATGATACGATATATAGAACCCAATGAGAAATTGATAGAATATATTGAGCTTATCTCATAAGAATAGGATTCAAATAACTTTATGATCTTTTTCAATCTAAAATCTGGAATATCTTCGATAGTTTCTAACACTTCAAAGGATTTTCCGTCAGTCCGATGAAAGATAAAGTTCACGTTGTATTCTTTTATTTTTTCTTCATTTGCTTCTTCTTCTACCTGCTTGATCCATTGTCTTGCATCTTCTGTTGTGAATGCCAAATCAACATCTTTTTTTATAATTTTCAAATACTCATATTCAAAATTACCCATTATTCCTTCTGGAAGCAAAAACACGTTTTCTTCTGCAATTTTAATCTTAAAATCGTCTGAAATGATTTTTTCTCCATTAAGTAATTTAAGATAGCATTCTTGACACACAGCGTAAAGGTTATCATAATTTTCCTGTTTAAAATTAGGGGCATAGTTTATATCTGTTGTTATAAAAATCTTATTTATACCCGTTCTAGAAAATCCTGTGGAGTAATCACTTGAAACTCCATTTACTTCCCTTCCGCATATGTAACAAACGCTTTTACCTTCTCTCTCACTCGATTCTTCGCTGGTCGAATTTAATTTTTTCTCTCTTTTAACGAGTTCTAAATATTCTGGATGTTGAGAAAGAATTATTTCTTTACCATCTTTACACTTAACTTTTGGAACAATTAAAATGAATTTATCTCTGTTGGTAGCGCCTTCTATAAATAACCTTATAAGATCCTGAGGAGATTTTTCTTGGTCATTGATATAGATTTTTTTCTCCTTATCCCCAATCTTAATATTGATTCCTTCTTTTGATTCGAATTTGCTTAAATTGAGTCCGTCATTTGTTATCAATCCTTTTTCATTCAAATCTTTTAATATTCGACCTAATTCGCCATTCTCCATGTTGTACTTTTTCAATTCTGAAGATAGATCATTAAAAGTTTTTTTTAAAAGATACCACAGTGATTCAACTTCTCTTGTAAGATAAAACTGATATGAAGCAGAAGGATTATTACCAAAATAATAGTAATTATAATTATCTTGTTCTTTGAATTCTGCGCCTAATAAAAAATTAATTTTTTCTTCCTTTAAATCTAGTAATAAAAATACTACATAATGAGTCTCTCCTTTTTTATCTTTAACTTTAGGTTTCTTTATGAGAGATTCTATTCCTTGACGATTAATATTATTCTCTCCTATAAATGCAGTTAACTTTGGTATGTTCAACTTTCACACCCCTTCCAAATATTAACTAAATATCCCATATTTTTACCTCCTCAAGTACAATCATTCCAAATCCTTGCGAATTCTTCGCACCTAAGCCCGCAGATAGGGCAACTTTAAGCAGTTTTTGATCTCCTTGGATCTTAAAGTTTCCTACCCAACCTCTTACAAAAAAATCCTTGTAAAAAGATGTTCTTGAATTTTTTTGATCAAAATTCAAAGGCTCTATTGAAAAATCTATGTTATTTTCATCTATATCTATCCCAAGTACAAATGCCTTTTTTTGGATATTTGACTTTACAAGAGAATTGAAGATTTCTTCTTCAGGTGAATGATAGTAAGTGTGTCCATCTTCGTCTGTTGTGTATACTGTTATCGGAGAAATAGCCTTTACTTTTATGGAAGTATTATTTTTAAAGTTTTCAATTACTGGATCAATCTTACTTAAAGTAAAAAGGTTTTTTCCTATGCGAATTTCTGCTCTTCTAAGAATTTCATTTGTTAAAGCATCGATAAATTCATCTATTGGGGAAGAAACAAAAAAGCAAAGTGGGGATGTAAAATTTATGATTTTCCTGTTTACCTTATATTTTTCCGAGTATATCTGTGAAAATGTAAAAAGCTTTAATTTTCTCTTCTCATACTCAAACCCAACATCATGGAGATGTGGAAATTTATCTCTGATCAGATCATAAATCAACGATTGGAGCAAATAATTATAAGCAATCGGAAACGTTACAGTAGGTTGGTGGTGAACTAACTCTACTCTAACTTTCATATTAAACCTCCTTGTCGAGGTAAATCCCACAACTTCAAAATCAAGATAATTTTCGATTAGGTATTCAAATGTGCACTCCTCGTAGGTAAGGTAAAGAACTTGTAATTATTATACAATAAAAATTTCATTTCAACATAGATACATCGTACAATTTCTTATGTTGCAAAGGTTCAATTCTGCCATTTTTAAATAGAAAGGCATTGCCAGAGGATAAAATTTCAAATTTTCCATCATATATTTTTACTGCGCAGTTGTTTTCGACTCCAATGCCGGTAAGCGTTGAATCTCTATTGTACCCACAGCAGGACCTCCATTCGCGCGCATATTTTTGAAATTATACCTTCTTAACTTTTACGCTGTCAATTTTTCACTTACAAGCGTTAAAAATCTTTAGGAAGATTTCTCACTGTAAGATTCAGAATTTAAAAATGACATATTGACTTTAATGTGATCATGTGTTATAGTTAAGTATAACAGTATAACAAGGAGGAGATTATGACAAAATATCCGATTATCTTTAGAACATCTCTGGCATTAGCGCTTGGGCTTTTGGCAGTTTTCGTTCCCTTCATTTCATTGAAGATCATCTTTGGAACAAGCGCTTTGATAGTTTTT
>JABEBW010004386.1_pt1 | contig 15111 bp, 12 predicted proteins | sample 7245961 | NCBI WGS metagenome assembly JABEBW01 (sample SAMN14506364, study PRJNA622280) | hot springs metagenome | biome: hot spring [ENVO:00000051]|acidic hot spring [ENVO:00002120]; feature: spring [ENVO:00000027]|sediment [ENVO:00002007]; material: sediment environment [ENVO:01001048]...
CAGGGTGGCGGAATCCGGTAACGCGCCGGTCTTGAGTTTTTCAAACCTCAAGAGCTGATTAGTGATGCAAAAAGAGAACCGGTGCCCTTCGCGGGCTTTAGGGTTCAAATCCCTACCCTGGCGTTTTATTTTATCGAAGAAGGCAGGATACTTTCAAAAGTGTGCGTAAACGGTTTACATTAGGCCGATTATGTGCTCTGTTCAGGAAGGCTTAAATAAATCGTAAGATAAAGTTTATGAATTCAAAAGTGCAAAACCTTAGTAAGGTGAGATAATTTGAAATTTAAAGGAATCAGTGCCTTGCCTTACTTTGAGAAATGGTTTATAATGGGTTCAATTATCGGCGTTATATCTGGTTTTGGGGCACTTGCCTTTTACTATGCAATAAAACTGTTTGAAGCCATCTTCCTCTCAAAGATACTCGGGATGGTTATACCACACCCCATTGGCGAGGGCGGTTCACTCACATATATATTCGGTGTCCATTACTACCTGCTCATACCGGTTGTTGTTGCCCTCGGTGGCTTACTGTCCGGCCTGATCGTGTATAAGTTTGCACCTGAAGCCGAAGGTCACGGTACGGATGCCGCCATAATGGCATTTCATAATAAGCAGGGAAAGATAAGAAAAAGGGTACCGATCGTTAAGGCAATTGCATCGGCTATAACGATAGGGTCTGGGGGAAGTGCTGGGAGGGAGGGTCCTACAGCACAGATATCAGCCGGTCTGGGATCCATGATAGCAGATTTTTTCCACCTCAGCGATATAGATAGAAGGATAGCCGTTGCTGTCGGCATAGGATCCGGTATAGGGACAATATTCAAAACACCGATAGGCGGAACAATACTCGGTGCTGAAATACTCTACAAACGTGATCTCGAGACGCAGGTTATATACCCATCACTCGTAGCTAACGCCATAGGTTACTCGATTTTTGCCTCTTTTGTCGGATTTGAACCGATATTCGGATATTACAACGCAGGATTTCATGTCGCAATGCTTCCGCTGTATGCCCTTCTTGGCGTTGTTACTGGACTCTTTACCATATTCTATGTGAAAGTATTCTATGGTACCGTTTCACTATTCAAAAAGTGGAAGGTAAATAAATATTTCAAGCCACTGACAGGAGCAGCAGTAACAGGAGTTATAGCCCTTCTCTTTCCAGAGATAATGGGTGTTGGATATGGATGGGTACAGATAATTATGGGCCAGCATTTCAATGAAATACCGACCTTTGGAATTCCTCTACTGCTTGTACTGATTCTCCTTCCATTTGTAAAGGTAATAGCAACCTCATTTACGGTTGGTTCTGGTGGCAGCGGTGGTGTTTTCGCACCCGGAATGTTCATAGGGGCATCGATAGGAGTTGTATACGGCCTCGGATTCCATTATCTAGATCCTTTCCTTGTCCCAGTTGTTGCTCCGTTTGCAATCATCGGCATGATAGCTTTCTTTGGTGCAGCAGGAAAGGTTCCACTTTCTGTCATATTGATGGTTGTTGAGATGACGGGGAGCTTTCAGTTGCTGCCGGCTGCCATGATAGCCGTTTTCATATCATATATTATTTCCGGGAAGTACACCATATACCATAATCAGGTAGATGACGAGAAAGAGTCTCCAGCACATTTCGGTGAATACAATACGCCCCTTCTGCTCTCAATAAAGCTGAGCGAGATAAAGTGCAGGAAAATAAGCATAGAAGACACAGCTTCCATCGAGGACGCCAAGAGAGTAATGGAGCAAAATGACATATATTCTGTTCCTGTTGTTGTCCATAAGAGGCTTCTCGGTGTTGTTTACTTTTTTGATATAGATAATAGCACCGAAAGTACTGTTAAAAAATATATAAAGACTGGAATAACCTATCTGCATCCTTCCAACAACGCAGAGGAGGCCTGGGAAATAATGATGAGAAATAAAACAACATGGTGCGCGGTTGTTGACAATGATAAATTCAAGGGTATTGTAAAACTAAGAGACATTCTTGGCACATATAAAAAGGCAATTGATGTTAAATAGAAAGAGGATTATTCATGACCACAGCGGTAAAGTCTTTAGGTCCAAATAATCAACTCCCTTTACTTTAAATCACCTAATATTAATTAAACCCAAAATGTAAAGTAGAAGTCTTATTACTGCAGATTTTATTTATTTTCTACTTTACCTTCAAACTTGTATATACAAAATAAGTTTGACTTTAAGTTTTTCAGATTTTGCTATTTCTTTCTCGTAGGTTGTTGAATTTTATATCAGCAACATTTTATCACCTTTTGCAATATCTTTGTATATTTAAGTGTATCCTTAGTGAGTTAAACTGCTTTGCGTATGCCCTACCCTGGCGATTTAATAAGAGGTATATTGTTTTGGATAAAAATAAGTCAAGTTTTGTTCCTTATTATATTTTTAAATCTGAGTATTCAGGATTTTGAACTGTGCTTTTTAAAAAGTATAAAAAGCTACTGTTCTAAAAATACTTTGATAAATAGGTTGGTAATATGTTGGGAATTGATGAGCTGAAACATGCATGGGATATAATAACTCATCCTGGAAGCGTTTCTGAGACTATGGAAGTAAGGCAAGCTCTTGCTTTCTATTATAAAGCAGCATTAGTCCCTCTCATAATAAGTGTAATTATAGCGGCTCCATTTGGGCTATTAGCAGGCACGCTGATAAACAGCTTTACGCATGAACTTATCTCAACTAGCGGGTATACTAATATAATTAACATGGCTGTTGCAGTTGGATTTGTGCTTTTGTATATACTTGTCTTGCTGCCTTTAAGCATTTTGGTTAATGCTGCAATATATCATCTCTTTGCAAATAATCTTTTCCACATTTGGAGCAAGCCCTACAGCAATACAATGACTGCAGTGCTATATAGCGTGCTCCCTGTAAGCGTGATCCCTATACTTCCTTTCATATGGCTATTTATGCCAGGGCTTAAATCCATATCAGCCATATTAGTTGCTGTGGGCATATTACTGTTTATTGCATTAGGCATATGGGAATTTATAGTTCTTATAATTTCAATGGCAAGGCAGCAAGGCGTTAGTGGTTGGCGTGCGTTTGCGGGCATACTTATTAGCATAGTCATTTTTGGTATAATAGTAGGTATAATTGACTTCGTATTTGCCATTGGAGTATTTAGCAGCACCCTTTCTAATGGACACGTCTATTTTACCAGTACCTAGGCAACAGGGCAACAACTGGCTAGCACAATATTTGCATTAGTAGCAGGTGCATCTACAGTACGGCAATTTATGCCTCTATATAATGTGTTTTGAGGGCACTGTTTGTCTTTTGCTTATGCTTTCTTAGGAAATTGTACGCCTGGCTAAAAATGCGTTTAGCCATACAAAGCACTTGCCCTTTTTACACACCAAGCAAAAACTTGCTCAGCTCCTTAGCCAATTACACACTTTAGATGAAGTGCATATTGATACAAATAAGAAAAAGTTAATACAAGAAAAGACTTTGCAAAAGTATTTAAAGGAAAAAACGCAAGTGTAATCTGTGTTCACATGGATAGCTTAAAGGGGCTCAAGAGAAATGACGAAGAAAAAATAGAAAAAGAAGACTACGGCAAATTTATTGTATATTCATTAGGAAACAAGCAAGGTATGCCAGCCGCAATATTCTACAAAATAGAGCCAAGCACTGAAGCATTGACTTTGATGGAAGTAAGCAACTCAAGCAGGATAAGCCCAAAGGAGGGCGAAACTCTTTTGGAAAGGGTGAAAAGGAAAAGCGAAGATATGCTAAGCAATTATGGCGAAGAGGCAAGGGAGAAGCTAGAGAATATAATATATGCGCTAGGCTCAAACAATATAAAAGAACAGGCACATGTGCTCATTGCACTGGTTGCACCAATATACACAATAATGAAAGTGCAGGAAGAAACGCTCGGTTTTGCTTCCCAAGAAAGATCGACAAGATATGTTGTCTTCAAGGAATACTATGTGCCAAAGAGCATAGAGCAAAGCAATGAGGCAAAAGAGCTTTACATCAGCGCAATTGAGAAGCTGCAAAATGCATATGGCAAGCTCTCTGAAATGCTCAAAACAGAGCTTGAAGAAGAATACAAAGCAAAGAATGGGCATGCACCAACGCAGGAAGAGCTCAAGCAGGTCATAATCCCAACAGCAAGAGACCTCATAAGGGGCTTTGTGCCATTGGCGGCACAGAGCATAGTATATATTTCAGCGAACGCAAAAAATGTAGAAAATATAGAAAAGAGGCTATTATCAACAGGCAGCAATACAGATGCGATTGCAGGCACGCTTATCGCAAAGGCTTTTTCAGAAAACCTCCCTGCACTATCAAGGCACATGGAGCCAAGCAGCTTCAGCAAAGCCCTCTATTCAATTACATGGGACTTCAAATCCATAGATGAGATTGGCAACGAGATAAAGCCATTTAGCGCATTAAAAGCGAGCATAAGCGAAAGCTCCTCTACAGAAGAGCAGATAAAGTCATGTATAAGTGACATGGGAATAAGCGAGGAAATGCTGGAAAAAATGCTGAGCTCAAGGTCTGGCAAGTTTGATGCCCTTAACAGGACTCCATTTGGCATAGGGAGCATCCTTGCCAATTTTGAGACAAGCCTGGGCAGCATGAGGGATCTCATGAGGCACAGGGATTCCATAAAAAGGTTTTCAATAGGCTATGGCTTTGTACTGCCTGATGAGCTTATGCAAGGGGCGAAGTATGAAATAGCAAAGGATGCCCTTGAATATGCACTTGGAGCAATGAAGAAGCTCTCAAGCATGGGCTTCAGCGAAGAAGCATTGCTTATAATGCCATTGGCAACTGGATGCAAGCTAAGCATGGAAATGGGACTTGGGGAAGCAATTTACATAGCTGAGAACAGGTCAACAAAGGAAGCACAACCAGAATACAAGCACTTGTCCATTGAGTTTTTTGAAGATTTGAAAAAGCGCTACCCGGAGCTTATAGGCAAAAGAAGCTTTTTTGTAGGGGAGGCATATGCAAAATATTCAAGGGTTGAAAAAGAAGGTGCAGAAAAGGCAAACAAAGTATTGGAATAGCATGTGTTTGCCCCAACCTTCTTGAAGATAGAGCCAAAAATTTAGGGCATTTCAATTGAAAAGCCTTTAGCTGCCCTTTATGCCTTATATAATTCTTTTGCTTGCTTAAGAATTTTTGCGAGCATCAGGTATTTTCTCTTATGGCAACATTGCACATCTTCTTTACTTAATGTATTGGAATGCAATATGGCAAGACTGCCAGAGTTCCAAAGGCAATGCTTTAGCACTCGCTCAAGAATTTAGCAAGGCTTTAGATTGGATTAAAGCTTGCAAATGAGCAGTTTGATCCTCTGATTCTCTTTACATTTAGAAATTTGAATGAACCTTCTCCCAGTTTCTTATTAGCTTATAATAAACAAATGCGCCGATAACTTGCAGAGTTCCACCTACAAGTAATGGAAGGGGCATGTAAGTATCCATAAGATACCCAGAGGCACCAGATGTTGTTTGTGCCCCTCTTGTTATGATTCCTTGTATGCTAGATGCTGATCCATAATCTTCCGCGTTAATTCCTCTAATATTAATTGCGCTTCTCATAGGAGACCCTACTCCAGCAATTCCATTTCTTATTGCATAAAGGCACAACGCAAGCACAACAAATGGCGAAAATGCCATAGCTATGAGCAGAAGCCCTTGAAAGATTCTTGCTGCAGTTGAGACTGTTATAGCACGTATGCGCATGGCATTTAAGTACCTGCCTGATAGGTATGAGCCTAATGCAGTAGCTGCATATGCAAGCGTGAAAATTTCTCCAACATATAATGCGCTTATACTAAACTTGAGTTCAAACCAAAGTGGAAGTAGAGGCAAAGCAAGCCCGATGCCTGCACCATTTATTATGTTTGGCAACGCTAGCCGCATTATGTACCCGAAGCTCTCTTTTTTCATTATGTGTGTGGTTTTCTTGGGCCTTTTTCGCTCATGCACTAGCATTAAGGAAAAGAGAGATATTAATAAGATAACAAATGCAAATCCAAAAAGGATCCTGAATACAGCAATGTTTCCATAAATAGGGCTTAAGTAGCCGTGGAAAACAAGAAGTAGCCCTCCAAAAATTGAAAATACAGAAGCAACAATGTTTATCTTTGCTAACTTGCTTATCCTGTCACGTTCATTTGGCCAATTGCTGGCTATATACGCTGTTGTTCCAGGAGAAAAGGCTCCGCGCATTCCCCCTGCTGTACCTGAAATTCCTCCTATGATGGCTGATCCGACAATCACATATAGGTTCTTTGAAATAGCCAAACCAAGGAGAGCAACTGCAGGCAGTATTTCTCCAATTATAAGCACCCTTGAATATCCAATTCGGTCCCCTAGCATGCCAAGTGCAAAGGAAATACCAACGTTAAACAGCATTATAAGAAGGTAAAGGAGCCCTATGAAGACTAAGCTATACCCTAATGCGTTTAGGTAAAGCGAAAGGGAAAGAGTTACAAACACTAAAGCTGTGCTCCTAGCAGCTCTCGATACCAATAAGTATTTGAATGAACTGTTGATTTTCTCTTGCGAATCTGTAAACATAAAGCATTTTGCTGCTCTAATTTATTTATTTATAACTTATCGCAGAAGTGTATGAAATTGAATTCTTTATTTTTAGAATGAAAGCAAATTAAAACTTGCAAAGGGATATTGCATTTATGCCGCTAAGCCTGCCTCTTCCATTAAGGCTTTCAAGCTCTATTACAAACATTGCAGCCTCTATGCTTCCACCGAGCTGCTTTATAAGGCTGATTGCAGCTTCTGTTGTGCCGCCTGTTGCAAGCAGGTCATCAATTATGACAACCCTTCTGCCATATTTTAAAGAGTCTTTGTGGATTTCTATAGTTTCTGTGCCATATTCCAATGCATACGTTTTGGATATCTTGTCTGAGGGGAGCTTGCCTGCCTTCCTTATTGGTATAAAGCCTTTTCCTGTTTTATATGCAAGGGCAGAACCAAATATAAAGCCACGGGCTTCAATCCCTGCTATAAGGTCTGCAGGAGGCATTTTCTCTGCCAATGCATCTATAACCATGGAAAAGGCATTGCTGTTGTTTATAAGAGGTGTAATGTCACGGAATATTATTCCCTTCTTTGGATAATCAGTTATGCTTCTTACATTTTGCTTTATTATTTCATCAATCATTTTTGCCACCATGGCATCATGCAAAATGCCACAAAAATTTGCTTATTTGATAATATATGCTTTTCTATGCGGCATTAGGCACTGCCAATGCATATGCAGAAATTGAAGGAAAAGAAGAGGCAATTATGAAAAATTATAAATATGATGCTAGCCACATTTAAGCTAGTAATAAAAATGGCTACAGATAGCAACGAATATGCTGAAAGGTACGGCTTTAAAAGCAATGTAAAGTATATAAAGGAAATAAAGGGCCTGTCAGAAGAGGTTATAAATGAAATCTCTTCAACAAAGAATGAGCCGGATTGGATGCTGGAGAAGAGGCTCACTGCCTATAAGGTATACAAGGAAAAGCCATTGCCAGCATGGGGAATTGACCTGTCTGAAATAAAATTTGATGACATATATTATTACATTAAGCCAACAGACAGAAAGGCAACTGAATGGAATGATGTGCCTGAAGAGATAAAGAATGCATTTGACAGGCTTGGTGTGCCAGAAGCTGAAAAAAAGTTTTTCGCAGGTACAGAGGCACAGTTTGATTCCGAGGCAGTATATGGAAGCATAAAAAAGGAGCTTGAAAGCCAGGGAATAATCTTTACTGACATGGATACTGCAGTAAAAAAATATCCTGAGCTTGTCAAGGAGTATTTTGGCACGGTAATACCACCAACAGACAACAAATTTGCCGCGCTTAACACAGCAGTATGGAGCGGCGGCTCTTTTGTTTATGTGCCAGAAAATGTAAAGGTAAGGATGCCATTGCAGGCATATTTCAGAATAAACCTGGAAAATGCAGGGCAGTTTGAAAGGACCTTAATAATAGCAGAAGAAGGCGCAGATGTTACTTACATAGAGGGATGCACAGCACCAATATACTTAAGCTCATCGCTTCATGCGGCAAATGTTGAGATAATTGTTAAGAAAAATGCGCATGTAAAATATGTTACAGTACAAAACTGGTCCAAGAATGTTTACAATTTGGTTACACAGCGCGCCCATGCCTATGAAAATGCGCATATGGAATGGGTTGATGCAAACATAGGCAGCAAGGCAAACATGAAATACCCGAGCATTTACCTTATGGGAAACGGGGCAAAGGGAGACATACTTTCAATAGGCATGGCGGGGCAGGGACAGGTTCAGGATGTTGGCGGCAAGGTGCTGCATCTTGCGCCCAATACTGCATCAAGGATTGTTTCAAAGAACATCTCCACAGGCAACGGGATATCAACATATAGAGGGCTTGTATATATTGGAAAGAAGGCGGAAAATGCAAAGTCTGCAGTCAAATGCGATTCGTTGCTTGTCAATAACAATTCAAAGGCAAACACCTACCCATACAGCCAGGTTCTCAGGGAGGATGCAACATTTTCGCATGAGGCAACTGTGGGAAAAATAGGCAGGGAAGAGCTTTTTTACCTTATGGCTAGGGGATTCACAGAGGAAGAGGCATTGACCATGATAACATTGGGCTTTATAGAGCCGCTTGCAAAGGAATTGCCGCTTGAATATTTGATAGAATTAAAGAGGCTAATTAAGCTTGATATGCCTAATGCGGTTGGTTGAAGTGGATTACAAAGAATTTACAGAAAAGGAGCTTGCAAGATATGAGAAGCTTAAAGAGGAGCCGAATGAATTGTATAAAAGGAACTATGTGCCAATAGAAAGCAAAGGCCCAAATGAAGAAGACAGCATGGAAAGCCTTAAGGTTATTGCAAAGAATTCCGGCATAATGTTTGATGCAATGGCAACAAACAGAGATTTTGAAAGCACAAATAGGCACATAAAGGAGATAAAAGCATATGATATGGATTTTGAAGGCATATCTGACAATGGAAACAAGTATGAAGCGCTGGCATATGCAAGGGCAAGCCATGCAATAGAGATAAATATTGAAGCTAATGAAGATGTTTCAGTTAAGCTTGCGCTTGGAAGCACAGGAGACCTGTTTCTGCCAATAAACATAAACGTTGGGGAAAATGCCAGGCTTTCTTTGCTGGAATGCTTCATGCTTGATGCAAATGCAATTCATATACCAATAAACAACATAAAAATAGGAAGGAATAGCTCGGTTTCTGCATGCATTTTTTACAATCCTGGCATTAACACATTATTTGCAGCATCAATCAATGCAGAATTATATGGCAATGCAGCATTTAATCCAAGCATCATTTATTCAGGTGGCAAAAGGCTAAGGTCAAGGACAAGGATATCATGCAATGGAATGCATGCAAGTGCGTCAGCCAATGAGATAGCATTTGCAGAAAAAGGGCAAAAGTATGATATAGAAACAATGATAGAAAGCTCTGCAAAGGAAACCTCTGCAAGGATAGCTACCAGTGCATTTGCAGACAATGCCGAAGCTATTATAAAAGGCTTTGCAGGGATAAGCAGCACAGCATCAGATTCATCTTCTGATGTAGACCAAAAAGGCATGGTTATAGGCAACGGCAGCATAAACTTTATACCTGGAATGGAAATAGAGCAGGGAAATGTAAAGGCAAAGCATTCTGCCGCAGTGGCGCCAATAAATCCAGATGCATTGTTCTACCTTATGGCTAGGGGCATGAGCAATGAAATGGCAAGTGCGGCAGTGATAAAAGGCTTCTTTGCAAAGCCAATCATGGAAATAGAGGACAATGTGGCAAAGCTTTTTGCCTCTTCATTAATAGTGAGCAAGCTTGAAGGCAACAGCACCCCATGTGCCAATGCCGCTTCTGCTATATGGCCGACATGGCTAGAGAAAAAGGTGGTTTAGTGGAATTAAAAATAAGTGACCTGCATGCTTCAATAGGCAGCAAAGAGATACTTAATGGCTTGGACTTATGCATAAATGAAGGGGAACTGCATGTGCTTATGGGCCCTAATGGCTCAGGAAAGACAACGCTTGCAAAAGCGGTTTTTGGGCATCCAGAAGTCAAGATAACAAAAGGTGACATAGAAGTAGACAAAAAAAGCATAATAAACATGAAAACTAACGAAAGAGCAGCATTGGGGCTGTTTTTGGGCTTCCAGAACCCTGTTGAAATAGAGGGGCTGGGCTTTGTCAATTTCCTCAGGTCAACAATGGATGCATTGGGCAAGCACACTGATGTAAAAACGCTTATGAAAGAGATAGAAAGCAATGCGGCATTCCTTGGCATAAGCGAAGGCATACTCGGAAGGAGCTTGAATGTTGGCTTTTCTGGAGGCGAAAAGAAAAAAGGGGAAGCATTGCAGATGCTTATGCAAAAGCCAAAGATTGCAATCCTTGATGAGCCTGATTCAGGTTTAGACATAGATGCAACGAAAGCGGTTGCGCAATCCATTGAAAAAGCAAAAAAAGATGGCACAGGCATACTTATAATAACGCACCATAAGAACATACTTGAATATGTGAATGTTGACTTTGTGCATATAATGGTTGAAGGCAGTATTGTTGCGAATGGCGGAAAAGAGCTGGCAGATAAGCTTGAAAAAGAGGGCTATGATGCCTTTAAGTGATAGCATGATTGATGTAGACGAGATAAAAAAGGATTTTCCTATATTTGGCATAAAGATGAACGGGAAGCCATTGGTATACCTTGACAGTGCAGCCACATCGCAGAAGCCTAAGCAAGTAATCAATGCCATTGTTGACTACTATTCAACGTATAATGCAAATATACACAGAGGCATATACCAGATTGCAGAAAAGGCAACAGAAGTGTATACAGAATCAAAGAGCAAAGTAGCAAAATTCATAAATGCAAAAGGCATTGAAAACATTGTATACACAAGGAATACAACTGAAGCCATAAACCTCGTTGCACTTGCATACGGCAATGAAAAAATAAAGAAAGGCGATCATATATTAATATCGCAGATGGAGCACCACAGCAACCTTGTGCCATGGCAGACCCTTGCAAAAAGGAAGAAGGCAGTTTTAGATTATATAAAGCTTGACAAGGGCAATGAAAAGCTGGACAGAGAAAGCATGCTTGAAGAGATGGAAAAAGAGCCAAAGATTGTTGCAATAACCCATGTATCAAATGTCTTAGGCACGATAAACAATGTGAAGGAGATTGTAAGGGAGGCGCACAAGCACAATGCAGTGGCATTGGTGGATGGCGCACAATCAACGCCGCACATGAAAGTAGACATGCATGATATTGACTGCGATTTCTTTGCTTTTTCAGGGCATAAGATGCTAGGCCCTACAGGCATTGGAGTGCTATACGGAAAAGAGGAGCTTCTTGAAGGTATGGAACCCTTGTTTAGCGGTGGTGATATGATCTCAGAGGTTTTCATGCATGGGCATACATGGAATGTATTGCCATGGAAGTTTGAGGCAGGCACCCAGAATATCGAAGGAGGCATTGCATTGGGCGCCGCAATAGATTACCTAGAAAAGATTGGCATAGATGAAATAACAAGGCATGAGGAGATGCTTACAGCTTATGCAATGAAAAGGCTGTCTGAAATAAATGGCGTTGAAATATTTGGGCCAAAAGACAGCCACGGAGGCATTATATCGTTTGGCATAAACAAAGTGCACCCGCATGATGTAGCGCAGATATTTGACAGCGAAGGCATAGCAATAAGGGCGGGGCACCACTGCGCAATGCCTTTGGTTACAGAGGTGCTTAGAGAAGGGGCGGTTTCAAGGATAAGCTTTTACTTTTATAATTCAAAGGAAGACATAGACAAGGCAGCTGATGCAATAGAAAAGGTAAAAAGGGTTTTTGGTGTATAAATGAACAACATTTATGCCGAAGAGATAATTTCGCATTATGAGCATCCGCACAATAAGGGCAAGATTGAAAATGCATCTGCAAGCTTCCATGCCTACAACCCATTATGCGGGGATAACCTAACCATTTATGTAAAAATAAATGGACGCAAAATAGAGGATATAAAATTTGAAGGCAATGGCTGCGCAGTATGCATTGCATCTGCAAGCAAGCTGACAGACGATGTAAAAGGCAAAGATATAGATGAAGTAGAAAAGATGGGTGCAAAAGACATAATAAAAATCCTTGGAATAGATCCCGGCCCTGCAAGGATAAAATGCGCGACGCTTTCATTAAAGACACTGCTCTATGCCCTTTATAAATATGAAAACAAAGAGGCAACCGATGCCGCAAGCAAGCTTTAGGATTGCATTGCAAGGCAAAAGCAGCACTTTATTTGATCTGCAATCTGGCAAGCTTGCTTGCATCTTATACAAACCAGCAAAAATGAAGCAGTATACAATAAGTATACAAGGCAAAGCCATTCATGCAAGCTTATGCTTCACACGCGAACTGCCTATGCAGCTTGCCTTGATAAAAGGTAGCAATCAGTGCTTTATGCAATAAATCTGCATATGCCATTTGCATATGTAGGGTTGAAAGCAGCAAGGATGCATCAAATTCCAGCAGAAAAAAGCTCAGCATAAGTTAAGCAGATTCCAATCAATGCTTTCTGCATTCCTGTCAATCTTTTTATATTTTCATTACCTATTCCCATCAATTATAGCTGAAGTGGAATCATGCAGGCAATGAAAGCGCAGTCCGCAATGGAGTACCTCATGACATATGGATGGGCAATCCTCATCATTGCGGTTGTTTTGGGCGCATTGTTTTCTCTTGGAGTATTTCATGCAGGAAGCTTTATTTCAAGGGCGCCACCCGGCTCCTGTATGGTAATAAGGCCTAATGGCTATGGCACAGTATCTGACATAAGCCTAAGGGGAATCTGCAATAACCAATTTCCTGAATTTATATTTGAGTCACAAGGTATTGGAGATTATATAGTTATAGCGGGGTCAAACACACCGCAGAGCTTGCTTAATATACAGGGCAACATTACGCTTTCCGCATGGGTATACATTAATGGGGCGCCTTACCATGATATAATTGACAAGGAAGGCCAATATGGAATGAAAATAGATTATAACAATGCACCGCATCCATGCTATCCCAGCAACTACAACGGCTTTTGCCTTGAATGGGACACTTTGTTGGATTGGATAGGTCCCGGATATGCAATACCTGGCATGTCATTTGACAAATGGGAATTCTTAGCAGTAAGCATAGCATATAATGCCTTAACAGGAATGAGCACAAAATACTGGTTTGCTAATGGTCAAGAGATCGGAAGCAATACGGTAGCAGGAGAGATGACATATGCAGATTCCAATCTTACTATAGGTGCAATATCTCCAGGATATACAGGTTATGGAGAAGCAGAATGGTTTAATGGCTCTATTACAAATGTACAAATATACAATACCTCGCTTTCTGCGCAGCAAATAAACTACCTTTACAATGAAGGCATAGGAGGTGTGCCTGTTGCACTGAACAACCTTGTTGCATGGTATACATTAAATGGCAATGCAAATGACTCATCCGGAAACGGCAATAATGGCTATGTGCAAAACAGCATGTATGTGAATACCTGGAATACAAATTATAATGCACCTTAGCGCATAAGGTTGCAACTCAAAATATAATGCCTTGTATTAAAGAATGCTGTAGCGCAATAGCGCAATGAAAATAATAAGCAATTTTAGGGGTAAAGGCATCAATACGCCTAAATAGAAATACAAAGAAAATGGGCATAGGGATGCGAGTAAGTATTATTATGCTGCAGTGCCAATGCCCATCGCATTGCTTGCACTGGCAACGATAATAATAAGTATAACAATAATGTTTGCAGAGTTTCTGCATCAGGGCTTAGCTACAATGCTTATTAGCTTTTCAGTATTAGGTTATGTGCAATGTTTGGGGCTTTCGTCATTGGCATTTTATTTTCCCTATATATCTGCTATTGCGGGCAGCAATTTGGCACTTTGTTTCAAAAGTCTTAATTAATAAAAGGACCTTTGGAAAGGAAATATGCTGCATTTATAAGGTTCAATGCCCTCTTCTTATGCTTTTTCTTTTATCTTAATTATAGCGCTTGTAGTGTTTATGCTTAGCAATGGGCCTGTAAATGTGCCTGCTAATACAATGCTGCTTTTTATAACGAATTAATTGCAGCGGCAATAATGTATTAATGAGTATAAGGGCCATTGTAGTAATTCATTTATCAAAGAAGCATAAGGTTAGCAGAAGGGCGCTCGTGGCTATTTATTGCCTTATTATATTGTTGCAGTAGTATTTGCCTTGGCTCTTGCGTGGTTTGCAGTATTTAGAATGATCACTGCATTTGCCAGAGGCAATTGCGCAGTGTGCTTGCTTATGCCCTATGCATATGCAGTGCAAAGTATGCAAATATAGCCATTAATATTTTTGGCTGTATGTTACATAAACATAAAGCAAATTATTAAACCAAGTATAATATATGCAGGCAAAAAAACCCTTTTTTGGCTATTCTTTGGGTATAGGCCTTTGATTGCATAAATGCTGCAAAATAAAAAGTGTGTTCCGTTGAGTAGTAGAATAGACAAAATTAACTAAATGTATAAATAGTACTAAAACAAAATTGCTATGGTGTATACATGGAAAAGGAAAAGAATCTTGATAAAGAAGCACTAAATGAAAATATGTTTAGTGCAATAGAAGAAGGGAGGCTTGCGGATGTCAAAAAGGCACTGGAAATGGGGGCAGATATCAATGCAGTAAATGATAAAGGATGGAGCCCATTAACTTTGTCTATTAGCACAGGAAAAAGTGAATTTGCAAAATTTCTTATTGAAAATGGTGCAGACATTGCAATAAAGACCAATAGCAGTAACTGGAAGGCATTATACTTTGCCTCTGAAAAAGGAGATGCTAAAATAACAAAAATGCTTTTGCAAAAAGAGGTAGACACAAAAGCAAAAAATGAAGCATTACTAATTGCTGCAAAGCAAGGAAATATAGATATTGCAAGGCTATTGCTTGAAAGCGGTGCAGATGTCAATGCAAAAGATGCTGATGGCTGGACTCCATTGCACTATGCAGCCTGGAATTACAAAAAAGAGCTAGTGCAATTGCTTATTGAAAACGGTGC
>JABEBW010004499.1_pt1 | contig 15096 bp, 16 predicted proteins | sample 7245961 | NCBI WGS metagenome assembly JABEBW01 (sample SAMN14506364, study PRJNA622280) | hot springs metagenome | biome: hot spring [ENVO:00000051]|acidic hot spring [ENVO:00002120]; feature: spring [ENVO:00000027]|sediment [ENVO:00002007]; material: sediment environment [ENVO:01001048]...
GCCCCAAATGACACTCGTGGTGATCGGGAAGATCCGAAGACTGGAGGGTAACAGGAATTCGGTTAATCTCCCGCTGTACTTTGGCTACAAAGGATTCGTGGGCACTTTTGCCAGCCTCCACCGTCATCGTAATGGCGAGCTGATCAAATCCACGCACTTTTTCCTGGAGTTGCTGGGTGACGGCGGCCGCGCCTTCGGCCTTCTGCGCTGCACGTTGGCTGCTGGCCTCGATGGATTTGGCAGAGCCTTCAATGGCCGTGATATTGCCCTGGACCTCCTCGGTCGCTTCCTGGACCCGCTTGGAGAGGCTCCGGACTTCATCGGCAACTACCGCAAAGCCGCGCCCATGCTCCCCGGCCCGGGCGGCTTCAATGGCAGCATTGAGGGCCAGGAGATTGGTCTGATAGGCAATCTCCTTGATAGTCTGGGCAATTCTCCCGATGGCACCGACCTGGCCCAGGAGTTCTTCGGAAGCCTTGCGATTCTCGCCAATGGACGTTCCGAGCTCGGTGATGGTCGTACCCACCTGTTGCATGCTGGTTCGAGTTTCCATGGCTGTTTGCGTCAGGTCTGCCGCATTCTTGGAGGATTGTTCGAGCATGGTCGGTATCGCTGCTTCGATAACATTCTCCGCAGAGACATCTAGCCAGGAGGCATGGAAGGCTATAATCTTTCCCGCTTCGTCCCGGACCGGACTGAAGTTCAAGGAAAAGGTCACCGAACCCAGCGTGAGATTGGTCTGGTGAATTTGTACCCGCCCATCGATCATGGATCGGAAGATATTGCGGATCCGCTCGGGATCCTTGTGGAACTGGTGAATCGAGTGCCCCAGGGCAGTGCGCACATCGGCGCCGCGTAATTGGGCATTGAGACTGCTATGGTAGAAATCCATGGTATCCACGGCGGCCCGATTCATATAAAAAATCTTGTTTTCCATGGCCGCGTCGTTCTCCGCCAACATCTCTAACGTGTTGAGCGGGTCCAACACCTGCTGGATCCAATGTAGCTGGTTTTCTTTCAGTTCCATGACTTCCTCCACGGTATGACAAGGCAAGCAAAATTTTTTGCACCTTAATTGAGACAGAAGACTAAAAATCCTGCTTGGTTGCCGGGCGACTTCCTTCTGGGTGATTCCTACCAATCAATGGGCGGCGATTGCCTTGGCAATAGTCCGTGCCAATTCATCAGGAACGAACTTGGCCACATAGCCATCGGCACCGACACTCTGGGCGTGGGATTCATTGGCCGATCCCGAAAGCGAGGAGTGGATGACCACGGGAATCTCTTTGAGGTTTTCCGTTTCCTTGATTTTGCGGGTCAGGGTAAAGCCATCCATTTCCGGCATTTCGAGATCGGTCAGGACCAGGGCCACCTTCTGGCGGACCGGGATACCGGCCGTTTTGGCCTCTTTGGCGAGGATCTGCAATCGCTCCCAGGCCTCTTTGCCGCTCTTGGTGCCGAGGAAGGGCAATCCCAGTGCATTCAATGCCTTCTCGATTTGACTGCGGGCCACCCCAGAGTCGTCGGCATAGAGGATGACGGATCCTGCCGGAATCTGGACCTCGGGCGCATGGGTGATTTCGTCACCGGCCTTGAAACGGGAGGGCAGGACTTGGCGCAGGATCGCCTCCACATCCAGGACCAGGGCCAGGCGGGAGCGTTCCTCCTCTTCGTCCAGGCGGGCGAGGCTCGTGACCAAGCCTCCTACCGCTGCACCCTCGGCAGAAATCACCCGGCTCCACTCCAGCCGCACGATCTCTTCTACATCTTCCACGGCAAAGCCCTGGATCGACCGCTCGTACTCGGTGACGACCAGGATATTGCGCCCCGAAGGTTTGCAGCCAACCACCGCCGAAAGATCGATGACGGGGATAATCTGCCCCCGAATATTGGCCACCCCCAGCACATGTTCCGGTGCACCGGGCATGGGAGTGAGGGCGGGCATGACCAGGGCTTCGCGCACCTTGAACACATTGATCCCGAATAACTCCCGGGTCTGGGTACGTGCATCGATTCCCAGCCGGAAAATCAGCAACTCAAACTTATTGGTACCGGCGAGTTTGGAACGTTCCTCCACTTCTTGCAGGGTGCTCACGATTCAACCTCCAGGCGAGAAACCATTGTTCGGATGGACAAGGTAACGGTACTGATCGCTTCAAAACTGTGATTGGCGGAATTGACCAATTCTTGTGCATTTTCAAGCAACCGCTTGTTCTCTGTAGACTTCTCCGAGATCTCCGTCATGGCAGATCCAATCCCCTTGGTGGAATCTTGTATCTCTGCCGTGGCGTCTTGGACCCGCTTCGCCAGGTTGCGCACCTCATCAGCTACCACAGCAAAACCGCGTCCGTGCTCTCCTGCTCGCGCTGCCTCGATGGCCGCATTGAGGGCCAATAAATTGGTCTGGGCAGCAATTTCTCGAATCGTATTTACGATTCCATTGATTTCCTTGGTTTGTGTACCGAGCTTTTCCAGAGACTGGCGGAACTGGTTGTTGATCTCCAAGACGCTGGAAGTCTGGCGCGTCACATTGCGAATGGCTTGATCACCCTCCTTGGTTTTTTGTTCCAATTCTTGGGTTACTGCAGCCAAAGATTTTTCGTACTCTTTTTGTGCAGTAATGTCCTGGGCATTTTTGACGACCCGATCGACGGTGCCATCGGGACCCCTGACCGGGGTATATTCGGCATCCAGCCAAAGGGTCTTGCCGTCTTTGCGAACGCGGGCGAATTCCCCTTTTTGGGGTTTCCCCGCCCGAAGATTCTCCCAGAATCGGGCGTACTCCGGGCTCGCCGCATAGGCGGGATCGCAGAGAATTCGATGATGTTGCCCGCGCAATTCTTCCTCGGTATAGCCTGTTGCCTTACAGAAATTGGGGTTGACGGAAGTGATGATCCCTTCCGGGGTAAATTCAATGATGCCCATTGTGCGATTAATAGCCTCCCACAAGGTGCACAACTCGGCATATTGTTGTTTCAAGACCGAAGAATCCTCCGAAACGATACAATGCTCGGGAGGCTGCGAAGTGGTTGCGATCATGGCTGCTTTTTCTCCTTTAGGTTTGCTGGGTCGAGATGGCCTGACCCACAGGCAGGGCGTCAAACCAGTCCAGGAAACGACGGACGTTCGCGCCGGCATAGATGGCGCCGTGCTGGGGGCAGAGATATTCGATCTCCAGTTCCCGGACCCGGTTGATCCAGTCCTTCTTGGCAGCATTGGAGGGCATCCAGCGCTGGTGGAAGTAGGTGGCATGCTGGATATGTTCCTCGAAGGCCTTGGGGGATTCGGGATCCCGGCGGTCTACCCAGGCCCCATGGCCAGGCGGCAGGAGTGCTGCCCCCACGTCGCCCGAGAAGAACACCTTTGCTTCCGGGTCATAGACATGGAAGTTAGCGGAGGAGTGCAGGTAATGGGCCGGAATGAATTCCAGTCGCCGCCCGCCAATGAGTACCTCGCCGCCTTCGTCGGGAATACTGACAAAGTTTGCATCCAGGGCACCATAATGACGGATGAAGCCTTCCCAGAGTTTGGGCATGTGCCAGCGGATCTTGTCATTGCAGGCATTCCATAAGGGCAGGCTCGAAGCGATATCAGGATCCTGATGGGAAACAAAGGCGGCCTGAACGGTGGACGGCTGGACTACCTCCACCAGGGCGGCAAAGACCTGGGGAAAGATCTCGAAACCACCGGGATCCAGCAGGATGCTTTGCCCCTTGGATTCCATGACATAGACATTGGAATCGATGACACGGTGCTCGTCCTGGTCGTAGAGAATCCACCAGCGGTGGTCCCCTGCTTCAAAAACGGGTGCTGCTTTCATGCAAGAGTTCCTCCAAGCGATAGCGATAACTGCCAATGGCTTCCCGGACGATGGTGACGGCACTGCCCATATCCCGGGAGACCCGCATCAAGGGAGCCCCCGTACCTTCGGACAGGGCGGCCTCGATCCGGCCATTGGTGACGATGTATTCCTGTTCGGCAATCTGTTCTTGCACCCGCTGTACCGCCTGCAGGAGATGCTGGAGCGATTGCATGGCCTCGGCTTCTTCCGCAGCAATGGTTTGTGCCCACGTCTGCTCGGTTTGCGCAATGCTCGGACAACCATCTTTCCCCAGATCGTTGATCGCTTTGTGCATCCGATGAAAGAGCTCTGCATAGCTTTCGTGCTGCAGAATACGCATATAAGCGCGAACGAGGGGCGCAATGGCTTCCTGCAGGCGAGCGCCGGATTCCTTGAGGCGGGCCGCCCCTTCCCGAAAGGCGCTGGCCACCACGCCATAGCCGGCCAGGGCGTTGCCATGGCGTTTGACCAGTACCATGGCATTGAGGGCCCGGCGATCGATGTCGCGCAGGGCTCCCTCCATCCGAGCACGGGTTTGATAGGAGGCATCGATAATGGCCATGATTCGTTCCATATCCATCAGGCGACTCCTTCCAGGGCTTCCAGGGCAGCGAGGCTATTGGGATCGAGGATCAGGACAACACTGCCCTTCCCGGAAATGGTCGCTCCCTGATACCAGTTCTGCTCCGCAAGAAAGTCGATGGGCTTGACCACGGAATCCTCATTGCCCAGCACCTCGGAGACCAGGAACAGGCCGCGGTCGGTCAGCACCCCTTCGACGGTTTCGGAGTGCAAGGCCATGGGCTTTTGGTGGAGCAATGCCCCGAGGTCCACAATGGGGGTCACCTGGGCGCCGTTGACGCGATACACCGTCTTTCCCTTGAGGGTATGCATCCGGCTGTCATCAATATCCAGGAGGCTATTGATGGCCGACACCGGCATGGCATAGATATCCCGGCGCAGGCGCAAATAGAGTACGGGAAGGACGGCCAGGGTCAGCGGAAACTCCATGGCCAGGGAAGTCCCCTGTCCAAGCCGCGTTTGCAGGTCCAACCGCCCCCGGAGCTTGCGAACGGTTTCCTTGACCACATCCATGCCCACCCCTCGACCGGAGAGATCCGTGGCTTGATCCTTGGTGGAGAATCCGGGCCGGAAGATGAGTTCCAGGGCTTCCTGTTCGGAAAGATGCGCGGCCTGCTCGGCGGTGATGACCCCCTTGGCGATAGCCTTTTGGGTCACAAAGCCCCGGTCGATGCCTTTGCCATCATCGGCGACTTCGATCCGCACCTTGTCGCCCAGATGGATGGCGGCAACGCGCAGGGTGGCGACCTTGGATTTGCCAGCCTGCTCCCGATCTGCGGGGGCTTCGATCCCGTGATCGAGACTGTTGCGCACCAAATGAATCAAGGGGCCGGAGAGGGCGTCCACCACCGTTTTGTCGATCTCGACGTCCTCCCCCACGATCTCCAGCCGAACCTCCTTGCCGAGCTGTCGCGAGACATCACGCACGACCCGCGGCAATTGCTGGAACAGCCGCTTGCAGGGCTGCATGCGCAGCCGCATGACCGTACTCTGCAGATCATTGACCGTCAGATCCATTTCCCGGGCAATGCGCAGCATGTCCTCACTTTCTTCGCCCAGGCTGCCGACGGCCGCGGCCAGGCGATTACGCAGGAGGACCAGCTCGCCCACCTGATTCATCACGGCATCCAGGCGGCCGGCATCTACCCGCAAGGTGGTCTCGGCGGCCTCGGGGGCCGTGGTCGCAGGCGTTTTGGGAGGGTTCTCCTTTTTGGGCTCTTTCGGGAGATCTTTGGGAGCCTCTGCAGATGGGGTAGGTTCCTTGGGAGGGGAAAAGCCCGGGGCTAGCGCCCCGCCAGGGGTTGGCACCCCGCTAGGGGCTTGCTGGCCATAGAGCTGATCCAGGACCTGCTCGAATTCGTCCTGGGTGATCTCGTCGGCTGGGGTACAGGCGGCCTCGGGAGGATCCACCAGGCCGGGGGCTTGCTGGCCATACAGGGCATCGAGGGTGGCCTCGAACTCCTCTTCGCTGATGGTTTCGTTGCTGCCTGCTAAGGCCTCGCTGCCTGCCGGGGCCGAGGCAGCGGGTACGTTCCCTTGTTCCACATAGGTACCGGTCCGGCCGTCCTGGGTCTCTCGTTGGCTGGCAAACAAGGTCTCTTTGGCGGGCGGACAAGCCGATAGCCGCGTGTCGGCGACGGGCGCAAGCGCTTCGTTGGTTTCGATGGAGGGCACGATGGTCGATTCTCCGGTCACGGGCTTGCGCCCGGCTGCCAGCTCCTGAATGAGGGCACCGAGATCCTGGGGGCCGGGTGCTGGGTACTCTCCCTGACCCAGTTCCTGCAGCATCCCCTCGATCACATCCAGGCCCCGGAGAATGGTGTCGATCATCACCGGGGTAAGCGACAGGCTATGGGAGCGCAGTTTGTCGAGGAGGTCTTCCAGGTGATGGGTCCAGTCCACCAGGTTCTGGGCTTCGAGAAAGCCTGCCCCGCCCTTGAGGGTGTGAAAGGCCCGAAAGAGCGAGGCCAGGATCTCGTCATTGTCGGGATCTCCCTCCAGGCGCAAGGTGTCCTCCTGGGCCTTTTGGAGTAGCTCCTGGGCTTCTGGCAAATAGTCCTGCAGAATCTCCATGTCCATGATTCAGATCCCCAGCTCGGCAAGCAGCGCGTCGACGTCGTCTTGATTGATGGTGGCAGGGCGCGCAGCAGGCTGACCGGGACTGCTTGCCCCCATCCCGGTTTCCTGCAAGACCTGTGCAATCCGTTCTTCTACCGCACGCAGGAGCGTGATGGCCTTCTTGAGTCGTTGTCCTGCCAGATCCTGTCCCTGTTGGCATTCGAGAATCGTGCGCAGGAAACCCTCGAGTTGATCGAGATGGCCATCAATGAAAATGCCATTGGCCGTGCGGATCTCCTGGATGGTTTCCTGGGCCCGCTCGACCGCGGCGATGGTGGCCATGGTCTGCTCTTCCGTTAGTTGCAGTGCCTCTTCCAAGGGCGATTGGGCGCCGGGTAGATCCTCTTTGGCGTTGGCAATGCGCTTGAGTCCCTCGCGCAGCAGCAGATCGGCTTCCCCGAGCAGGCGGGTGGAGTCTGTGGTTGGATGAGAATCCGTCATTGCTTGGCCCCCATGGCAGCTTGTAGGCGGGTGAAGATGGCATCGAGTTTTTCGCGCATCGTCTCTGGAGTGAAGGGTTTGACGATGTATCCATTGACCCCGGCCTGGGCCGCTTCCAGGATGTTTTCCCGTTTGGCTTCGGCGGTGACCAGGAGTACGGGAATGTGCTTGAGTTTGGGATCCGCCCGAATGGCCCGCAGCAGATCGATGCCTTGCATGTTGGGCATGTTCCAGTCGGAAACCACGAAATCAAAAGGACTGGCATGCAGCTTCTGCAAGGCCTGCACCCCGTCTTCGGCTTCATCGAAGTTGCTAAAGCCAATCTCTCGCAGGATGTTGCGCACGATCCGGCGCATGGTCGCGAAGTCATCCACCACCAGGATCCGGATGTTCTTGTCGACTTGTTCAATGCCCATGCTGGCCCTCAGTAGATGCTTTCATCGCGGTACTCTCCATACCTCTCCCTCCTATTTACGACACCAAGGAAAAAATCTTGAGTTTCGCTGGAGCGTCGGGGTGGCTTGGTTATAGCTTTTCACCTCCAGCGGTACGCGGTCCTGCGCCGCTCTCCTGGGGGGTACGCGCCTTTTTGTTCTTCTGCGCTTGGCAAAACCAGGATAGAAATCCTGCTGCAGGCAGACCGGTCCTGGGAGAAGCTACCCCGGCTCGGTCTCGTCCTCACTCTGATAGATTCGTTGCCGTCCCTCTCGCTTGGCCCGATAGAGGGCACGATCGGCGCGGGCGAGGGTCTTTTCCAGGGATTCCCCCGGGCGCCAGGCGCTCACACCCGCGCTGAAGCTGACCGGAATACGGTGCTTGCCGATGTCCATGGGGGCGGACAGCAGTCGCCCCAGGATCCGTTCGAGGATCCTGACCGCATTGTCCGGAGCCGTTGCCGACATCAGGACAATGAACTCTTCTCCCCCATAGCGGCCGATGCGATCGGTGCCACGTAAGCTTGCCTGCAAGATTTGGCTGAACTGTTGCAGGACCAGATCTCCCGCTTCATGGCCATGTTGGTCGTTCACCTTTTTGAAATGATCGAGATCCAGCATGGCGACGGCCAGGGGAAGATGTTGCCGGGTACAACGAGCCGACTCCTGCATAAATGCCAATTGCAGTCCTCGGCGGTTCAGGATGCGGGTCAGGGGATCTTCATGAACCAACAGCTGGAGATCGGAAACCTCCTGCTCCAGATCCTTGACCCGTTGCTGTGCCTTTTCCAGATGTTCTTTGGCCTTGCCCAAGGCCTCTTTGGATTGGCGAAGATGGTCTTGCAGGGATCGCGTACGCTCCAGGAGCTCACGGGCCAACGACTGCACTTCCTGCATGTCCCGGGCCTTTTGGATTTGCTCACTGAGTCGTAGTAACTCCCGATAGCCCTGACCGTTCTTTTCTTCCTCCAGATCTGCGAGATAATCAAATACCAGGCGCAGGAGTTCCTGGAGAGCTTGATCCACCTCCTGCACGGCTTCCAGTCGCTGCTCCTGACGAGACAGCAGATGCTGGAGTGCGGCATAGCCCTTCTGCGTCTGCTCGGGATCTGCTGCGGCAAAAAAGGGTCGCAGCGATTCAAGCTCCTGGCCAAACCAGGGATCTTTGTCAAAGAATTCCTTCGCGCCCGAAAAGAGCAGAAAAAGGGATTTCCGGAGATACGCCTGGTTGCTGTGGGTCCGCTCGTCGCGGAGATCCATGCGGATCCAAAGACTGCGCAAATCCTGGATGAGTCTTTCCAGATCCGGTTGTTCCGAGTCGAACTGATCCGTCAGGCGACGGAGAATTTCTGGCGTTGCGGAGTCACCAGCAAGACTGGCCTGAAATCCTGCCGCAAACGCGCGATGCCACAAGGGAGAGAGTAAGGTGTTGGTTGATATTTCTGGAGATCCCTCGGCGCTCTCCCGTACCGGGAGGGTTGCCCAGCGTTCGGCGATTTGCTGCAGAGCAAGAAAGATTTCTTCGGGTGTACCTGCGGTAAGGGCCTGCTGCCGTTCCCGGAGCTTTTGGAGGTGGCTCAATCCCCGCTGACTGCGTTCCCATTGGCTACAAAACCGCAGAAAAATCTCGGACCAATTCTCTGGCGGCGATTTCCCATAGTGATCTCTATCCAAGCAGCCCTCCTGACATGGGTTGGATATCTGTGCCCTCTATCTTTCCAGAGGAAGCTCCTGATGGGTATCAGCCACCGTCTCGCTGTTCTTCCCCGATCGTATTTCCTGCAAATAGGACTCCAACAGCAGGGAGTCAACCACCTGCTCTGGGGGGATTCCCCAACGCTTGGCAAGTTCATGGATCCGTTGCTTGCGCCAACGGGCATCTTGGAGGTCTGCTAGCAAAACCATCGCACGCATCGTTGCGTCAGAGGGACGTTCCGGAAAAGCGATCCCGGGCGGATTGCACGATTTTCTGGATCTGTTCCCCCTTTTTGCACAGATAGAGGTGTTCCGCTTTGCGTTTTTGCATTTCCGAGAGTTCGAAATGGATGCCGTACAAGTAGGGATACAGCGGATGGGTAATTCGTTCGTGGCGCGCGACGGTAGCCACGGTCTCACAGATCCCGCACTCTGGGATCTCGAACTCCACCAGTACCATTTCGCCTGCTTGCAGAAAGTCCTTCTCCAAAAACAAGGACGCGCCACTGGGACTGAAGTCGTGGAGTTTGCCATAAATGGTGCGGCCCGACTTGGATCGAATCAGGATGTTTCCTTCGATTTTCACCCGCCGTTGCGCACGCGCCTTGCGCGAGAGTGCCCGGATCGGGAGCGCAAAATAGTGGAGCCCATGGGCGCCATGTTTCCAGTCCGCAAAAAATCCCAGGATGTTCGGGCGTGCCAGGAGAAAAAACAACGGTCTGCGCAACGTCACTTCTTCTCCGAAGGAGGGGCTCGTTGGCTCCAGCACCATTTCTTGCCCCTCAAAGCGAAGAAAATGGCAGAGGGTGCCGTTATCTCCTGATTCTGGGGTATAAAAAATCACACTTTGCCCTTCCCGCGCCCCCAAATCCTCTGGGCGGGAGATCATCAGCTCCTGATATCCCGACAAAAAAGCAAGCGGAAGAAAGTCCACCAGGGGTAGATCTCCCCGTTGCGGTAGCATCAACGCAAGCTCGGTATCATCTTCAGTGAGTAACATCCTAAAAATACACCTTGCTGGTTTTTTCGTTAGCCAGATGCTACACCATGTAAACAGGAGGATACACAACGCACTTTTTTCGATTATGGGAAGGCTAGTTGCTGGCTGCTCCATTGCCAGGCAGTTCAGGAATCGGAGCAAGGGCTGTCAGTCTACGAAATCGAAGGCAGTCGTGGCGAAAGCGTCAAGCCTCTTTGCTTCGCCAACTCTCGCAATTTTACGGGATGAGTGCGCAGCTTCTCCAGCTGATCCCAAAATTCCGAGGGCCCCAGCGCCCGCCCGGCACGCAGCATTCGCGTAAGAATAGCATCCCCCTTTTCTCCGAGGGCGATGGCAAGCAACAACAGCCCGTCCGCAAACCCCTGCAAATCCCTTTGTTGATGCGTGATGCGCAAGAGCTCGGCGTAGAGGGGCAAAGAAAAAGGTTCCTTGAGAATGGCTGCGTGCAAAATCGCCAGGCTGGAGGCGAAATCGGTGCTCCTGGCTACCATTGCCAAGGTTTGGGAAGCGGTGCGTTCCGGCTCTTCCGGGGACGGGTGGGGAACCACTCCAAACTTTTCTGCAAGGACGAGCAATTCGAGGTTGCCTGGATCCTTGGCCAATCCCATTTGGATCCGTTGCCGCCACCACGCGGTGTCTTGCACTACCGCTCCCTGCCCGCGATCCAGACTCTCCTCCAGGCCAGCCAAAAGGGCGGTATAGGAATCCAGGTCTGCCATTGCATCATAGGTATCCAGGAGCTTGTTGGTGGCCTGCAGATCGGTCGGATGGAGATCAACATACCAGCGCAGCACGGTTGCGGCCTGCTCATAATGACCATACTGCAGATAGATATCCGCCTCCTGCAGCAAATCCGCGCTGGGGATTTCTGCGGCCGTAACGGTCTCTTCCCGTACCGGCGGGTCCTGGAGGGGCTCGCGAGGGGTATCCTTCACGTTCGCCTCTTCCAACGGCGGGGTGGGGGGGCGGCTCTTGGCCCGATAGGAGCGCACCCGCAGGAAGATTTCCATCCCCAAGAGGGCAATGAGAAGTACGGTGAGCAGTACGCCGATTTTTTGCAGCAAGAGCATCCCCGGTATTTTTTACGAGAGCTGGTGATCAGTAGGTGGAAGCAGGAGGCCCGCCAGGGTAATGGACCGGAGTCTCTCGATGTATTCCCGTGCTTCCCGCTCGCTCAGAAAGAGGGTAACCGAATGCGGACTTCCGAAAGCAGGATGCGCGCACCGCACGATCCAAACCTGTTTTTCCTTGTCCGGCACCACCCAGCAGCGAAGCGGAGGCGCCCGTCTCGACTCTGCGGGCTGACCTTCCGCGGCCGTCGGGGACACGGATTCCAGGCTATCCGAAAACGTTTTCACTTCCATACGGGGAGCCGTAAACGACGGCTGGATTCCAACCCTTCCTCCTGCTTCCCGGGGAACCGACGATGGATCCGTTTCCTGTTCTGTCCTGGCATTTGCTTCGAAGCCTCTGGAGTTGCTTCCCCAACCCTACAGCAAGTCCTGCCAGATGGCGCGCAGCTCCTTGATGATCGACCCACAATCTTCGAGGGAGCTGGGATCATCAAAGAGATTGGCATGAGCCATTTGTAGCAGCAACCGACGGTAGAGGCGATCGAGCTTTTGGGCAGATTCTCTGCTCTCCGATTCCTGGATGCTGACCAGTAGATGGGAAACGATTTGATAGGACCGCTCCATGGCCCGGCCCTTGGCAATTGGATCGTGCCCCTGGATGGCAGTGCGAGCCTGGCGGATATATTCGCTGACGCCTTCCAGACCCAAGAGCACCAAACGGCCGATGGGTTCGCCGTTGGGGCTTGGGAGCTCGGTATTGGCGAAATGGGGTAGTACGCGCACGGAAACCTCCTGACAGTTACCCCCTAAGGTAACGGCATGCAAACGCCAAAAGTGAAGACCCAGCGGCAAATCCCCGCCGCAGGCGCCATCCTATCTGCCCAGAACCAGTGCTTGGGGGGAGATTCTCTTGGTATGCATTTTGCTGTGAAGTTGAAAAACCAGGAGGTGAAGGATGTCCGTCGCACGGCAGAATACGGAGCAGGCACAACAACAGCACCCAAGCGAACCCCAGGAGGAGTATGATCTTGGATTCCTGCGGGACCTGTACCGGGCCTGGAAGGAGTATTGGCATTCTTGGTTGCTGCACTCTCTCCAAGGGAAACCCTTGCCCCGGCAAGCAGAAATGGACCTGCACCACGCTCTCCACGATCCGGAGAATCGCCTGCCGGTCGCGCAGCGCAAAAGTTGGCACGAGATCCAGCAGGAATGTCACGATTTGTTGCATCGCTTGCAGTCCTGGCAAGCCCTGCCGTCAAATTCCCGTCATCGGGCACATCTCCTGCAGGCCATCGATGCCGCTTTTCAACTGGAGCGTCGGTGCTTCGATCAGCTCATCGAACAGGCCCAGATCGTCGGCCAGATGGATGAACTGACCCGCCTGCCCAATCGCCGCCGCATGCAGAGAGACCTCTTGCGGGAGCAGGCCATAGTCGAGCGCGGAGGACACGCTTTTCTGGCCATGATCGACCTGGATCATTTCAAGGTAATCAATGATAGCTACGGCCACCCATTCGGAGATCAGGTACTGCAGCAATGCGCCCAATCCTTGCGCTCCACGCTACGGCCCTATGACGGACTCTATCGGTATGGCGGCGAGGAGTTTCTGGTGATTCTGCCACGGCTGGCTGCGGATCATGCGCTGTCCGCTGGTAACCGGATCCGCCAGGCCGTAGAAAGGCAGCGGTTCGACGCACCCAACGGCGATATCCCGCAAGTAACCATAGCAGTGGGTATGGCCGCTTTGTTGGCGGGTCATGATCCCCTGCAGCGCCTGGCCATGGCCGATACGGCCCTCTATCAGGCCAAACGGTCTGGGCGCAATCGCGTGGTCGTTGCATAAGGGTATTTCACGATGCTGGACAGTGCCCCCGATGTCGCCTATAACGCCATCCAGATGGATGGAAAACGGGTGCCCGCCCTAACTGCCGGCTTCCTTGAGCTGTCTCCGAACAGCCAGTCAGCAGCAGACGGAGAGCCCGCCAAAGGGGGGTACTCCATCCGTAATAGTCGCGAATTAGGAGACACCAACAAGTGGCTTGGCTATATTCTTGTGTAGAATGGGATATTTCTATCTTTTGACTGATTAATCAAAACGTGAGGTTTTCATGCGTAAGTCTTGGTGGTGATACCGGTCGTGAAGTGGATGGGGCGCTGCCATGATGTGGACTGAATCGTTCACCGAATCGAATCTTGCCGCGTTGGAAGCGGCTTGGCAGCGCCTCGCCGCGCGGCAGGAGCCCCAAGGGGTCCTCCTATTTCTCGCCGAAGGGGGAGGCTGGTCCGTGGATGCGCTCAATACCTGGATCGCGCTGCGCACCGTGCCTGTAGCCGGCGGCATCTTTCCCCGTGCGCTGGCGGGCCGACAGGTGCTCGCCGAAGGGGGAGTGCTGGTAGCCTTCGATGCACCTTTCCACGTCGAGATCGTGGCCATGAATGCCTCACCGTCCCTGCCCGCGGCCCTCACCGAGCGTCCGCCCGCAACGCTCATCGTTTTGCTCGATGGCCTCTCGCCCAATGTGCGCCCGATCATCGAAACCCTCTATTTTGAACTGGGCGACGCACCCCTCTATGCCGGTGGCGGCTGCGGCTCCCTCAGCTTCACGCAACGGCCTTGCGTGATCACACCCGAGGGCATGCGGCAGGACGTGGCGGCGCTAGTGGCCATGGATACCCATTCCAGCGTGGGCGTGCGTCACGGCTGGCAGCCCCTAGACGAAGCGCTGTTGCTAGAGGCCACCGCGAGCGACGGCAATGTCATCCACAGCCTGAACTGGCGGCCGGCCTTCGAGGTGTATCGCGAAGTGTTGGGCCACTACGGCGCAACGATTACCGCCGAGAACTTCTTCACGGTGGCCAAGGACTATTCCCTGGCCCTGGTGCGGCCGCGCGGCGAGCTCAACGTACGCGATCCGATCCGGGTAGAGGGACAGTCCATGATGTGCGTGGGCCCCGTACCGCCCCACATAACCCTGACGATCTTGCACGGCAATACGGCTTCGTTGCTGACGGCAGCACAAGGGCTGGATGCTGCCGCACGCGACAAATTCACCGCACGCGGCGATACCCCGCAAGGGCGCCTGATCTTTGATTGCATCTCCCGCGCGCTCTTCTTCGGCGAGGGTTTCGCCGAGGAGATAGCGCGCCTCGTCCCCGACACGCTGCCCACCGCAGGGGCACTGACGCTGGGCGAAGTGGCCTGCAGCGGCGAGGAAATTCTGTCCTTCTATAACAAGACCGCCGTGGCGATGCTGCTGGGGTAGGCCATGGATGCGCTGGAAACTTCCCATTTTCTCTCTCGGCTGCGGCCGTTGTTATTTGATCTCGCTCTATCGGTGGGGGAGACCGCCTCTTGGGAGACCGAGCGGCAGCGTTTCCTACACGCCGTCGCCACACGTCTCACGCCAAAAGCCTGTGGCTGGCTTGATGACCAGGCTGGCGACCTTTACCTGCCGCGGCGTTATGCCCTAAGCAACATCCGCTCCGAGTTGGCACGGCACGACACTAGCAACACGCCCTGCGCCACCTGGCAGCGCGACAGCGGTGAATGGCTGCATGTCTGGCCCATGTCCGAACACGGCCGCTTCTTCCTCGCGGTGACAGAGGCTTATCCTGCCGAGGCGCTGCACGAGATCACGCGGCTTCTGCAGCGCGTGGCGGTAGGCCTTTCGGTAACCAAGGCCCGCGAAACGCTCCTTGCTAATACAGTAGCCGGCATCGATCTCGTACGGTATCCAGAGCGGATCATCATAGACGCAAACCAGGCGTTTGTTGCCCTCCTGGGATATGACAGCCGGGAGGAAGTCATCGGAAAGGCAACGAGCTTTTTCTTTTTTGATCCGACAGAAGAACAGCGAATCATCGATACCGCTCGGCACATACTGGATACGGGGCAAGGCAGCCTGCGAGATC
>JABEBW010003010.1_pt1 | contig 15072 bp, 16 predicted proteins | sample 7245961 | NCBI WGS metagenome assembly JABEBW01 (sample SAMN14506364, study PRJNA622280) | hot springs metagenome | biome: hot spring [ENVO:00000051]|acidic hot spring [ENVO:00002120]; feature: spring [ENVO:00000027]|sediment [ENVO:00002007]; material: sediment environment [ENVO:01001048]...
AATTTCTGGAAATTACAGACAAAACATGGTTTTGAAAAGAATGGAAGTAACGCCTTTAAATGGAGGAGTTTTCTTTCTTTCCCTTGCGATTGTAAGGTTTATAACATCCGTTGTGGCGGCAACTTTAACGGTTTTACTTTCCGAACTTATTTTTTCCACTTCTTACAGTATAAACTGGTTCTCTTTTCTCCTACTTGTCTCAGGAGGTGTAACGCTTTCTCTTGGGATAGGGGTTATATTCTCTTTACTTTCAAGGGATTTATGGACTATTCTCAACATTTCAACGATTCTTTCAATAACGATGATGTTATTCTCAGACGTATTTTTCCCCTATTCCATAATGCCAAATTACATGATAATTATTTCCACGATGCTTCCAATATCCTACTTTGCCAAGGGACTTAGATACACCTTGGGAATAGAATCCATGCATTACCAAAGTTTCATTCTGCTTACTTGTGTCTTCTTCATAGTTGGAATTGCGATGATCTTCTTTGGAGGAATGGCAATTTTAAAACTTGAGAGAAGGTAAAAATTCACCTACACTTGACTTTGATCCAAAATATGACTATAATTATGGTCAAGGTGATATAAATGCTTAACAAGATCAAATTTTACAGTGTTGCGGAAGCAAAGGCCGAACTTTCAAAATTACTTTCTGAAGCAAAAAAGCAAGATGTGGTGATAACAAAAAATGGAATACCAGAGGCAAGTGTTTTGAATTACGAAAGGTATGTCAAGATCATGGATTTTCTCGAACAGGTCAAAGACATATACACACTCGATGTTGGAGAGGGCATACCTGAAGATCCGGTTGAAAAAATGCTTGAAGATGATCAGGAGGTGTAGAAATGGCAGATGTGATCCTTGAGCACGTCTGGAAGGTTTACGAGAAAAAAGTTGAAGCAGTGAAAGACGCAAATTTAAACATTGCGGATAAGGAGTTCTGTGTTTTGGTTGGCCCTTCGGGTTGCGGAAAAACGACAACGCTTAGAATGATAGCAGGGCTTGAGGAGATAACGAAGGGAACCATTAAAATTGGGGACAAAGTCGTAAACGACGTTGAACCTAAGGATAGAGACATAGCGATGGTCTTTCAGAATTACGCGCTTTATCCTCACATGAACGTTTATCAGAATATGTCTTTTGGATTGAAATTAAGACATTTTCCGAAAGACGAAATAGACAGAAGAGTCAAAGAAGCCGCAAGAATTTTGGGCATAGAAGAATTCCTCGATAGAAAGCCAAAGCAACTTTCTGGAGGTCAAAGACAGCGTGTTGCGGTGGGTCGTGCAATCGTTAGAAATCCAAAGGTCTTTTTGTTTGATGAGCCTCTTTCAAACCTCGACGCTAAATTAAGAGTCCAGATGAGATCTGAACTCAAAAAACTCCACGTTAGACTTAATGCCACGATGATTTACGTTACTCACGACCAGGTAGAAGCCATGACGATGGCCGACAAAATAGTCGTCATGAGTACCGGCGTGATCCAGCAAATAGGCACGCCATTTGATATATACCACTATCCAGATAACGTTTTCGTTGCGGGTTTCATAGGTTCTCCTTCGATGAACTTCTTAAAAGCAACCGTTTTATGGAAAGACAACGATATGTGGGTTAAATTGTCCAACGGCGCCACAGTCAAAGTCCCGAAGATTTATCAAGAAGAACTTGGTGAATACAAAGACAAAGAGATAATCTTTGGAATAAGGCCTGAAGATATTTACGATAAGATGTTTGCCGTTGCTGCGAAACCGGAAAATACCGTTAGCGTTAAGGTGGACATAATAGAACCTCTCGGAAATCAAACCATGCTTCATGCGAGAATTGGAAATGATCTGATAGTTGCGTCCGTAGATCCTAAAACGGAAGCTCAAATCGATCAGTCAATGGATTTAGTCTTTGACATGTCAATGATGAGGGCATTTGATCCTCAAACACAAAAAGCCATAATAACGAAAGAAAAACTCGTTCACGGAATGACCGAAAGCAAAGCGGCAAAAGTCGATAACGGGAAAAATTCGGTTCCAGAAAAAGGATAATTTACCAACTTAAATCTGAATTTTGATCTCAGCATGATGCCCCGTCGAAATTTGACCTCATAAGGTGTCAATTTTCTCGAGCGCATCATGTTTTTGCATTCCACGATGTTCTTAAAGTTGGGTAGCACATACTTTGAACTTGATTAAGTGCATCCAAAAATGTTAAAATTGCTCGGAAGACGGAGGTGTGCCCGAATCGGCTAAGGGGCCGGTCTTGAAAACCGGTGGCACTACGTGCCTTCTGGGTTCGAGTCCCAGCACCTCCGCCATTTCTTAAAAACGATCATGTTAAAAAAATCACGAATGGGGGTTGTAAAATGGAAAAAGTTCAGATTTTGAAGGAAAAAATCAAGGAAATAGGATCCCGTCAGATCGAAAAAGGTGACATGATTTTAAGTGCCCTTCATGCAACACAAGAACTTTTCGACAATTCAATACCTCTTGAAGCCGCAAAAGTGATATCTGATGAATTAGACGTTAAAGTTGAGAGAATATACGAACTTGCAACATTTTACAGCATGTATTCGACAAAGCCAAGGGGAAAACACCTTATAAGGCTTTGTGAAAGTTTACCCTGTCATGTCATCGAAGGCCCTGCGGTGGCAAAAAAACTAAAGGAAATTTTGAAGGTTGATTTTGGACAAACCACAAAGGATGGACTTTTCACACTTGAAACCACCTCGTGTCTTGGAATATGCGGCGTCGGTCCCGTCATGATGATCGATGGAGATACGTATGGCAATTTAACGCCAGAAAAGATAGAAAGTATCATACAAAAGTACAGAGGTGAAAAATCATGAAGGCTTTGACGATACTTTTTTCGATGGATTCAAACAGTTTGCTTAACGGTGCAAAATCTTACGAAGGCATGATGAAAAATCTCGTTAACGATTATAACCTTTCAGACGTTGTAGAGATAGTTGAAACTGGAAGTTTCGGATTTTACGGTAAAGGTGCCGCTTTTCAAATTCTCCCAGATGATGTTTATTACATAGTCAACTCTCCCGATGATCTCAAAGAAATTTTTGAAGAGCATGTGCTAAAGGGAAGAATGGTGCCAAAACTTTTGCTTGAAAAAGCAAAGATTACCTCCGCTGATACTTCAAAATTAAAAGAAACAAGAATAGTACTCAGAAATGTCGGCTTGATAGATCCAACGAGTATAGAAGAATACATAGGCCGTGATGGATACGTTGCCCTTTATAGGGCATTGAAGATGAAGCCAACAGAGATAATAGAAATTATCAAAGATTCAGGTCTAAGAGGTAGAGGCGGTGCTGGATTCCCAACGGGACTAAAATGGGAAATGACTTTGAAATCCAAAAGTGATAGAAAATACGTCCTTTGCAATGCAGACGAAGGAGAACCAGGTACTTTTAAAGATAGGCTCATACTTGAAGGAGATCCCCATTCAGTGCTTGAAGCCATGGCGATAGCGGGATACGCCGTCGGGGCGCAAATTGGGTACATTTACATAAGGGGAGAATATTACAATTCCATTCAAAAAGTACAAAAAGCCATAGATGATGCTGAAAATGCGGGTTTATTGGGAAATAACATCTTCGGAAGCGATTTTTCATTCAAAATAAGCATAAGACCTGGCGCTGGAGCTTACGTAGTCGGCGATGAAACGGCACTTATGGAATCCCTTGAGGGAAAGGCTGGAAGGCCGAGACTCAAACCCCCTTATCCAACAGAATATGGACTTTACGGCAAACCAACTCTTATAAACAACGTTGAAACTTTTGCAAATGTCCCGTGGATAATTTTGAACGGATCAAATGCCTTTAAATCTTACGGAACGCAAAGATCGAAAGGTACAAAAGTTTTCTCTTTAATAGGCAATATAAGCAATAAAGGCGTCGCTGAACTGCCAATGGGGTCAACCCTTAGAGAATTGATATACGGTTTTGGCGGCGGAGTTGCAAATGGAAGGAAACTAAAAATGATCCAAACTGGTGGCACGGCAGGCACCTTTGTAACTCCAGATAAACTTGATATCCCCGTCGATTACGAATCGATAAGAGATGGAATATCCCTTGGATCTGGAGCCGTGCTTGTCATAGATGATAGAAATTGCGCTGTGGATGTGGCAAAAAAAGTTGCAAGATTTTACATGCACGAATCGTGTGGGAAATGCACACCGTGTCGAGAAGGCACAAGGGAATTGTACACACTTTTGGATGAGATATCCAAAGGGCGGGGAAAAGTAGAATATATCGAAAGAATAAAAAATCTCTCACAGGAAATAGCCGATTCATCTTTCTGTGGTCTTGGCCAATCCGTAAACATGCCGATTTTAAGTTTGTACGATAACTTCAAAGATGAGTTTTTGGCTCATATTGGTGCAAGTGAATGCCCGCTTGGCATTTGTGAATTTGAAAAGGCAAAGGTAAAAGCACATGGCGGATTAGGGAATAGTGATCGGTAAGGCGAAGGGCAGGATGCCTTTGAGATGTCCTCCGCAGCGAAGCGAGGACCAGATTTCGACGGGGCATATGCCGAAGCCGACGAGACAGCACATGGCATATAGCCTATGGCGTATGGCAATGTGATAAGGCGGAGAGCATAATGACCCAGAGAAATCCTCCGCAACGAAGTGAGGACCAGATTTCGACGGGGCATATGCTGGAGCCCATAAAATAGCAAATGGCATATAGCAAATGGTGTGTGGCGGAAAGCAGGATGCCCTCGAGATGTCCTCCGCAACGAAGTGAGGACCAGACATCGAGAGGGTGCCTGCCGAAGCCTATAAAATAGCAAATGGCATATAGCGTATAGCAAATGGAATAAGGCGGAGGACATGTTGCCCGTGAGGAAGCCTCCGCAACAAAGCGAGTACAGCTTCCGAATGGGCACATGTCGGAGCCGACATACAAAACAGCGTATGATACATCATAGCCAATAGCATATGGCAAATGGGATGAGGCGGAGAATGTGAGCACAATGGCCTTAAAAGGCCATTTTTTGTGGTATAATTTTTACGTGAAATTGATAGCGATAACCGGAGGAATTGCAACAGGAAAGTTGAGGGAATTAAATTGCATAATGCATCAAAAAATAAAAGATGAAATTTTGCAACAATTCAAAGAACTCAGCGCCGTAAATGATGAGATATTCGTGGAGGCTGCAGTTTTGTTTGAAATGAACCTCGATAAATACGTTGATTTTGTCGTAGTCGCAGATTGTCCAGATGAGATAAGAATTCAAAGGATTATCTCAAGAGACCATCTCAGTTATGAGGAAGCGCTTAAAAGGATAAATTCTCAGATGCCAAGATCGGAGTATTTAAAGAGGGCAGATTTAGTCATAGATACCTCTGGAGATGTCACCAAAACGATTGAACAGGCCTTTGAAATGTTGAATAAGAAACCTTGGTGTGGTAGAATATAGGGCTAAGGCTGGTAACATATCGAAAAGGAGGGATCACCGATGAAAAAGGTTCTTGTCGTGATGCTGGCCATATCTCTTTTGATGGCTGGTATGATCTTTTCAAAGACGGTTGTGACTTTCTGGGAATCAATGGGTGGCGACCTGGGTAAAACCTTAAGCCAGATAGTTGATACCTTCAATTCCCAGCATGCAAACATAGAAGTAAAAGCCATATACGTTGGAAGTTATGCAACCTTACAGGAAAAACTACTGGCAAGTGCCGTTGGCGGTGGCTTGCCCACCATGAGTCAGGTTTACTCAAACTGGACTGCTGCTTTGATGAAATCAAATGTCATTCAGCCGATGCAAACCTTCATAGATAATCCCCAAATTGGGCTTTCTCAGAGTCAATTAAATGATATATGGGAGCCTTTCTTGAAAGCCAATACCTGGAATGGAAAAATTTACACTTTGCCTTTCAACAAATCAATATACATAATGTTTGTCAACCAGGATGCTTTGGCCCTCGCTGGCGTGAGCATTCCGAAAACAGTTCCTGAACTCATAAACGATCTTCCGCTTCTGACGATAAAAGACTCTTCTGGAAAGGTCATTCAATACGCGCTTGGACTTAGAACAACGGTGGATACTTATGAAATTTTCTTAAGGCAAAATGGAGCCGACTTTATAAACTCAGATTACACGAAAGCCACTTTGGACACGCCAGTTGCGCTTGAAACACTTCAAACACTTGTCAACATGATAAAGAGTGGTGATGTGCTTGCACAAGGTGGATATTTAGACGGCCCATTTGGAAATGGCCAGATAGCGATGTACATAGACACATCGGCAGGTTTATCTTATACGGCAAACAGCGTTGGAGGAAAATTCTCTTGGACCATAGCACCAGTGCCATCATGGAAAACTCAGGCTCCACCATTTGCCGGAACAGATCTTGCCATCTTCAACACGGCAACGCCTGAAGAACAACAAGCCGCATGGGAATTCGTGAAATTTTTGTTAAGTCCTCAAATTCAGGCTTTCTGGGCCATAAAGACTGGTTATCTGCCTGTAACAAAGAGTGCCGTCGAAACTCAGGCATGGAAAAACTATGCTGCTTCCAATCCTATGGCCAATATTTTGGTTTCTCAGATTCCTTACGGTTCTTCTGATCCTGGTATAGCCGCATGGAGCCAGATAAGAAATGACGTTGGAACGCTTGTTTCTGATGCGATGTTCTTTAAGAAAACACCGCAAGAGGCTTTGCAGCTTGCCCAACAAGAAGTAACAAAAGATCTACTTGGTCAATAAAATAATTTTGCATTAAAAAAGCCCCGAAAAGGGGCTTTTTTATTTGTAAAGTTGCATTTATCTTTTTACCATGGCCTTTCTTCTTCTTGAAAGCCATCCTATGAGCATAGGGCTTGCTATGTATATTGAGGAATAAGTTCCAGTTATGACTCCAAAACTCATTCCAAACGCAAATGGCCTTAAGGTTGAACTTGCAAAGAGAAATAAGGTGAAGACCACTATGAAGGTCGTTAAAGATGTGTTTATAGTCCTTGAGAGAGTTTCATTTATTGAGACATTTACTATCTCATCTATTGGCTTTCCGTGCATCTTCTTCAAATTTTCCCTTATTCTCGAATAAACAACTATCGTATCGTTTAGAGAATATCCAAGTAAGGTTAGCAACGCTGCCACAACTGTACTGTCAAACGTCATCCAAAAGATCGAGTAAAGGCCTGCTGTGATTATTAAGTCATGGGCAAGAGAAGCCAAGGCTCCGACCCCAAAAACAAATTGGAATCTTATCGCGATGTAAATCAATAAGAGTATCAAGACGACTATGGATGCCCATATTGCCGATTGCCTTAACCCCGCTGCTGCATAACCGCTTACCGTTTCAAAAGATTCAAACTTGGCTTGTAATCCTTCTTTACTTGCAACGCTTTGAACATCTGAATTCAATTTTGCCCTTGCAGAGGCATTGTAAAATTGTTTTACCGTCAGATCAAAAAGAGATTTCTCGGTATTCGTTCCACTACCAGTCATAGACGTGAGTTTAATTATGCTTGCATTTGCAAAGTTTGGATCGGCCTTGGAAAAAATACTTCTAACCTGCGAAATCGACAGATCTGGTTTGTTGAAGGAGGCCGTTATCATGGTACCGCCAGCAAAGTCAACTCCAAAATTAAAGCCTCTTACAAGTATAAAAACGATAGAAAGCGCTATTACAGCCAAAGATATACCTATGAAGATGTATCTTGGTCCAACGAAATTTATCATCTTTCTCATCGTTGATTACCTCCCTTTTGGTTTTTATTAGAACCTTTGTTGGTAGGAGTCGTATTCTTTTGATTGGCTTTATCAGTTTGAACAAAATTTGCCTGTCCAGCATTTGGTGTCGACGGGAGGTATTTGTTTTTCACGGCCGGCGCGATCAAATCCATCAAAACTCTTGAGAAGATCAAGGACGTGAAGATCGTTCCGATTATACCTATTGTAAGTGTTACTGCGAAACCCTTTATCGAACCTGTACCAAAGTAGTAAAGTACGAAGGCAACTATCAAAGTTGAGATGTTGGCATCGAGTATGACAGCAGTCGATCGTGTAAAACCTGCCGTTATGGAGGCTTTTGACGTTTTGCCCGTTCTCATCTCTTCTTTTATTCTCTCAAAGATTATGACGTTGCCATCCACGGTAGTTCCTATCGTGAGGATGATACCTGCCATACCGGGAAGAGTAAGAATTCCATGAGTTAAAGCGAGCATTCCCAACACGAAGAAGGCGTTGTAAACAAGTGCAAGATCTGCAACCATACCCATAAGCGGGCCATAGTAAATCAACATGTAAGCAAGCACTATTGCCATGCCTATCAATCCGACGATTATACTTGTACGCACAACATCGGCACCCAAGGTTGGCCCAACAGTTTGCTCCTCACTTAAATTCAAAGTTACAGGTAAGTTCCCACTCCTTATAAGGGCTGCAAGTTCTTGTGCCTGTTTGTAAGTGAAATTTCCGGTTATCTGTGCATGACCGCCCTGTATTGCCTGCTGGACTATTGGGGCACTTAAAACGTTATTGTCAAGTACTATGGCCAATGGCTTTCCAACAAGCGCCTGAGTTATCTGGTAAAAATCCTGTGCTCCTTTAGAATTAAAAGAAAGGTCTATTTCCCAACCGCCAGTTGAGGTATTCATGGCAACGGAAGCATTTGAAACTTCACTTCCACTTAACTGAAGCGTGCCAGCACCAACCTGAATATTTCTGTTGACAAGATACCAAGTGTTAGGTGGCATGCTCGGATCTGACGTTTTAAGCCATTGAGCACCGGCATATTGAAGGCCTATCTTTGGAGCAGGTTGAACTGCTGACTGAACCGTATCTAATACCTGAGCAAAGTAAAGTTCTCCCCTTTGACCTATCAAGGATTCAGCCTGTTGTGGGTTATCTATGCCAGGAATTTCAACTCTTATGCCGTTATTTCCAAGACTTGCAACATTTGCTTCGGTGAAATTGGCATCATCAAGCCTTCTTCTTAAAATCGTGACAACCTGATTTGCTGTATCTGGGGTAACATCGCCTGAAAAGGTATATTCCAGCAACGAACCACCTTTAATGTCCAATCCCAAAGGTATGTTGGCAAATAAGCCTGTGTTGGAAGGATTCATTGGATAGAACAGAAAGAAGAGTACAACGAATAAAACAACAATTACTACTATTGCCCTTATTCTACCGTATCTCATCAAAAAGGCCTAAGGCCCATTCACCTCCACTCATTTTCCACTTGAATCTTTGGGTTCTGACTGATCTGTGTCTTTTGAATCTTCGTCGCTTTTCTTTTCATCAGCACTCTCGCTTTTTATAACGGATGAGATGGCTCTCTTTGTGATTTCCATCTCTGTGTTTCCAGTTCTCAACTTCACGGTGTTATTTTTTATATCCGTTACCTTTCCAATTACTCCCCCAATCGTTACAACTGTGTCTCCCTTTTTAAGGTTGTTCATTAAATTCTCAAAACTTTTCTTCTGCCTTCTCTGCGGAAAGATCAAAAGGAAGTAGAAGATTGCAACGATAACAACAAGCCAAATTATCATCGTCAATATACCCGTATCCCCCCCGCTCGTTGTTGGAGTAGTTGATTGAGGAGCAGATGAAGTTGGAGCTGCAGCCAATACGATTTTGTCAAACACTTGAATTATTCCTCCTTTCAATTAAGAAACTTTTATGTTCAAAATTTTTCTTGCATCCATTGGAGTTGCGATTTCACGGCCTAATTCTTTTGCCATTCTTACCACTTTTTCAACAAGTTCAGCGTTGGATTTTGCAAGTACTCCCTTTGACAAGTATATGTTATCTTCAAGTCCTACCCTTACATTGCCACCCATTACAATTGCAATGGCAGCCATTTCGAACTCATATCTTCCAATTCCAGAAACTGTCCAAGTCGCTTCTTTTGGAATTGAATCAATCATTCTCATGAGATTTCTCGCATCTGCAGGGCATGAACCCGGTACACCTAGAACAAAGTTAAAATGTAGATGGCTCTTTATTATACCCTCTTTAACAACTTTTAAAGCATTTGAAATGTGCCCCAATTCAAAGCACTCGAATTCCGGCATCACGTTAATTTCAGCCATCTTCGATGCAAAATTACGTATAAGAGGCAAATCGTTCACGAAGATATCATCGCCGAAATTCGTTGTACCGGTATCAAGAGAGGCCATTTCAGCCCCTGAATATATCGACTGAACTCTTTCATCAGGCGTCATGCCCACGGCTCCGCCAGTCGAAACTTGAATTATAAGATCGGGACATTTACCTCTTATAAGGTTAACAACTCTTTTGAAAACTTCAACGTCTTGGGTGGGTTTCCCAAATTTGTCTCTGACGTGAAGATGAATTATGGAAGCCCCAGCCTTATAGGATAAAAATGCTTCATTTGCTATTTCTTCTGGAGTCAAAGGAATGTAAGGAGTTTGTTCTCTTGTAACTTCTGCACCGCAAACGGCTGCCGTTATTATAAGTTTACCTGCGCTCATACTCTTTTAATTTTCCTTTGTTTTCCAAGAGGCACAACGCACGTCCCACTTGCCTTTGCAACAAGTAAAGGCTTTTCAAGCACTTCACATGCGCCTTCTTTTCCTTCAATTGGAACTATAACCTTGTAAGCCTCGAAATACATCTTTCTTGAAGTATTCCCAAATTCCGTTATTTTACCGTAAACTTCTATGTAATCTCCGGCATGAACTGGTGCCAAAAACTCAACCATATCGTATGCCCTGAAAAGTCCTTCGTCTCCATCCGAGATTATCAAAAGTTCCGTTGCAACATCCCCAAAAAATTGCATAATCTTTGCCCCATCAACGAGGCCACCCGCGTAATGCACATCTGATTCAGAAATTCTCACCCTTATGGAAGGTTTGATCCAATCTTCATAAGCCATATCAATCTCCGTAGACTGAAACTTGACTTCTGCTTTTTATCTCTTCAGAAATCTTGGATATGAAATCATCAATCTTAATATCCCCAAGATCTTTGCCATTTCTTAACCTCACAGACACGCTTCCATTTTCAATCTCTTTGTCTCCCACGATCAGCATGTAAGGTATCTTTTGGAGTTGAGATTCCCTTATCTTGTAATTTATCTTCCTTGGCTTGTCATCAATTTCGGCCCTTATACCGTTATCGTCAAGGAGTTTTAAAACATTTTTAGAATATTCAACGTGTTTATCCGATATCGGCAAAACAATTACTTGAACTGGAGCGATCCACGTTGGAAAAGCGCCTGCGTAATGTTCTATGAGAATTCCTATAAACCTTTCTATCGAACCGTATATAACCCTGTGAATCATGACAGGCCTGTGCTCGAGATTATCCGAACCAACATAAGATATTTCAAATCTTTCTGGCATGAGAAAATCAAGTTGGATGGTTGCACATTGCCATGTTCTGCCTATCGAATCTCTCACGTGAAAATCTATCTTTGGACCGTAGAAAGCTCCATCGCCTTCATTTATCTGGTAATCAAGTTTGAGGTGATCAAGGGCATTTTTCAGGGCATTTGTCGATATTTCCCATATCTCATCTGAGCCCATAGAATTTTCAGGCCTCGTTGAAAGTTCCACTTTGTAAGGGAAACCAAAAAGTTTGTAAGTTTTATCGATAAGAGAAATTACGCCTTTTATCTCATCTTCAATTTGATCTTGGGTACAGAATATGTGAGCATCGTCTTGTGTAAAAGCGCGCGTTCTGAAAAGGCCATGTAAAACACCGCTTCTTTCGTAGCGATGCACAGTGCCAAGTTCACACATTCTTATGGGAAGATCTTTATAACTTCTGGTTTGAGACTTGTATATCATTATGTGTCCTGGGCAGTTCATCGGCTTTATGGCGTACATTTGATTTTCTTTTTCTGTGAAATACATATTTTCTCTGTAATGATCCCAATGACCAGATTGTCTCCATAAAGCTTCATTCATGACCATGGGAGTAACGACTTCAACGTAATTGACCTTCTTGTGTTCCTCTCTCCAATACTTTTCGAGTTCACGCCTTATCACAGTACCCTTAGGATGAAAGAAAATCATGCCCGGTGCTACTTCTGGATGAATGGAAAAGAGATCGAGTTGAGGGCCTAACTTTCTATGATCGCGCTTTTCAGCCTCTTCAACCATTTTGAGATAACTTTCAAGGTCTTCTTTTTTGTAAAATGCCGTCCCGTATATTCTCTGAAGCATCTTGTTCTTTTCATCGCCACGCCAGTATGCCCCTGCAACGTTGAGAAGTTTGAAATTCTTAACCATTCCTGTAGATGGAATATGAGGACCACGGCAGAGATCTGTGAACTCACCTTGTTTGTAAAGTGTTACGGAAGAATCACCTATATCTCTTATGATCTCAACTTTGTAGGGTTGATTTTGAGATTCAAAATACCTGATCGCTTCATCTGAACTCATGGTGATCTTTTCAAGAGGAAGATTTTCCTTGATGATTTTTTTCATCTCTGTTTCTATTTTTCCAAGTTCTTCTTCATTTAACGGTACATCAACATCGATATCGTAATAAAAGCCGTTTTCTATGGTTGGTCCTATGGCAAATTTCGCATTTTTGTAAAGGCGCTTTATGGCCTGTGCCATTATATGGCTCATGGTGTGCCTGTAAAGTTCGGCAGCCTTAGGATCTTCGATTGTAAAAAGCGTAATCACCTCGTCCTGTTTTACGAAATGGAAAAGATCCACCACCTCTTTACCTATTAAGCCGCCAACTATCTTTGAGTCAAGATGAAGTTCTTTCAAAAGTTCTTTCAAGATTCCTTCATTTACGTCGTAGGTTTTACCTTCAAAAAGTAATTTCGCCAAAAGATTCACCTGCCTGTCCCTTTTGCTGACATTATATCACGAACCACTTGAATATATTAAACTTCTACCCTTCGTTGCGGAGGCTTCCTCACGGGCATCATGTCCTACGCCTCACTATTCCCTAATCTCTAATCCCTAATCTCTAATGTCTAATCCCTGTATTTGCCATTTGCCATACGCCATTGGCTATATGCTGTTTTTGCTGATCACTCGTCACGCGTTACTCGTCACTGCCTTTGCCATAGGCCATATGCCATACGCTATATGCCATTTGCTGTTTTGTGATTGGCTCCGGCAGGCACCCTCTCGATGTCTGGTCCTCGCTGGCGCTGCGGAGGCCATCTCGAGGGTATCCTGCCCTCCGCCACACTATTCCCTAATCTCTAATGTCTAATCCCTGTATTTGCTATACGCCATACGCCATATGCCATTGGCTATATCCAAAGGCTTACTGTATCGTTTTAAAATATTTCAAAATGCCATTATCGTAAACAAGGGCTTCTTTCCATATGTTGATCGGATTTTCAAGCCATTTCTCTCTCGCAGGGTAAAGGCTTCAAGAAAAATCTTTGCGGCAAGTTCAGAATTATCCGTCGTACTCCAATAAAATGCCTGTGGTCTGTCTATATCGGGAGCACCTTCTATCGAATTGTGATGCATGCACAAAAAAAGATCAGCGTGAAGATTGTTTGCAAGTGCTATTCTTGCTTGAAGTGAAACATAAACATCCGTTGCTCGTGTAAGATAGACACTTGCACCCTGGGCTTTTAGAATACTGGCGAGATCAAGTGCAACTTCAAGATTTATAGTTTTTTCCAGTAAGCCTGTTGGACCTATTGCGCCTGTATCTTCGCCTCCGTGACCTGGATCAAGCACTATTATCTTTCCGCTAAGAACGTTCATAAAAGTGGCACTTTGGGTTGTTGAATCAGAAAAAGCAATCGAAGCAAAAATGACAAATACAAAAATCATAGGAAAAATTATTCTTTTTCTCATCCTTTGCCTCCCTTAGACGGAAAGATCATACCATAAATTCAAAATACCTGATCCTTAAGATATTTGATGACAAGGCCAAGCCCTCCTACATGGAACATATGCTGCATGTTCACGAGGTGCTTTATGATTATAGCCCTATATCCGGCAAAAGTACCGAGAGATTTTATGTTCGCAATTCCATACCTTTTACCAACATAGACTATATTTCCGTGCAAATTCAAGTCAATCGCTTTCTTTTCTCGACCTTTTATGGCGGCAGCGACGTTATGTGCCGCTATTTGCGCGGATTGCATGGCAGATTCAACAAGGCCAGGCATAGGCTTGTTTGATTTGTCAATGTAGGAAGCCACATCTCCTATGGCATAAACATTTGGATCAGATGTTTCCATGTATTCGTTAACCTCTATCCTTCCACCTTTTCCTTTTTTTAAATCGAGAAGGCTCGTAAAGGCATTGGCTTGGACTCCTCCAGACCAAATAAAAGTTTTTGTCGGTATCACCTCACCAGACTTAAGTGTTACTCCATCTGGGGAAACGTTAACTATCATTGAATTAGTCTTTACCTCAACTCCATGTTCGTTCATGTATTTTATGGCTTTATCAACAACATCCGTTTTTTCTATATTTGGTAAAATCCTTGGTAAGGCTTCGACTATCATCAGTTTAACCGATCTTCTGTCTATGCCGTTGATTTTGGACAGTTTATCAACCCACTCCATCAACTCACCCATCAATTCAACGCCGGTAAAGCCTCCGCCACCGACGACGAAGGTGAGCATTTTTTGCCTTTCACTTGGATCTTTGACATTTTTGACGTCTTCAAAGATCTTTTTCACGCGGGCATTTATCTTCTGAGCATCTCCGAGAGTCCAAAAGGATAAGGCATTCTCCTTCATGCCAGGTATTCCAAAGAAATTAGGATCACTTCCAGCGGCGATTACAAGAAAATCATAATCAAAACTTTTGCCATTGCTGAAAACCTTTTTATTTGCAAGATCAACCTTTTCAACTGCGGATTTTTCAAGTTTTACAGATGGTGGAAGTATTTTCTCAAGAGGTATCTTTATGGCATCTTGCGTTATTCTTTCACAGGCAAATTTGTGTATTTCGGTTCTAAAGGTTTGATATCCTTCTTTCTCAAAGAGCATGACCTCAACATCTTTTGAAGAAACTTTTTTAGACAAAGCCTGAACAAACTCAACTCCGGCGAATCCGCCTCCCACAACTATAACCCTTTTGGACATAAAGCACCTCCAGTAAAAAATTTTGCGCAATCAAAAATCATTCCATACTCT
>JABEBW010003898.1_pt1 | contig 15049 bp, 15 predicted proteins | sample 7245961 | NCBI WGS metagenome assembly JABEBW01 (sample SAMN14506364, study PRJNA622280) | hot springs metagenome | biome: hot spring [ENVO:00000051]|acidic hot spring [ENVO:00002120]; feature: spring [ENVO:00000027]|sediment [ENVO:00002007]; material: sediment environment [ENVO:01001048]...
TCCATCCGGTTTCCGGCGAATATCCATCAAGGCTGAGGAAGTTGGAATCCCATGCCATGCTCTGTTTGGGCTTTGGTCCTTCTTCAACATGAACAGGCATATATACTTTATCCAGAGTTATGACTGGTTCCCCAATGCCTGCAGATGAAACATTATCAGGAAGCTTGAAGTATCTTTTTGATAAATCTATGTAGACATATTTTCCCTTACCATCTATCGTTATCCTCAATTTATCACCTTCAAGCCTGCACAGCGTCTGCTTGACCCTCAGGAACAGCTTCTTTGCAACTGGCTTGCTTCCCTTCCTCTTTCCATTAACATAATTTTTTCTCCATGAATCCATTATGGAATAGGCAGTTTTCAGCGCAGAATCCACCCAGTGCGCTGCGAAGGGCCAATTTTCAAGATACTTGTTCCTTAGCCTCTTCTTGAATTCGTTGGATCTGTTATAAAAGGGAATGATCTTGACTTGCTTCTTTCCCCTTATACTTTTTTCTTTCCATTCTATTGAATTCCATACATCGGTTATCATGGAGTTCAATGCATTTCTGTATGCTAACATTAGGGGAAGTAGCCTGTCTCCCTGATCGTGCTTGAGTGAATAGGTTCTTAACGTTCTCGACAGCCTCCTTTATTGTGCACAGCCTTTCTGGCTTGTTTTAATAATATACTGTAGCCTATATAAATCTATATATTCTGTAACTGTTGGCACGGCATCAATAAACTTATAAAAATAAGCCATAAAATACACATGGGCTTAAATTGTTAAAAGTTTATGGAAAGTTGGAAGATGGAACAAAGGCTGAAATTATGGGCTGGGTCCTCAGCATAAGGGAACAGAAGACCATATCATTTGTTATAGCAGTTGAAAACAGAAGGCAGGTTCAGCTTGTTATTAGCAATGAAAAATTGCTTAGAAGGGTTAAGCAGAATGACGCTATAAGAGCATCTGGAACCGTTAAAATTACACAAAAGGCGCCTGGAGGATTTGAAATTCATGCGGATGAGCTTAAGGTGATCTCAAGGGTCAAGAAGGAGCCGCCATTTAACATCATGTCAAAGGAAGTGCCATCGATAGACCTTCGCCTCGATAACAGGGCTCTCGACCTTAGAAGGCCCTATAATCTGGATCTGTTCAGCATAAGGGCTACGCTCCTCATGTCAATCAGGGAGCACCTGTACTCCAATGGATTCCTTGAGGTAAACACTCCAAAGATAATAGCTTCAGCTTCAGAAGGAGGAGCCGCCCTTTTTCCCCTGATGTATTATGATAAGCAGGCGTTTTTGGCACAGAGCCCGCAGCTTTACAAGGAGGAGCTTACCATGCCATTTGAAAGGGTATTTGAAATAGGACCAATTTTCAGGGCAGAACCATCCAGGACCCTTAAGCACCTTAGCGAATCAACCAGCCTTGATGTAGAAGCTGCTTTCCTGACAAACGATGAGCTCATGGATTTGATCGAGGAGCTTGTAAAAGTATCGATAACAGGGATTTGGAAATCATCATCAGAGCAATTAAGGAGGATTAGGGCACCTGAGATTCAGCTGCCTGATCGTTTTTCAAGATTTACTTATGGTGATATAATTGACTGGCTTAACAAAAATGGATACGGAGTAAACTTTGGTGATGACCTAGGGCAGAGGGAACTTGAAACTTTTGGAAGTCACGTTAACAGCTTTTACTTTATAACCGAATGGCCAATAAAGCTGAAGCCATTTTACATACAACCAAAAGACAACGAAGTTACTCTATCATTTGACTTGATGTATAAGGGGCTTGAACTTAGCAGCGGAGGGGTAAGGGTTCACGAGCCTACATTGCTGAGGAAAAACCTAAGGGCTGCCAGGCTTCCAGTTAAAAGCTTTTCTTACCACCTGATTCCATACTACTTTGGAATGCCACCTCACGGAGGGTTTGGAATGGGCATCGAAAGGTTCCTAATGACTGTAACAGGTGCAAGCAATATAAGGGAAGTGGCGCTTTATCCAAGGGATGTAAGGAGGCTTTCGCCATGAAATTCACCATTGACAGCCTTTCAAAGCTAGCTTTAATTAAAGTGAACAGTGAGGAGAAGAAGGAGATCGATAGGAGGATCAAGGCCCTGAATGTTCTTCTAAAGGACCTGGAAAAAGTTGAGCTTCCAAATGAGGCTATAGTGCTTGTGCCAAACGGCGTTCACGAAAGGCAGGATATACCTGAACAGTTCGATTCAGATGCAATTTTAAACAGCCTTAACAGCACTAAGGATAGATATATAAAGGCGCCAAGGACCCTATGAACTTCAACAGTTACGATTTAACTGGAATCCTTAACCTGATTGAAAGTGGGTCAACAAGCGTAGCGGATGTGAACAGGCACTTTTATGAAAGGAGCTCTCAACTTAACGGTAAGATAAATGCATACATCACGCTTATTGATCCTGGAAATTTGGATCAAAAAGGCGAGCTTCGCGGCATCGCAATTGCCGTTAAGGACAATATATCAACTAAGGGCATAAGGACTACCTGTGCCTCAAAAATGCTTGAGTCCTATGTGCCCGTGTATGATGCAACGGTAATCAAAAAGCTGAAGGCCAGTGGCGGGCAGGTTCTTGGCAAGACCAACATGGATGAATTTGCAATGGGATCATCGGGTGAAAACAGCGCATTTGGCCCAGCCAGGAATCCCAGGAATCCAGAATACGTAACTGGTGGCTCTAGCAGTGGAAGCGCAGCAGCAGTTGCTGCAGGAATGGCTCCAGCAGCTCTGGGAACAGATACGGGAGGATCAGTCAGGGCGCCAGCAAGCTTTACCGGAATAGTTGGATTCAAACCAACTTACGGCGCGATAAGCAGGTACGGATTGATCGCCTATGCTAACAGCCTTGAAGGAGTTGGGCTGCTTACGAGGAGCGTCAGAGATGCTGAATATCTGTTCAGGCTCTTTGCTGGAAAGGACAGGCTTGATTCAACTTCAATTGATGTTCCTTTAAATGGCAACTTTTCCGAAAGGGCATCAGTTGCCATAATAAGAAGTCTGGTTAATGGTGTGGATGAAGAAGTTAAGAAGGAGTTTGAATCAAGCGTTTCAAAGCTTGAAAGTGAGAACTTTAAAGTAAATGAAATTGACAGAGTGGAGGGAATTGATATGGCGCTTAACGCTTATTATGTGATTGCCTGCGCGGAGGCCAGCACAAACCTATCTAGATATGATGGCATAAGGTATGGCCCAAAAGGGGACGTTTCAATTGACTGGAGGTCTTATATATCTGAAGCAAGGTCCAAGTTTGGAAAGGAGGTCAAGGCCAGGATAATGATGGGCACATATCTTTTATCCAAGGGGTATTACGAAACATATTACCTGAGGGCCCTGCAGGTGAGGCAAAATTTAACAAGGGCGCTAGGGACAATTTTAAAGGAAAACGATGCAATATACCTGCCCACAATGCCTGTCTTGCCATGGAGGATTGGGGAAAGGCTGAGCGACCCAATGTCTGTTTACCTTTCAGATGCCTTAACAGTTATGCCAAATTTGGCTGGCCTTCCTGCAATTTCCGTGCCAATAGGTGAGAGACGCGGGCTTCCAGTTGGGGGGCAGTTTATTGGCGGGCAAAGAAAAGACATGGAATTGCTGAAGATAGCGGAGAGGGCAGAGCTTGCCATGGGGGTTGAATTTAAAAATGAATAAGGCTATGATTGGGCTTGAGGTTCACGTTCAGCTTGTTAACCTCAATACCAAGCTGTTTTGTTCATGCCCTTCTGATTATAGGGGAAAGCCGCCAAACACGAATATATGCCCTGTGTGCACTGGCATGCCGGGTACCCTTCCTGTGTTGAACAGCAGGGCAGTTGAAGAGGCGCTGAAGATAGCTATATCTCTCGGAGCAACGCCATATCAAAAATCATACTTCTTCAGGAAATCATACTTTTATCCTGACCTTCCCAAGAACTTCCAGATAACCCAGTATGACAAGGCTGGTGGCTATCCAATAGCTCACGATGGAGCTATTGAGCTAAGTAATGGAAAAAAGGTAAGGATAGAACGGATACATATGGAGGAGGACCCTGGAAGGATATTTTATGAAGGTGGAAGATCTGAGGCTAAATATGCCCTTGTCGATTACAACAGGTCAGGTATTGCGCTAGTTGAAATTGTGAGCTCTCCGGACATGTCAACGGCAGCGGAGGCAAGGGAGTACCTTGAGAGACTTATAAGTAAGTTAAATGACCTTGGAATGAGGGTGCAAGACTTTGAAGGGTCAATAAGGTGCGATGTTAACGTATCATATGGTGGAGGTGAAAGGGTTGAAGTTAAAAACGTAACAGGATCTTCTCAGGTTGAAAAGGTGGTTATGTACGAGCTCATGAGGCAGAGGACGCTTTATGAAAGGGGAGCCAGAGTTGAACGAGAAACGAGGGCCTGGGATGAACGTAGGAGGATAACAATGTCATCCAGGTCAAAGGAGCTTGAATCAGAGTATCGCTATATGCCAGAACCTGACTTGCCATCTCTTACACTAGATGAATCATTCATTGAAAAAATCAGAAGGCAGATTGGGGGAACTTATGAGGAACGATATAATGGCCTTGTGAATTCTGGCATCAACCAGGCAATAGCAAGGAGGCTTGCAAGGGATTCCGTGCTTTACTCAGCTTATATGAAGGTGAAAGCAGAGTCCACCATCAGGGCAAGGGTTGCCAGCCTGCTTGTTAATGAGGTAGCATACGCGTTAAAGGGCAGCAGCAGAACTGAGCTCCCAGCTGATATGGAAGGGCTGTTAAAGATAGCCCAAAATTACGATTCAATAGGGGACCATAAACAGGTTGTTGAACTCGTTAGGATCTGGCTAAATGGAGGCGAGGTCATGGTTAGCAAAGAAAGCAGTAACCCTGAAGTGGAAAAAGCAGTAAAAGAGGCAATCGAAGAAAATGCTGAAAAGCTGAGGGGGCTTGATGACAAGCGCAAAATGGAGTTCCTGATGGGAATATTAACAAAGAGGTACGGGAGCGCAAACAAAAGGCAATTTGCAGCAGCTCTCTTAAAAGAGCTAAAGCTGGGCTAAAATGAACCCATGATCCTTTTCAAATGGAGCTATATTAAGCACTTGCTGTATCCTGAAGCCAGAGGCCTTTAACTTGTCAGCTTCAGAATCTATTATTTCCGAAACGCTCAATATCGGGCTTATGCTCCTTGCCTTTACAACGAGCACAAGATAACCATCCTTTTTGAGGTAATGTTCTGCATTGTTGACCGTTATGTCTGTTGCGTCGGGTTGAGCTATATCTGAATATATGACGTCAACTTCTGAGAACACGGCATTGTAGCTCTGCGGGTAACGAGCATCGGATATTATTGGTATTATGTTGTTTCTGTACTTGACCACCCTCTCGACAAATTCCCTTGCAACCCTTGCGCTTACCTCAACCCCAAATACCACACCGTTATCTATCACGTCAGATACATGGCTAACAGTGGTGCCAGTGGATGCGCCCAGGTAAAGAACAAAGCTTCCCCTTTTTATCGGGACATAGCTCAGGCCCTTGTATATCGCTGCAGAAAGCTTGCTCCTGTATGGATCCCATAGCCTGTATTCAACTGACTTTTCCTTTATGACCCTTTCGCCATAATATGTCCTGCCAGGGGTCAGGTTTCTTGTGGCAAGGTGCTTCCTTCCTTCAAAGTTTATCCAGAATATGTTATCGAAACCCGTTTCTTCTACCCTTGTCAAACCTTCCCTTCCTCATGCTTTGCTTTTTACGGGCTTGGTCACGATTATCATGGAACCTTGGCTGGTTCTTAGCCCTTTCAGGCTTCCTTGCATCTTCATTGAACTTTTTCTTTATCTCTTCAATCCTCCTGTTTAAATCCTCTGCCAGAGAAGCAACCCTTTTGCCGCTGTAGAAGTCTATTCTTGCAGCTATTGCTATCTTTGTGGCCAGAGCCCTTGCTATCTTACCCCTTATCCTCTTTGGGGCGTCATGAAGAAGTTTGTGCTGGAATATCAAGCCGTGCTTTGGCGGCCTGCTATGTGTTTTTAATGCCCTGAATAGCGCCTTTTCCGCGCCCAAAATCTGAATTGTGCTGGCAGGCATCTTGGCAAGCCTTTCAAGGCTGCCAGCTCTTGAAATGAGCCTTGCGCCTATTGTCTCTCCAGCTATCGAAGTTAGGTTGGGTGCTATTTCATTCATCATATCCTCAAGCATCTTGGCAAGGCTTTCCCTGTACCTGTAAATTTCAGCTGTAATTTTGGCCAATTGCAAAATCATATCAGTGGTACGCTCATCAAAGTCTGCTCCCTTTGATGAGCTTGAAGCCTTTAAGATTATTTCAATTCTGTTCTGAGGAAGGTTAAGCTCTGCAAGGGTGTCTCTGCTGGCGCCATTCCTGTTTGGGAACTTTGTGATAAAATTAACAAATGTAGCTGGATCGGTCAATATGCCAGAAAGTTCAGGGAAGTGCAGACCATACCACTCCCTCAATCTCATGTAGAACAGGTTAAACGTTTTATCTAGCTCATCAACTGCCTGAATTATCTGTATTATGTGCAGGTCAAGGCGGGATGACTGTTCCTTTAACTTTTTTGCAGAAACGTAAATTGAATAGTTCCTTATATAGCCTATAGCATCCTGTGGATTTGCAGCAAGGCCTGAGGAAATCATCAAATTAAGCTTCTTGCCATCAAGAGCTCCCCTGTATGATGGATCAAGTATAGCTCCCTTAACTATATTTGAGACAGCCCTTTGAAGCTCTGGATAAGGATTTATGAGCTGAGCGCCATTATCAATGGCGTACTTTAACAGATCCCTGAGTTCGCTTATTTCGTTTCCATTAAAAAGTTCTTCATAGCTTTTGAGGGGGTCTCCTAGGTACTTTGTTGACTTTACCGCTGCTTTATTTTCATTAAGCAACGCCATGCCTGCTTCCGTCACAAAAAGTATAAGTTTCAATATCTGCATTAACTTGATATTGTGCATATATAAGAATTTTCCAATGATCAGCTGGTATGATGGTTGAAATGTTTTAGGCTTTTTAATTCCTTCCGAAAATTTATCCTGATATGTTACAAATTTTTTTTGAAACAAAGCTTTTATTTGAGCCAGGAATTTGTAAATCCATTGAGAGAGTTATATAATGAAATACTTGGAAAAAGCGTACAGCTTCCTGATAGAGTAGAAAGGATAGTCAGCCTGAACCCCTCTGTTACTGAATCACTTTTCATGATGGGGCTTGGTGATAGGGTTGAGGCAGTAAGCGCTTTTTGCGCAAGGCCTCCTGAAGCTAGAAAAAGGAGAAAGATAGGGAGCTACAGCACCCTTAACAGGGAAATATTGAAGTCCATAAAGCCAGATATAGTATTTACGGTGACGGGTTATCAGAGGCAGCTTGCATTGGATCTCTCCAGGGAGTACAGCGTTTTTCCTCTGGAACTTCCCGCAACGGTTGCCGGCATCCTCGACATGATAACAAAAGTTGGCCTAGCTGTTGGCGAGTTTGAAAGGGGGCGCTCTCTATCCAGAGAACTCATGAAAAAATTGTTGCCTCTTATACCTGCTGAAAAATCAGGCTACAGGCCCAGGATTTACTTGGAAATAGATCTTGGAGGCCCAACTGCATTTGGGGCTTATAGCTATATAACAGATGCCATTTATCTGCTTGGAGGCAAGAGCGTGTATGAGGATGCGCTTGCGGAGTGGCTAGCACCTGACCTGAGCCAAATTGGCGGGCTTAACCCTGATATCTTTATATATGAAGCCAAGATGTATTCAAAGTTTCAGAAAGATGACCTTGAAAGGTTGATAGATAAAAGGGGATGGCGAGACATGAAATTCGTAAAAAATAACATGTACTTTCTTACTCCGGGCCCTCTGGATTTCTTTGCTCATCACGGGCCAAGCTTTTTAACAGAAGTTCTCCCATGGCTTAGGGATAAGCTGAATTTGTTTATGCCTGATTCATGATGTAACGATGTTTGTTTTATCAGGGAAGCATGTCTCTCATTTGTAATGCATTAAAACCTTTAATCGCACAATCACATGATAAATTATTAAAGAACACAATATATATCATAAAGCGCAATAAAAAATCGAAAATAATGGTCTGGTCATTCAATGCGCTTAGGACGCCATTTCAAATGCGTTCGATTTTCAGACCAAGCATTCTTGCTGCAATCTCCAACTCTTTCACATGATTTCCCTTTATTATGGCGTAATGATTTCCGATGCTTTGATCAATTAGCTTTTTTGCTCCCTGCATTTTTACCTGCAGCTGCGTCCTGCACATTTCACCGCTCCACTCATGCTCTTCCAGTTTGCCCACACCGATCCTTATTGTGGTCAGCTTGCTGTCAAGCCTAAATACCGTAACTTCATCACCTGAGCCATAATCAACCTGAACGCCAACTCCAATTCCAGATTCAAAATGCGTAAGCAGCCTGTATTTGCCAACCATTGGTGATGTGCAGTGCGCAAAAGTTACCAGGCCATCTGATATCTGTTCAACATTTGACATGAAAACTGGGGTTAACGTTGCCCATTCTCCAAGGGCCATGGTTATCAGAAGGGGCACGTCACCTTCGCATGCTGCTGGCACAAGATCCGTATTGAATAATGACAGCGGAAGGCATGGAGTTGTTTTCAGGCGTGGTATCAGATCAAAGCATTTTATGGTGAATCCATCCAGCTCCTTTTCGCTGAGCAGGGATTTTATGGCACCATATATTCTGTAAGCTTTCGATACTTCAACACCATCCACGCTGCTTGCCGTTGCACCTTCAATTATACTTTCACTTTCTTTGCCCGCTGCCTTGGCCTTTTCATACTTTTCCACAAGCTCGTCCAGGCTAACATTGACCAGCTGCGCCCCAATCCTTGATTTAACGGTTTCATCACTTGATCTGCTGTAAATGAGCCAGCTGCTTATGCCACCCAGAACGCCCAGCCTTGCATTGACCAGCCTGGTTACAGCCTGATTAACTATTGAGAGCTTTTTCATGAGGTCAGCAAGGGATTCCGGATTTCTGTATTCTTCAACCAGCAGGGGCTCCTTTCCCTGCTCCCTGTAGTAGGCTAGGAATTCAGTGGTTGCAGAAAGGCTGTTGTACTTTGCAACGTACAAGAGGGCAAGGAACCTGGATCTCGCGGCTATCTCATTTAGCACATGCTCAGTTCCGCCAGAGGCAACCAGAATTGCGCTTATGTCACATGGTGGATAATCCTTAACGTTGTATTCGCTGAACAAGCCCGCAAAATCATAAGACTTGACTTTATCTTGGATTTCTGCAGAGTATTTCTCGCTAATTTTAATGCCAGGCCCTCCAGATGATACAACAGCAAGGCATACCCCCCTGCCATTGGCCTTAGGCAAGTTATTGATTGTTTTCAACTATAACACCATCATTTTATCTTTGCGTTTGGCTTTTAAAATCTTTTTAATATTTCTGGCTCATCACTTATATTACATTATTTTTATATTTAAAGGCGGTGACAGAAAATGATATTTAATTTTAAGGATGTTTATGTATCAACAAAGGAAAGGTTTCAGCTAATTGACATAACTGGCAGCGTCGTTGATGCTGTAGCAAAAAGCGGAATAAAAAACGGAATTTGCCTGGTATTCGTGCCTCATGCAACTGCCGCGATAATAGCAAATGAACATGAAAATGGATTAATGGAAGATATTCTTGCTAAAGTTAAAGAAATAGTTGAGCCTTCCAGGCAATGGAAGCATAACCTGATAGATAATAACGCTCACGCTCACATTGGAGCCACTTTGCTGGGTGCGAATAGGGTTTTCCCAATAAAGGATGGGAAGCTGATCAGGGGGACTTGGCAAAACATATTTTTAGTTGAAATGGATGGTCCCAGAGGGGAAAGGCACGTTATTGTTGAGACACTTGGAGAATAAATAATTTATGGTGCTCTACATTTAAATAAAAATAAAACCAGCCAAATCATATAATAAACGATATATATTACTTATTTTCGTTAAAAAATGAAACTAGATTATAATTATGTTTCTTTATATGAGCTTTGTATATCATTGATCTTATACCCCCTTCATTAATTTCATTGCTGCTTTTATTATTTCTCTTTTATTTAACTTTGAATATTTTCAATATTGGAATTCTTAAATGAGGGTGTTTTTATATGAATATAACCTTTCTTGTGTGCAACTATATTACCTGCCCTAATCTATGTATTCCATAACCCTCTGGCAATATAGCCTCCCAATACCCTTTGCAAGCTAATGACCCTTTTAACTGCCTCCTTCCATGCCATATAACGCCCCCCCTTTCCCTTTCATCTATTACAGGTGTAAATTCTCTATCAGCCATCCACTTTTTCTTTAATTCATCAAGCGTGTTCCAATAATTTACAGCTAATCCTGCTAGCATAGCAGCCCCAGCAGTTGTCTCCGTCACCTTGGGTCTTACTACCCTTATTTCCAAAATATCAGCCTGAAATTGCATCATAAGGTTATTTTTAACAACTGCACAATTCTTCTGAATATTTAATCAGCGTCAATATGTAAAGATAGAAATCTGTTTATGTTTGACTGGTTAACACATTCTAATATTATGCAATTTAAGGGCGCAACATCCTTTTTGTTTTTCGTCTCCATTGCAATTATCATTTCTTGGAAGTGCTTGAACCAACCTATCTAGGCGAAGCATGATCGGAAATTGCATGTTAATTTACTGATGGCCAATGGAATTGATAGAACAGGAATATTTATGTATCAGATATATAGCAAACAATGGCCCAGAATTATGGGTTTCAAATGAAAAACGCAATACATTGGATAATAATTTGAAATTATAAAATCACTTTGTTTTTGTATTTAGAATATATGATTTTACGAGCTCTTGGTCAATAATGCCACTTACAACAATTTTTCTTCCATCATTGAGAACTATATCTATGGCAGTAGCACTATATGGAATCTCAAACATGTCAATCAATGAAGAATCCACTATATCAAAAAGCTTTTCCTGTATTCCATCTTTAATTTTGAAGCCAATAACTTGAGAGATTCTTCGTGAACCATAGCCAGCGGCCCGGCCACCAGCAGCTCCCATTTCTTCCTTAATCATAAGAATAAATACAATATTGTTTTTGGAAAAAATAGGATAAGTTTCTGCTACAACGAGTTTGCTCTGAGGACTTAGTAACGCTTCTTCAAGATTATCCATGTTAAGTTTATTTTGCAAAGTCTAATTAAGCATTTCTAGCCTTTCTTCTGTTGAAAGACCATGGGTTTCATGCATTTGATAATGGGCTAAACATATTAAAGAATTCAGTTTTGCGCCAACACACTTACCTTAAATTGATCACATAATTTATCAATTTTAATGCAACTGGATTCTTAGCCGAATAATTTACATGCTTATTACAACGCTAGGAGCTTTTAGGTGCATAAAAAGGAGCGCGATTCCTTATTTGATGTACACAATTATATTGACTTTTTTCCTTTTGCATAATTATCTTTTAATTGTTTCAATTTTTAACTTACAAAGTAAAAAACAGAGCCCGTTACGCTAATGCTCAATTAATAAATTTGGTGCGCAATTGCACATGCCATCAATGGCCATGGCTAATTTATGCGGATAACATAAAGTAAATGCATTTAATTGTTGAGAATATATCAGATATAATCAACAAATTGCATATCTTTAGCTTGCAAGCTTGTCATGCGCATTAAATTCTCTAATTTATGAGATCATGGGAAAAATTCCAACTTAACATGAGCATGAAAAGCGCTTAATTATGCATTAAACTGGAAAGCAATCATTTGGCAATATTATATAGTCGTTACATGAAGTTATGCTTGCTCAATTCCCTGATTAATATATTAAAAGCGCAATTTGGTTTAAGCTCAGTTGTGTCTATTACAAGTGCGTTAACAGGTTGTTCAAAATGCATGTGCATGTTAACTAGTCTTTGCGATGGCACCCTCATTGTCCTTTTGCTGTTTCTTATTGAAGCTACGTCAAAGTAGCACTTAACATATATAAGCCTGTATTTATCGTAGAATTCCTTCAACCTTTCAATTGCTTCCTGCCTGTATTCATCCCTTGAGAACGTTCCATCAAGTATTACATTGTAACCGTTCTTAAGCGCTTCTTCCGCAAGCATTATACATGAATGATATATAAATGAAGATTCAGAGCGCAAATAAGTTTTGTATGCAAGCATCTGTCTTACAACATCAGTCTGAATGTGAAATGCATTGCCAATTTTTTTAGCTAGCATTTTGGCAAGCGTAGTTTTTCCGCATCCAGGCGCACCACAAAATATGTACAGGTCAGGCTTCAATAAACATCGCTTTGGAAATAGATGTTAAAATGTTTACCCTAATAATGGGCACATTTGGGAAACAGCCTAGAAATTAATTTTGAAATTATGATAAATTTTTTATTATAATGTCCTGATAGGATATTTATGCGCCTCATTAGATCATTTTACTATTGGCACTATTAGCTCGATATTTTCTGCATCTACTAAAAATAGTAAGGGTAGGGCTGTAAATATTTTAGTAGTTATGAAGTGCGTGTTTTATGTTAGCTGCAGTAAGGTATCTGAAGTTTTCAGCATAACTCTTGAGCCAATTGGCAAAACTCTTATTCAAATTAGCATTATTTGTTAGCAAAGTTTTAATTTTAGATAATTAGCCACAATTTCATGGTTGAATATTTTTTCTCAAATATTGGTGAAGCTAAAATGGATCCAGTATCCATTAAAGGAGCAAATAACGCATTCATTCAATGGCTAATTACAAGGGAAAGGGGTGCTAATTATGCTGTAAGAAAATTTACCTTAGAAAAGGACGGAATAATTCCCATGCATGTGCATAAATATCAGGAGACAGTGATCATTATTAAGGGCAGATGTAGATGCTGCGCAGGTGATAAAGTTTATCAAATGAAAGAAGGTGATTATATTTTTATAAATTCTGATGTAAAGCACGCATTTATTAATCTTGGTTATAAATTGGAATTCTTTTGTATAATTGATTATCATGAAGATATGAATATAAGAACAATTGATGAAAGTTGCTCATAAATCTTGCTTTTTAAATAAGTTTTTTAAAATTTTTATGGTGTCTTTTTCTTAAACATATCGTAATAACTGAATGTAGCATCAGCTAGCCCTGTATCGCATCATTGCATATGATAGATTGGTAGGTGCGTTTCAACTTAAGCGCTTTAACTATCCTTGTATATTACATTGTCACTATTGGAATACATTTAGCTAGTTATGCGACCTGAATTAACTAATCAAATAACTAATTTCAAATTTTATATATTGAACCTAATTCTATTTTCAGTTTACACCTTGTCATTTCTTGTCAGCACATTATAGCAAGTCGCATCGCTAATTAGCTTTCTTCCCTGAACGATCAGGCACTTCAATAATTATTACTGCTATTTTATAAATATCCAGTTTTCTTTATAACCTCAATTATCTCACTTAAAGAATCTTGTTAGGGGAAGTATTTAGTCAGTAGATTTTTCCGAATTTCTCTTCCTTAATACATTTTCTTAAATTGTATAAAGCTTTATCCTATCAATTGAGTTGCTACTTAATTATAATAGAGGGGCTTGCTGGAAGCCGTAAAGCTCCAGTGCCGGCCTCCCACCAAGAACAAAGCTTGATAGCGTTAAAATATTTTAAATGGATATGTTGTACCGAGCAACCATTCCGTCAATAAATATAGCCCTTAATAAGGTAGCTGTGAGCCCACAGCTGCTGGCGCCAAGCCACGCAGAACGTTCTGCCTTTCCAAGTGGAACACCTCATGCAAAACATCACATGCTCAGGAAAATCAAACTTATAACAAAGGGGATAACTCTTATTAGTTATTTGCTACTTTATGATAAATGAGTTTACCATGTCAGTAAGCATTATGTTCAGTGGAAATGGCGACCTTCAAGTTAAAGATGTTCCAAGCTTGAGCGCCAAATGTGAAGAAAGGGGCTTTAAAGGAATTTGGTTCGGTGAAACAACTATTAAAGATGCTGGCATCCTGAGCAGCCTTGCACTGCTTTCAACCAAATCTATAGAAGTTGGAACGTCAATAGTCAACGTTTACACCAGAAGTGCTGGTCAGCTTGCAATGATGGCTTCGACATTAAATGAAATTGGCAGTGGTAGGTTCACGCTAGGGGTGGGTGCAAGCACACCTGCAATTGTATCAGGTTGGCATGGCTTAAAATATGAGAGGCCATTGTTAAGAGTTGAAGAAACCGTAAAACTTTTGAAACTTTACTTTTCAGGTCAAAGATTCAGCCACGTTGGCTACTTCCAGTCACCATCAAATGCAAGATTAAGGTGCAGCAGCCCTCCAAAAATAGCTGTGGCTGCCCTAAACGAAAAAATGGTTCAATTGGCTGCCAAGATAGCAGATATGCTTATACTTAACCTCTATCCCCCAATAATGATAGGTGAAGCAAGGAAAGTTATAAGTGAAACAGGCAGGAAGCCAAGGCTTTCAGTAATGCTTTACGCATATGTGCTAGGAGAAGGGGAAAGGGGATTTAACATTTCTAGGGATCTTATAGCGTTTTACTCAAGCTCTGAAGCCTACGTTAAGCTGTTCAAGCGTGCAGGCTTTGAACAGGAAGCTGATAGAGCCTTTCGTGGATGGCAAGCAAGGAACAGAGATGCCGTGAGAAATGCAATAACAGAGGAAATGATTAAATCATTAATGGTTTACGGTGATATCAAAACCCTAAGAGAGAGAGTAAGAGCATATCAAGACGAAGGAGTTGATAATATATTAGTAGCTCCATGCCCAACCGGAGACTATATGGAAAATGCGAGGCTGATTATAGAAAGTTTTTAATCTATCTTTTAATAATATTTATCAAAAAAGCATATTTGATTCACGCTTTAATCATTAAACTGGTAAAATCATCAATTTAGATTCGAAGGCTTAAGACATTATGGTGTATATTTGGCACCCAGCTTTGTGACGTCCTCCTCATGCCATGAGGCTTGAACGACCAAGCTAGACCGCCCACAGCGGAGCCCTGCGTGTGGAAGTTACGGTGTCTCTGATCTCAGCCGG
>JABEBW010003296.1_pt1 | contig 14985 bp, 16 predicted proteins | sample 7245961 | NCBI WGS metagenome assembly JABEBW01 (sample SAMN14506364, study PRJNA622280) | hot springs metagenome | biome: hot spring [ENVO:00000051]|acidic hot spring [ENVO:00002120]; feature: spring [ENVO:00000027]|sediment [ENVO:00002007]; material: sediment environment [ENVO:01001048]...
CTACAAGCAGGCTTGGGCTATGCACGCCGAGTCGCTGGGCAACCCCATACTGCTGGGAACCAAGGGAGGCCTCACTTTGAGCCCTCTTACCCTCTACACGGACATGAACGGCTACATGGTGAACATAAGCCCGCAGCACCTGCCAAGAATTGACACATTTATGCAGAAAGTGGCTGACTTCGTTCAGGCCATAGAGGGAAAGAAGGCAAATCCGATTGATCCAAAGGGCATTGTGATCATGCATTACATCATCGATGCCATATACAGCTCGGCTCAAAGCAAGAAAGAGGTGGCGGTAAGCCTGCCAAGAGATTTGATGTGAACATTTTTCTTTCACATGCACTTGCTAGACGGCGATAAGAGCAATAAAATGCCAAGCTAGCTGTTTCTGGCTTTTCGGTCGAAAGGCGGTCGAAGAAACCTTATTAATTATTGGGTTATGTGTAATATAGCTGCTAAGAAAAAGGCTAGAATAGGTTTAATCTTTTCTGTAATGAATCCTTCGGAGCCAACATGACCGCACGTGGGATATGATTACGATGCAAGGGTTAAGGAGCTATTGTCTAAGGTTAAAAAAGGTTAAAGAGGCCTTTTCCAGACATCGAATTCGATGAGGCGGTGATAAGCGCAAGTTGCGGGGAGCCGACCGTTTTTCCCAATCGTGAGGGATCTTTGCCCATCATGGGATTGCCGGGAGATAGGGGTCCCAACACAGAGCTAATCCCAGATGACGTTGAAAGCTATGTGGTTTTCCTAATTGGGATATGGAACGGGATACCCGGAGAAGTCGTGAAAAGAGGAAAACCCACGCTACTTGCGGATCACTTGTTCGGGGGCATGGGGGAGTTCTTATCGACTTTGTCATGGGCTAGGGACAAGGGCTACCCAGTTGTGGAAGTGGCATCATCAGATTTTGGTGATGTGCTGAGGGGCATTTCGCTTCTCAAAGCCGTGCATCTGCTGAAGAGTTCTGTTATCCTAGACATCAGAGATGGTGGGACGTGGTCTGAGAGGAGAGGAGTACCTAGCGCTTTGCAGGAGCTTGGAGTTCAAGTGAAGTTCATGTCATCTGAGCAAGTGAAGAAGATCTATGATGAGGTGAAAGATAAGGAGGCCATTCCGTACTATGAAAAATGGATTAATGAGGCGCTTGGGATAAAGGAACCGCCCAAACCTGAGGTCATGAAGGCGGCAAAGCTTCACATTGCGCTTTTGAAAGCGATGGAGCAAGTCGGTGCCGATTCTGTTACGGTCGACTGCCTTTCACTAGTTCTAAGCAAAAAGCTTCCCGCCTATCCCTGCCTATCCTTCGCGGAGCTTAACAACGAGGGAAGCGTGGGGATGTGCGAGGCAGACCTTGACTCCGCCTTCACTCAGTTTGCCATAAGGTACGTTACCGGCAGGCCAAGCTTCGTCTCAGACCCCGTCATAGACACGGCCAAGGGGGAGATAGTGTACGCGCACTGCGTGGCCCCGTGGAAGATGTTTGGAAGCCGTGGTCCAGCCAATCCGTACATCCTCAGGACGCACGCAGAGGACAGAAGCGGTGTATCAGTTCAATCCTTGCTTCCAACGGGCGAAACCGTAACAAGCGTGAAGTTTGATGTCGCTAAAAAAAGCGATGGCAGTTCACTCTGGCCATCGCAACGGAGAACTTGGAGACCGAAAACGGATGCAGGACCAAGCTCGGTGCAAAAGCCAACGTCAACGCCATACTGGCCAACTGGAACCCCAGTGGTAAGTTTGGATGGTGGCATCGCGTAACGGTTTACGGGGATTTCAGGGACGACTTCAAAAAGCTCGCTGTCCTTCTCGGAATGTCCGTGTTCGAGGAGGATAAAGGGCGATTCAGCAGATGAGCATGTAGGTGAGCTTAGGCTTTTGGCAATGTTTCCCGTAAATATTTAATATATTATTAAAAAATCAGGCTAAACGTAAGAAAGTTTCAAATAGAGCCACAAGTTAGGTGCACTTTTATAATTCGAATCGAATCGTTCATGAGTTGTGCAAATTTAAATGTATTGATATGGAGAATAAAGTATAAACGTTTAAAAGCTACTGCAGAAATAAAAGAGAGAACAAGTTGAGGAATTTCCTTAAAAAGCTTGCAGCCTACTTTGCCCTTGCGGTCTTCCTGCTAAGTAGCCTCGCGATGGGCGGATTCATCGCGCCTGTTTCTGCTCAGCAGGCCCCGCAAATAGTACTTGCACAAAACACGACAATGCTTTACTCCCCCAGTTAGACACCAGCAGGTACTTGGTGAGCACGCTTTACTTCACCTCCACCCCCCCTGAGGGGGGCTCCATACTGCTTGACAGAAAGCCCCGTGACGGCCTTCAAGCTACGTAAGGACCAAAGCGGCACGTTGCTGGCATCAAGGGAGGACTTCTCAAGCATGCGCAGGGCGACGTTTCAGAAGTACGTGAGGGCAGCTCTAATCATCCTCAAACAGGCAGAGAATGCACCATACGAGGACTGGCCGAGGAAGCTTCTGGCGAGAGGGCTTAGACTTTCTCTCATCTCCGAGGTCAGGCCGAGCCCCTGAGATGCACTGTCAACCCTGAGATCTAAGCCCACACTCGGGGCCACCTGCACTCCTAGGTGCTTGCGGTTTCGCCCTGCGCCCCCTGGTTGGACGAAGAGGACCTATATCTCGTCTTTCTTCACCAAGCTATCAGAGGCCTAGGCTTACCCTCTGAACACCGACCGTGTGAAAGTCCCGATCATAAGCAGCGAAGCCGAGCAGTCAATTAAGCAGGACCTGAAGTCCCTGTAGCAGCTCTTGCTTCCGCTCGTGGAAAAAGCTTTGAAATCGGCCAATATGGCTATATCCTGCGTTTCCTTTTGCGGTAGGCAACATTATTTTTGCGATCCCCATCAGGACAAGCGCAACCGTGTAGGCCACCCTCGACGGCCCGAGCCAAGCGCGGAGTCCGCACCCTGCTCCTCAGGATGCCAATGATGAACGCGATGTTCTCCAGTATCATGTATAAGGCCCTTATGACCACCATCAGAGCGAATGGCTACGAAGTCAGGAACCCTGCTCTTGGCGAGGCTACGCAGGACGTCACAGGGAGGGGGTTGCGAAGACAATGAAGAAGCTGGCGTTATGGCAGGCGGCACCCTCTACGCTTGAGGAGAGACCAAAGTAGAAGACGGCTGGCGACAAGCCGTAGACGTGAAGCTTCCAGATGTACATGGGAAAGTTGAAGATGTACCCTCCTTGTCAAAGCCTTCTGAACAAATAGGGAGCGGCCGAGACGAAGCTAAGCCAGCAGATAGGAGAGTAGCCGAGAGTATGAGCGGCACAATGAAGGCTTACTTCTCGCCTGGATGGAGCATCCAGAAGTAAACCAAGAGCATCAGGATGAGGATGAAAAAAGCGGCGAGCCAGGTTGAGATGATCGGCTACCACAGACACCACGAGGACGAAAAGGAGCTTGACGCTGGGGCTCGATCCTGAAAATGAAGAAGTTGCCTGCCTGGTAGTTGAAAATGGAGGTGTGACCCCTAACGCCTATTACCATCCAGAGGAGGTAGAAGGCAATTATGGATCCTTCAAAGAACATCAGGAGGGCGTGCGCACAGAGGCCTGGGGCCAATGCGGTTTGATTGATGCCCTGCGCCAATCCCAAGGCTGCAAGCGCCCGGATATAACCCTAACTCTCATGTCTGTTAGGCCACGTGGCGAGACCCTGCGCCTATCACTTGATCCTTATGGCCGGCATAGGCGTTAGCTTCGAGACCCTGTAAGCGGGTATGGTGCTAGTAACTACATCTGTGAGGGTGGCCAAAACGAAGACAAACAGGGCTATCCCTGGCAATATGATGGGCGATATGGCCGCGTTTATCCCTAAGGGGCTCGCGAGCTTCGCGAGGCTCAGGACGTAGACGCCCCAACGCCAACGATATCTCCTGCCCTTATATCTAGCTTATAGCAACCAAGACGCAGAAGCAGGAGTAAATCCCCTTGACGCCGAGGATGGCCGACACCAGTAAGAGGAAAACAGAGCCCGGGGCAGAAGCTCCCAGACCACGAACGGCAAAGGAACTAATGGTGAAAAGCCCCGGCGAGGCTTATGATTCGATCACCTTGGTCGGTCGACGTCAGACGACCGCGCTTAACGCAAATGCGAATGACTCAGCCAGCACTGCGATTACCTGAAAGATCAAGCTAACGAAGATCAGCACGAAGGCACCGCATAGATAAACTGATCCAGGTATTTTGAAGAAAATATCGACGGTCTTATGTACTAAACCGTAACATGCGGCATTAGCCGCTGTGATGGCCCGCACGTAGCTCAAACACTTATCCGCAAGCCCAATCCCTTCTCATGAGAGTCGTCGTCAGCTCTAGAAACCCTGTTAAGGTAAACGCAGTCAAGAAGGCACTCTTGCTCTTGAGGATTCTGGCCGTCCATAAAAGACATGGAGGTCAACTCGGGTCTGCTCTCCCAGCTTTGCTGCGGGCAAACGCTGAAAGGTGCGGTAAACAGGGCGAGGGCTACACTTAAAGCCTCCCCCGCCTAGACGTGGCATAGATGGCGGCGTGTGCACCCGCTTCGGTAGGGAGCTTATGTTCGCCGCAGTTTGTGCAGAGGGCCATGGTGGTCCCTCGAACTTCTCATTCTTTCCCGAGCTTCACCTTATTCGGACCGCATGGCCGCAGCTACTGAAAGAAAAGAAAGATCTCAAGGATACAGTTAACAATGTGCTTGGAACTCATGAGGTGAAACGTGCCATTGGGGTGACCGGCCTGCTGGTCGGCGCCATCACGAGGAAGAACCTCTACTTTCAACCAGCCGGCTACGCTATAGACCTTTAGGCGAGCTGCTTGAAGATGTCTTTGAGGGCGGGATAGAGCGACCGGTAGATCGCGTACGTCCTCGAGTAGATTTTGACCCTTTCCTGATCAGGCGCGACGGCAAACCCCGATTTGACCAACTTCTCGGCGAGCGATCCGGCGTCCTTGGCTGCTCCGGCTGCGACCATGGCGAGCATCGCTGCCCCATACGAAGATCCCTCATCGACCTCTGGCACCTCCACGGTTGCGTCGAGGACATCAGCGATAATGGCGCGCCAAAGGGTGCTACGGGCGCCCCCTCCGACAAACCTGTAAGGTCCCGTAGCCAAGCCAAGGTCGCGCATTGCCTCGACAGAATCCCTGAAAGCGAAAGCCACTCCTTCCATGATGGCCCTCACCATATGGCGCTTCCCATGGCGAAGAGAAAGGCCAAAGAAGACCGCCTTGGCATCCGGGTCAGCATGTGGCGACCTCTCCCCGCTCAGGTAGGGAAGAAAGATCAACCCCTCGGACCCTGGAGGAGCCATTTCAGCCTCCCTCGAAAGCAGGTCGTAGGGGTCCTGACCAGAAAGCTCGGCGACGGCCTTCTCCTCGGACCCCAGCGCATCCCTGAACCACCTGAGGCTGCCGCCGGCTGAAAGTATGGCTCCAATGACGTGCCATTTTCCGGGCACAGGCTGGCACCAGGTGTGTAGTCTACCCTTGTGATCCGGGACGTACCTTTCAGACCCTACGACCACCTGACCAGCCGTCCCAATCATAACCGATGCCGTCCCCTTCTCCACTACCCCTGCGGCCAAGGCGCCGGCTCCCGCGTCACCTGCGCCAACCGCAACCGGCGTGCCCTTGCGGAGGCCAAGCTCATCGGCGCTTTCCCCCGTGAGCTCTCCTCTGACTTCCTGCGATTCTTTGACCGGTGGCGCCATCCCCTCGTCAAGCCCAAGCTGCTCGAAAAGGCCGCTCGACCACCTCCTCCTTCCCACGTCGAAGAGTGATGTACCAGACGCATCGTTGACGTCTGTGCAGATCTCCCCTGTCATGCGCATCCCCACGTAGTCCTTGGGAAGCAGGAAGAGACGCGCACGGGTGTAGACCTCAGGCTCAACCTCCTTCACCCAGAGGAGCTTCGGCGCCGTGAAGCCTGTCTGGGGAACGCTGCCCGTGACCTCTATGAAAAAGTCCAGGTCGACCTTCTTCTTGATCTCCTCAACTTGGGGAGCGGTTCTCTGGTCATTCCAAAGCAAGGCCGGCCTGAGCGGCCTGCCCTCGGGGCCAAGAAGCACGAGGTCGTGCATCTGCCCCGTGAGGCCAATCCCCTTAACGTCGTCAGCATTTAGCCCAAGCGAAAGCAGCTCCCGGGAGACATGCTTAACAGCCTCCCACCAATCCTCAGGCCTCTGCTCGGTCCACCCAGGCCTGGGAAGCAACAGCGGGTAGCTTGCGGACGCCTTCATGATCACCTCTCCGGTCTCTGACACCACCAGCCCCTTCGTGGCCGAGGTGCCCACGTCAAACCCCAAGTAGAGTGAGTCACGGCTCAAGCTCGGTCGCGAGGACTAAGTCTCCTCTCCTCCCCTTGAGGAACTCGCCGAGGATCTCCTCCGCCCTCCCCGCGGAGTAGACGTTGGCGGTGTCGTAGAAGTTTATGCCGAAATCCCAAGCCCTGGAGAGGACCTTGAAGGCCTGCTCCTTCTTTATCAGCCAGTATGCCCTGTTCCCGAGGGACATGGCGGCAAGGCTCACCCTCGAGGCCTTAGCTCCGAACCAGGTTAGGTCGATGTAAACCATGGGGGAATCAACGCAAAAGCTTTTAACTTTGCCTATACAGAAGCCACCAGTTCCCCGGTTTCGTCGAAAACCTTCATATGCCCCTTCTTGGCGTAGAGGTCTAGCGTTTCGCCTACCTTGAAAGGAACATCATATATGAACACCAACATTGAGGAATCTTTTTTGGTCGTTATCCTAAAAGCACCCCCTTGATAGCTTGCAACCAGCACAGTGAATTTCCCCAAGGGAACCAAGTCCTCCTCGGTCTTTTCAACCCTTATATCCTCAGGTCTCAGGCCCAAGGTCACCTTTCCGGTGATTTTTGTATCTAGTTTTAACTGCAGATCAGGCGACTGGAAGACCCCATCTTTCAACTCACCCTCGAACAGATTAACTTCGCCAAGCAACGTCGCTACATTGGAATTTGCGGGATGCTCATATATCTCATTGATACCTCCAATTTGTTTAAAGCTACCATTTACAATTACAGCAGCCCTCTCAACGAGAGCAAACATGTCAGCCGGGTCGTGCGATACTATAATTGTGGTCACCCCTAACTTTTTTTGCACATCGCGAACAAGCGCCCTTGCTGTATCCCTCATCAGCGCATCTAAGTTGCTGAACGGCTCATCCAACAACAGAAGGGAAGGATCCTTCACAAGTGCCCTTGCAAGAGACACCCTTTGTTGCTGACCACCGCTTATTTCACGAGGGTACTTATGCAGTATCTCATGTATTCCAAGGGTCCTAGATATATTGATCACACGCTCCTCAACTTCAGCCTGATTCATCTTTTTCACCCTTAGGGGAAAAGCTATGTTGTCATAGCAGGTCATGTGAGGGTACAGGGCCCACGTCTGGAAAACGAGTCCCACATTTCTCTTCTCCACCGGTACCAATATTTTCCCGTCAGCTGCCACTAATTCATCATCAAAGTATATTTTACCTTTCGTTGGTTCTTCAAGTCCGGCAATGAGCCTGAGCGTAGTGGTCTTTCCGGAGCCAGAAGGGCCCAATATGCCAAAGAATTCTCCTGAGTTTATCTCCAAGTTAGCATCTCTGACAGCTTCTACCATGGTTTTTCCGCGCCTGAATACCTTTGTCACGTTTTCGAAGTTTATCTTCACCACTTTGCATCACCAATTTTACATCACTAGTTTCAACCCTTTGTACCTCCGCCGAGCACAAGCAGGCCCCTTATGAAGTATTTGCCTGCAAATACGAAAATCAGCAGGGGCACAAGGGATATTATAAATGATGCTGCAAACGTGTCATTATAGAGCACCCCCATCCCCCCAATATACCGCATGGCAGCAAGCGTCGCTGTCCTCATATCGGGCGACTTTATCAACACAAGCGGTATAAAGAAATTGTTCCAAACTTCAATAAATGTAAATATGAAAGTAGATATCATCCCAGGCAGCATCAACGGCACGACCATCTTGTTAAAGACCGTCCAGTCGCTAGCGCCATCTGCGCGAGCCGCCTCCAACACTGGACGTGGCATTGAGACGAGAAATATGGACATCAAAAGAGCGCCACTCGGTAAATAAAATATCAAAAAGGAAAATATGAGCCCCAAGTAACTGTCAAAGAGGTTCATGGCAAAGATCATGCGAGCCAGCGGTAAAGTTACAGATTCAAACGGAACAAACGTTGCCAACGCGACGATTGTAAAAAGCACGTCGCTAATCTTTGAAGTGTAACGGTAGAAGGCGAACGCAGCAAGAGCCCCGAAATACGTAGCTATGGCAGCCACGGGCACAGTCACGATAAGGCTGTTTATTATTGGCCTCTCAAGTCCTAGAAGAGTAGAAACAAAGGCTGACGGGGATACGCCACCTGGCGAAAGCACGGGTGTGAGCAAGACGGAACTCGTGGACTTGAGCCCGTCAATCACCATGAGGTAAATCGGAAGCAGCCAAATGATGATGAGAGCCAAGATCACCGCATGGTGAATTAAAGACTTCAAATTACTCATTGCGAGATCCACCTCTTAAGCCCAAATAAGGCATATGGGACTATAACGACCAGCGCTATAGCCACAACAATGGTTGAAATAGCTGAAGAGTAAGAGAAGAAGGTAGAAATGTAGTAAAAGTACAGGTTCACTACAATTGTCTCGGTGTAAGGGTTAAGTCCGGTCGAAACGTAAGGCAACGAGAACAGCCTAAGTGCGAACAGGAATAAGAGCGCAGTGGACACAATCGATGCGTTCTTGGCAGAAGGAAGCAACACCTTCCTAAAGAGCGTGAAAGGCCCAGCGCCATCCACCCTCGCAGATTCTATGACCGACTGCTCTACATTGGAGTATGAGGCTAAGTAAAAAAGAGCGCTTAGCCCAGAAAAGACCCATACTGTGACCAAGAAGAGAGTTGGGAAAGCGGTGCTTGGAGAGGCAAGCCAAAGGGAGGTCGGAAGATGTAACGCCGAAAGCCACACGTTTATCCCCATCTTAACGTTGAAAATCCAGACAGACACTATTCCGACAGCAGCCATCGGCACAGCAAGCGGATAAACGAAGATTGAAAGATAAATAGTTCTGAGCGTTGAGTTCCTCACAAAATAAAGAATGGCTGCCAAGGTTAGTCCCATCAGGTTTCCAGCCAACACGAGGCCCGCTGCCCAAAGCAACGTCCTCTCAAGGGAAGCCTGAAAAAGTTGCTGTGAAAGGATGTCCGCAAAGGTACGCAACCCAACGAACCTCGGAACGGGGGATAGCTGAGACCAATTAAAGAATGAGTAATAAATATTCCATAAAACGAGATAAAGTAATATAAATCCAAATATAAGCGCAGGTACAGAAAAAATTAATATCTTTGCGTTGCTTCCTCTCATTGTCATGCACCACTAGAGTTGCTTACCCAAGGAGGATAATAGCCTCCAAATGGATGACCGGGGAAGCCCATGAATCCCATATGCAGGCTGTTAGCTGTAAGCCAATCTGCATGCTCCTGTGATAGGGCTTGGTTCAGCAGAGGGTAAAAGGCTGATGTGCTTCCTGTTTCTGACAAGGTTGTGAACGCTGTCAGAGCAGTGGCATACGCATCATTGAACATGCCACCATCGGACGGCGGGTAGCAGAAAGCCGACTCGTTGTTAGCTAGGCTCTTCAGCTGCTCGTAGTCGTACCAGTGAGACGGTGTTGTGTACCAGTCGGTGCCGTTAGTGTAGAAGGTCACCGACTTCCAGTGCGTCCAAGCCTTTTGTCCCTGGTAGCTATCCCAGAACTTTACGAACATAAGGCCAAGGCTTTCCTGAGGCCCAGTCGGCACGGCTATTGAGTCCTCGAGTATGGAATAGTAGTGAGAGGTACCAGGGAAAGGCTCATCCATGGAGATTATACTGGAGTTCGTCGTGTAGGGAGCAACTGCGGGGTACGTAGTGATGTTAAGGAAGTCGTACGCATACTCAGCGAACCATTCACCATTTACCTCGAAGGATAGCTGGCCCTTAAACATCAGTGGATAAAGCTCAGTCCAACTCATAGAGGCAGCACCAGGGTAATTGTACTTGAGGAACTGAAGGAAAGTGTTGGTCGCATTTATGACCAGGGGATTGCTTGAATTCAAAACGCCGTAGTCAAACTCGTCAATCAGCTTCGGTCCGCCATAGGAGAGCAGGATTGCCTCCCACAGGTTCATCTGGTCCCAACCGCCGTCGCCTCCTGGAATAGCGAAGTATATACCGTGCTGATACAGGACCTTCGTATCGTAAAGCAGCTGCCCGATCGTTTGTGGAATAGGAAGGTTGTACTTAGCGAGGGTCTGTGGATTGAAGAACAGAAGGCAGTTCCTGTGAACCGTGGCAGGGAACGAGAACATCGTCCCGTTAAAAGCGCCTGCCTGCATCACTATCTGGAACGCGTTGTTCGGGTTCAGCAGGCCCATCTGCTGAAGAACGGGTGTAGCATTGACAAAAGTTTTGCTTCCTTGGGGAGCTACTTCGACGTAGCTAAGCATCACTGGGCCGAAGTGAGCTTGAAATGATGTCGGCGGATGGCCGGACTCGATCAGCGTCATAACGGCATACTCAGCTGAAGTGCCAGCCGCGCCAGGTACCAGCGTTTGTTGTATTGTATAACCAGGGTAGGCCTTTTCAAACGCTGGAATTATACCTTCATCTAAGCCGACCTTACCGGTGGTTGCCCACCAGCTATAAAACACGACGGTCTTGGAGACTGGCTTCACCGTGGATTTCTGGTAGTAGTAATAGCTAACACCCCCAGCTATAACGATTATGATCACTATGATTGCTGCCCATAGCGCTTTACTCCCGCCAGTTTTTTTCGCCGAAGGAGGGTTTTCTTTTGACATCCTTGAAATATAAAGTCACTTCAACATTTAAGCTTTACTCGGACTACAACAGCCAAGAATTTACTAAACAATGAACCTCCAGCGCGGTAATCCGCAAGCAAGCCTAGTTAAGTCGTGTTTATCGCGCCATACTATAATTGAAAAATCAGTTTAAAATAATTGAAACTCGTTCTTCATATTAAGTGGATATTTTACTGCATAATTTCTAAAAACACTCATGAATTTACTCATAAATTTCGCGACGGAGCAAATGTCATGAGAGCATCTGGCACTTTCAGCTTGCCTTCTTGCTGAGGTTGCGGCAATCATCAGAATCTCATGAACACTATGCAAAAAGCAACACAAAAGGAAAGTATATAACAGGCTGTTACTTCAGCGTAAGGCCAAGAGGCGCCAGAGTTTTGAATGGCCCACGACCAGCACCCAGAACCTGATCCGGGCAAAGCCGGCTCGGGAATGGCCGCTGATTCGGGTCAAGGCCTCGGATTCTTTCTCGCTCTAAGCTTCAGAATAAAAATACACGAAAAAATGAAGATATCGGAAGCTCCGGCACAGATCTTGATCTCGGTTTCTGCAAGTATATTCCTCAGGGGGTAATAGCCTCAAATCGGCCCCTTACTCCCTCTGAAAGCTTGATCAGAAAGCGCTCCATCAAGCTCAAGACGTCCCTCCTCCCTTTGGTCCGGCAGCGGGCTGACGGCGATCCCGCTATGCTGTGCCGTTATTTGCTAAGATGACCAAATTCGAGTTGCGTGATGATCACGCTGAAAGCTTCGCCAACGGTCAGAAGGCCATAATACGAAGGGATGCCTTGTAAAATGATTCCTGAGCGCAACAGCAACTCCCTCCACGTCTCCAACGATCACAAGCTTATCCGAAGTTAAGGCTTCAATAGGATCTTCGAGTCCCGATACCATTCTCATGAAGATGCTTTGGTGAACGTAGATCGTGGCGTCAGAGCTAACGTTTGCTGTGGGCAAGAAGTTCGCTAAACCAACTGTCACTGGATCCAAGTACCCGAGGTCATTGTACAGTTGCAGCTTCACCCTCTTTCCTGAACCGTTGTCTTTGCCGGCCATCTGTTTAAGTAGCTCGGCCGGATTGAGCACTGAGACCATGAACGAGTTCTGCACTCTGAACCGATAGAAGTCGGCCAAAAGGTAGTCGATTGATTGATCTCCTTCAGGCGCCACGATTATGGCCTCGTTAATCCCTTCCTTAAGCGAGAGAGCACTCGCATAAACAGCTGCTAGAGCCAAATTATCACCTGGCTCTGAATTAGCTTCTCTGACTGTCAACCTGCGCGCCGGTTCGTCCCAATCGACGTAAGCGTAAGCTCTCCCAGGTAGGACCATAACCTCCCTGGCATCGAACTGCCGATAGAAGAAGGTCTGCCACGAGTTCCTGCTGAAAAGCTTGCCCTCCCAGTAGGCTGGATCCCTTCTGCAGCTTCCCCTCACCTTTTCTGCGTTAGCCGAATAAATTCTCTCTATGTCCTGCTTATCTTTCTCTTCAAAAGGCCTCACCTCTGACGTGAGATCTCCGGCGAATTTTTTGAGGCGCCTTATCGCCCTCTCGACCTCCCACCTCTCCCCGCTGAACCGCCTGAAGAAGTGAAAAGGAGAAAAGCCCAGTCTCCTGTAGATCCTATGAGCCCCAGAGGCATAGCCAGTGTCGAGCGCAGAAAGGGCCGACCACTGAGCCGCGTCGCGCAAAGCCTCCTGCAGCACCTGAGTGGCGAGCCCCTTTGAGCGAAAGTCGGGATCCGTGCACACGTTTGCTACGCCGGAAACAACGACGAACTTGCCGAAGTTCATCTCCCTCTTTACCAGCTGTACGTGGCTCACTATCCTTTCTTCGCTTTCGGCCACAAATGCTTTTTCGCGGCTGAAACCGGGATCTATTTTTTCGTAACCATTCCATTTTTCTGGTGTCAGCCCCCACTGATTAAAGGTCGCGAACGACTCGTTCATTACCCTAACTATTCCTTCCTCGTCACCATCCCTATATCTGCGTATTATCATCGAGACCCCTACGTCCCAAGAGAAAAACCTTATGGATCGTGCCCGGCCTTTGCCCACCCAAAGGCAACCTCGGGCGCAAAGTCCGCTACGCAAGCGATCGCCAGGGTGGTTGGGCTGCAGGTGTGAAATTCGGTTTTCGCGTTTAACCCATAGCTCACCCTCCATAATGCCTTCTCATGCCTTCATTGAACGGTAAATTAAGAAAAGCATCAACCGCATCCTTGGCCTGCTGAACGGAATTCGTTCTGGGATCTTCCAGCAATACCTCTGCTATGTGTGACCTATCGCCGCTTGTTTAGGCCTCCAGAGCCCTCTCCATCTTTTCCATCCTAACTGGAAGCGCAAGACGCTTCAACTTGTCGCTCAAGCTCACTGGTAGCGGCTCCACCTTTCCCTTGCTTACCCTCACCGGGACTTCCACGAAAACGTCCGACGGTATCCCACTTATGACGCCTTCGTTTCTCACGTTAATGTGTATCACCTGATTTTCCAACCTTTTAACCGCCTTTATAATATCGATGGCCGCCTCTCCGCTTTTCTCCAAGGGCAGCCTATCGATAGCCCTCACGTCGGGTCTTATCAGTTCATCCTCTGCCCTTTCTTGACTAGCACGGATGTAGAGCCTGAAGGCCCATCCGACCTCCGAATCAACTCCGCCAATGGGCCCGTATCAGTTCTTTTTCATCTTCAGATCCCAGTGATATTTCCACGTCCCACTTCTAGCCGTGTCCCTAAGCGGAAACTGGCCTTAATTCGCGTAAATGTCCACGGCAGCTCTGCTAACCGTCTCCTCCCATGGTCCTATGACGCTCTTCTTCCAGAACGCTTCGGCCCTTTTTGCGATCCAATCGTCAACCCTGTTGTAAGCGTCTTCGCCATCATACTTTAGCTCGGTCAAGAAGACCACGTAGTTGAATCCGGCTGCCTTGAAGCCCACGCGATCAAAGTCTAGCCCTAGGGCACGCGTTGTGAATAGCCTGGCCCCGTGAGCAGCTCCGTGGCAGTACCCCATGATTTTCAGCTTCGGATGCGTTCTACCTAGCAACGTGGATATCTCAAAGACGGGATTTGCCATATGGATAAACCAAGTGTCAGGAGCAAGCTCTTGAAAGTCGTCTGCAGCCTTCATGCAGCTTCGTAAACCTCGTAGCCCGTGAAGCTGGCATAGACGTTAACCGTGTTCCACTCCGCAGCGTCAGGGCCCCTGTAATAGCCTTATTTCTCTGCCTCCTCCATCATCTTGCCGTAGTTCTCATAGCCAATGGAAAATGCGATGTTCAAAACGAAGTCGGCATCCTTCACGGCGCCTTTCCTGTCCGTGGTCATCTCAACGGTAAAGTTTGCTCCGACCTCCTGGAAGTACTTCCTCATAAGGACGTAAGACCTCTGAAACCTATTCGCGTCTACGTCCATGAGCCATACCTCCGAGCCATAAAGCTCTTTGGCAAGCGCCAGATCCCTCACTAGATTGGTTATAAAAGATAGGCTTCCCACACCAAGTACCGCTATTTTAACTTCCTCTTTACCTGCCATGTTAGCTGGCGTTGGCGAACATAAAAGGCTTTTAAAAAAAGAAGCTGTTAACCGCCATATAAAGAACAAAGGCATAGATGATGCCTAATCGCAAGACCTATTGTATGCATCTGGCTATGCGATGATGAACCTCAGTAAGCTGTCTGACTCTTCAGGGCCTCTTGCCTCAGCTGTCCTTTATTTCCCACGGCGGAAGGAGGGCTTAGCACCAGACCGTGGCAATGCGGCCAACGTTACAGAGGTGTCGGTTACCGCAAAAATTCGGGCCGTACAGGCCCTACTCGGTTGGTTTTCAAGTAAGCGGGGTTAAGTAAAGCTCTTACAGAGAGGTCACCCTCCCTCGCGAAAGACAATCTCCGAACCCTACTTACAAAATAAAAATCCAGACTTAATACAAAAATGCTCGAGTAAAGCTGAAACGATGTTAAGGGCACGCTCGCTGCTTCTTTCCTCCCCGCCTCGTAAGCGCTAGAACAGCCGCCACAACTATGATAACGGTGACTACGGCGACTACGGCGTAGAGCGTGGTGTTGCTCGAGTT
>JABEBW010003900.1_pt1 | contig 14938 bp, 16 predicted proteins | sample 7245961 | NCBI WGS metagenome assembly JABEBW01 (sample SAMN14506364, study PRJNA622280) | hot springs metagenome | biome: hot spring [ENVO:00000051]|acidic hot spring [ENVO:00002120]; feature: spring [ENVO:00000027]|sediment [ENVO:00002007]; material: sediment environment [ENVO:01001048]...
GGGATGGGATGAAGTGGGAGCCTAAAAGGGCGATGAACAACGGACGGATGAACATCCTAGAAGCAAGAATCTCCAGGCTTTAGCCGTGGAGAGTGTCAAATGTCATTTCTTATTGAGAGAAGCCTTTTTAGCTAAAATGCTCATGAAATTATATGTTTCAGGATGTATATGCATAAACTGGGCATAGGAATTCCTTATTGCCAACCCATCAAAACCGTTAATCCCTGTGCCTTTATCGTATTTAATTCCAAAATCATAGTTTGATTTTAAAAGCAACTTTGCATAATGAAATTCATGTCCCAGCAGCACGGTTCCTCTGGTCGCAATGAGCGTATCCCTCAGTGCAATCCCCCTTGCATACCCATGACCAACTGGCCTGTCCATCATGACGCTCACCGCGTCAAGCTCACCTACCATTTTATATTCAGCATTATCATAAACAATCGAATCGCTCAAATACATGAGGCCGCCGCATTCCGCATAAAGGTAGCCTCCCTTTTCTACGAAATTTTTAATGTAGGACCTGAATGGTCTGTTTTTTTCGAGCTCACTGGCATATATTTCAGGGAATCCTCCGCCAATTAAGATCAGGTCAACGCCTGCGCTTTGATCTCTTTCTGGATCTATAAATTGCACATTGCCCAATCTGGATGCAATTTCAATAGTTTCAGGATAGTAAAAACTGAAAGCCCTGCCATGCGCAATGCCTATCCTGAGATTCCTTTTTTCATAGATCTCTTCTTCCCTTGACCTTACATTCAGGACCTCTGCATTTTCCCTGGCTGCGCTCAGGATCTTTGTCACATCAATGTTAATGAGCGCGTCATTATATGCACTGGCGATTGACCCTGGTGTCCTTTCCCTGGCATGAACCAGCCCCAGGTGCCTGTAGCTCATTACCGATTCAATTGCGCTGCTTTTACCTATGTGTCCGATTAACTCAATGCCTTCGCGGTTAACGATCTTGGACATTTTATCTATCTGCCCCGGGACAACATTGGTCAAAACTGCCCCTATTATCTTCACGCCCCTATCAAATTCCCTTAGCCCCCTCAGAATTGCCCCCGCTGTCCTGTTTATCCTTTCGCCATTTATCACGATGACCACTGGTGCCTTCAGGATCTTTGCCATTTGCGCTGTGCTTCCCTCCTCAGTTAGGCCGTCAGGGCTATCATAGAGGCCAGCTACGCCTTCAATTATGGCAATATCCTTTCCCATTGAATATCTGTGATACCTCTCGATAACCCTGTCCCCCATAAGAACGTGATCCAGATTTCTACTTGGAGCTCCAGCAATTTCCTGGTGATAACTTGGATCGATGAAGTCCGGACCAACCTTGAACATTGAAACGTTTATCCCACGCCTGATTAGCGCAGATGCAATGGCAAGGGTAGCGACTGTCTTGCCGTTCTTTCCCCTGTATGATGACACTATTAACCTGGGAACGCTGTTTGTTTCCTGCAATTCACAGGATCAGACGCATCCAGTTGGCTTAGGTGCTCCTGCTACCTTGCAGGCTCCATGAGCTGGCCCATCCGGAAAAAGTTCGTAAATGCTTTCAAGCGTCTCGCCGCTCTCCTTAATCATCATCCTTATTGGAGGGCAAACGCCATAAGTTTCCCAGTACTGCCTCAAGTATTTAACGAGCTTCCAGTGCCTTTCTGTCATTTCCTTTACCCCTTCCACGTTTTTCGCCATCCATTCAGCCACCTTTTCGTCCCACACTTCCGGGTTCTGAATGAAGCCGTCTTCATCAAGAATCACCCTCTTTCCATCAACATCAAATTCCCCCGGATATGACACTGTCATTTTTATATCACTGTTTTTACATTAAACTCAAATTAATTAAGGGTTATTACACAAATTTGTAAAATAAAATAAAAAAATCAAATGTACTTTATGAACTGCCTTACGCCGAAGTTCCAATTGACCTCAGCGCAGGCATTGTGCCTGCCCTTTGGCACTCCCACTTTTTCCATAAAATCATCCAGCCCGATCCTGTCAATCATATCACCTATCCTTTCACCGGGCTTCGCGTTTTTCCTCCATACGTCCACTATTTTTCTGACAGCTGCAACTATTTCCCTGTATTCAGGAGGATTTACAGGAACCCATGGCACTATCCTGTAACCAAGCCTTGGCCCTGAACCGGTGTTGCTTGTCTTGCCTCCCACAAAAATCGCCACGCCTATCTTTTCCGGATCCCAGTCAAAATAGTCGCAAACGTTTTTGCACCTGCCGCATGCTATGCACCTCTTATCATCAACCTCAATTCCAACGCTTCCATCTGGCTTGCCGTACAGCTTGATGGCGTTAACTGGGCAGACCGCCTGCACATCTGGAATAACTTTCTTTAATGCTTCAGCTGAAGTTGGCAGACAGAACTTTATCCTTTCGGGATCTGGCCTTGGAGCCTGTCCCCAGTGGCCAACCACAACTATATCTCCCGCCAGCGTTCCCGCGCAGACGTTTGTGCATCCCGAAACGAACATCATCAACTTTGAAGGAAGCTTTTCCTGACCTGTAAAGTAGGGCATAAAGTGGTCGTAAAGTTTCTTTGTAATTGAAGGGGCGTCAACTGCAAAAGTTGAGCAAGTTAAATAGGCAGTGCACGAAGATATGTGCCAGAGGGAATTGCCCCAGCCACCAGCAGGGAACCCGTACTTTCCCATTTCTTCAGCTATTTTCTGTGCGCTTTCCAGCGACCCCGCAAGGAACTCGACGTTCATTCCCCTGGTAGCCCTCACCACCTTCAGGCCATACGCATCTGCAACTTCAATTATCTTTTTTATGCTTTCAGTGCTTAACCTTGAATTGGGTGGCAACCCTATCTTAACTGTGAAAACCCTCTCTCCTGATTCGGCTATGTGCTCAATTATACCGTTATCATGAAACTTCCTGTCAACCCACTTCCCGTAATTTCTCTTAACTATATCTGGCAGCTGGCTTGCATAGGGCATGGGAAGCCTCTTGTTAACCCTGTCCACAGGATCCGGGTTAAAGCTCAGTGACATATCACACTTCACCATCCTTATTTTGATAGTACTCCTGAACAAGCCCTTTTGACCATTCAAGATATTCCTGCCTTTCATCATCAGAAAGAACTGCGCCAGTTGTAAATCTCAGGTGTGATGAGGGCGTGGCCTTTGGCTTATCTGGAAGGGTGTCCTGAGCTATATCGCTGATTATCCTGTACCCCTTTCTCAAAATCAGGTCTGCAAGCCTGTGCCTTCTGGGAGCGTTTTCCACATATGTGTCAATCGTCTTTAAAACAAACGGGACGGCTTCCTGATAGTTATCAAGGAGGGCAACTCCCCAGCTGAGCCTTGGTCCATAGTGCGCCTGGGCGTGTGAACCCACCAGCAACGCAATCTTCCTGTTCTTCCCTGGCTTTATTGCTGGGAACGCCCTTTTAATGCATTCCATTGCCTTCAGGCACTTGTTGCCATCAATGCTTATTTCCCTCTTGTCCTCATTCCAGCTTATTGCGCCCGAAGGGCACGAATTAACAAGATCCTTTGCGTTCACCTTTCCGCTTTCTATCATCACCCTGAGGGCTGCCTGATCCACTTCAGGGGCTCCAACCCATGTTCCTATAAATGTAAAATCAGATCTTGCATTTGCGGCGGCGCAATCAAGCGGGCATCCGCTGAATTTGAACTTTAATTTATACGGAAACATCTGGGTGTTCAGGTACTTATATATCTGGGGGTGGCTCCTGAAAAAGTCCATTGCCCCCATCGTATCGTATAATGCATACTCGCACAGTGCCTGACCGGGGCAGGCGTAAAGCTCCCTGAACGTATCGCCGGACCCGCCAACATCTGATCCCATTATCGCCCTTATGGCATCTATTGCGCTGTCAGCCTTTTCTCCCTGAATGTTTATCACAATTGCCCCGGTATTGCCGGCAAATTCCACAAGCCCGATTCCATAGTTATCAGCCACTTCCACAAGCTTTCTTAAATACGACGTTGACAGGAACCTTCCTGCCGGTGAATAAGTCCTGAAATGAGTTTCAGAAACCTTACCGTCCCTGGACCTCCTTGCAAGTATTCCGCTGAAAACGTACTTTACCCTGAAAGAACCACTGTACCATGGGGAGTACTTGTGAGAAACCCCCCAGGCGTAGTATTCAACCGGGTACTTTGTCTTCTTCAACTCAGTAACGTGGCTTGGCCATGGCCCCTTTTCAAGGCTCTCAAGCACTTTCATGTCTTTGTCGGTAGCCTTCTGGTCAAATGGATTAAAATTCTCCGTGGAGCTCATGTGCAAAAGTTAGCGCGTAATATAAAAAACATTATTCCACGAAATTGGTGAATTACTGGTCCATTTTAGCCTTTCATCCACAGATAATTACAGCTTTTTCGCTCTGGCTATGTGATTTGCAAAATATAAAATAATGTACAAACCCTGAAAGCAATTAAAACAAGTTATTATATGGAAAGTGAAGAATAACACTTTAAAGGTTTTCCGCAGGATAAAGATTTATGATGCCCGAATTAATTGCCCTTGCTGCGCTGTCGTATTTTTCATTTGTATTCTTTGTTGGCATGCTGATCTTTAACATGAAAAAATATGCGCTGACGCCAACTCACCTCAGATGGGAGCTTTACCCAGTTCCAGGCGAAGAGGGGCATGAGCATGGGGGCTCATTCCTTGAAAAGGTGGACTGGTGGAAGGGAAGCATAAAGGTTAACATGGCATCAGAGCTCAGCGAGCTTTTCCAGGAAATGCTGTTTATAAAGAGGCTTTACAGAAACAAGAGAAGGTTCTGGGCCCTCAGCTTTCTATTTCATGGCGGAATATATCTGATACTTGGCTGGTTTGCGTTCATATTCATCGGCGGGATAGAACTGCTGGCTGGAGTTTCAGCAACCAGCCCGCTCTACGCCATAGTGTATTACGCAGCACTGGGGTTCGGGTACATCGGTGTGTCCGCAGCTGCAGTTGGAGGGATAGGCCTGGCAATAAAGAGGTACCATGACAGCAGGCTGAGGGACCTTACATCCCCGGTTGATTACTTCAATCTTCTATTTGCGATAGCCGTAATCGTTAGCGGCATCTATGCGCTGGCATATGACCCTTACTTTAACACGGCAAGAACTTTCATGGCATACCTGCTGAGCGGGGCTGGCAGCATACTGCCTTTTAATCATTCAATTACAGTTTACCCAGCCACAGCTTTACAGGTTGCGCTGCTGTGCTGCTTCCTAATATACGTGCCATTTTCAAGGTTAACTCACTTTCTTGGAAAGTACTTCACTTATCATAAAGTGCAGTGGGACTCGCAGCCCTCCTTGCAGCTTGGAACATTTGATCCAAAATACGATTTAGGCGATAATTTGAACCTGACTATTCCCTGGTCAGGGCCTCACGTGCCAACTGGAAAGAAGTGGAAGGAGGTAGGCAAAAATGAAGGATCAAATTAAGATAAAGGAGTTTTCAAGGGAATCAATAACGCCGCTGGTAAAGATGGAGTTAAATGATCTGATGAAACTGGAAATCCTTGATGGGGAGCCTGCGTTAAAGGAACCGCCACAGTCCTGGACCGAAAAGTACGACTTTACCCTGGACAACCATGCAGCCGTTGGAATACCGATTCCAAAAAACGATCAGGAAAAGGAGGAGCTCGTAAAAAAGTTCCTGAAGGGGCTTGAAAAGGAACTTACAAGGGAGGGAAACTGGACATTTCTTCAGCAGGTCATGCTGAGCCTTGATTACTGCGCAAAATGTGGGGCATGTGAGGAAGCCTGCCCAATATACGTTGCAAGCGGAAGAAAGAACATATACAGCCCTCTGTACAGGTCAGAAATCCTAAGGAGAATTTACAGGAAGCACTTCACATCTTCAGGAAGGCTCCTGGGAAAGTTCATCTCAGGCGACATAGAAGAGACCTGGCAGCTAATAACAAGGCTCATAGAGCTTTCATACAGGTGCAACATCTGCAGGAGGTGCGCTCAGGCCTGCCCCATAGGAATTGACAATGGATTGATTGCGCATGAAATAAGAAAGATAGCAAGTCAGGAAATGGGAATAGCTCCAAAGGAGCTTCATGAGAAGGGAACCGTGCTGCAGCTAAAGGTGGGATCATCAACGGGATTGAATCCGCAGGGCTTTAAGAGGATAGTTGAAATGATGGAGGAAGACATTCAGGCAAAGACAGGCCAGAGGATAAAGGTGCCGGTTGATGAAAAGGGCGCCGACATACTGTTGATTCACAATGCCGGCGAATACATTTCGTGGATAGAGAATCCGGAAGCATATGCGATCATATTTGAAAGGGCAGGGCTGAGCTGGACATTGAGCAGTGAACCGGTTGGCTATGATTCCGTAAATTATGGGGTGTGGTACGATGATATCCAGTTCGCAAGAATTGCGCTTAAACATGTTGAAATAGCTCACAAACTCGGGGTAAAGAAGATAGTTGTGGGGGAGTGTGGCCATGCAACAAAAGCCCTGGTTGTTACAGCGGAAAGGCTGCTTACGAAGGACAATTACATACCAAGGGAGAGCGTTCTCCCTCTGCTTTCTGAAATTGTTAAAAAGTTAGACCTTGACCCTGAGAGAAACAGGTTCCCTGTGACCTTGCATGACCCATGCAATATAGTAAGGCTTTCAGGGATTGTTGAGCCTCAGAGGGAAGTATTAAGAAAGGTTGCACCGCTTTTCAGGGAAATGGAGCCGCACGGAGTTTGCAACTACTGCTGCGGTGGAGGTTCCGGATTTGCCATAATGCATTCGTATAATTTTGACCAGTGGAAGAACAAAGTAGCTTCAAGGATGAAGGTGAATCAGATCCTGGAAGCGTTCAAGGATGAAATAAGCCCATCAACCTACAAGTATGTATGTGCTCCGTGCAGCAACTGCAAGGGTGAAATCAGGGACTTTATAACGCATTATGGCCTCTGGGATAAGTTCAGGATAAACTACGGTGGGCTGGCTGAACTGGTGGTAAATGCCATGCCAGATGTAAAAGGCTACATAAACATGGATGAGTTTCATTAAATGGACAGTGTAAGCTTCGATTTTGATGCAAAATCAAAAAATGAAGAGATTTCCCAAACTTCTATTTTATCATCTATAAACTCCTTTACATTGAACTTCTGAACAGCCAGCGCGCATGCTATAAACTTCACACCCATTTTTCTGGCTTTCATGAACTCTTCCCTAACATTGCCGTCAAGCTTCTGAAATACGTCCTTTTTAACCAGCAATACACTATCCAGAGCTAGAAATACAACTACGTCGTAATTCATTTCATAAGCAGTGGTCGCGTATGCGAACAGCATCCCCAACCTTGCCGTATCTGCAGGTGAAACAGTTGACAGTATAGCCATTCCTGGCCTTGGTAAATTGCCTTCCATATTCTTAAATTTCCAAATATAATTTATAAATATTTAAACTGAAAGCATTTAACAAAAATGAATAACTCAATTGGCGGCTAACTTATTTGCCAAATACGATTAATAACGCTTATAATTTCACTTTTTATTATTTCATTAGCAATGAAGCGGCAAAGTGCTGATAAAGTCTACATTGTGGGAGCAGGCCCCGGGGATAAGTCATTGCTCACCTTAAAGGCGTACAGGCTGATAAGGAAGGCAGAAGTGCTAATATATGATTACCTCATTTCAGAGGACATAATAAGGCTTGCAAAAAAGGACTGCATGCTAATAAATCATAAGCGGAATTCAACATCGCTGGAAAGGCTTGAAACTTTTAAAAGCGCAGTTCTTAAATTTTACACCAAAAAGGGACCCATTGTAAGGTTGCACACAGGAGATCCGATGCTTTTTGGAATGGGAAATGAAGAAGTTATTTTCCTGAAAGAGCAGGGCATAAATTTCGAAGTGGTGCCCGGAATAACCAGCGCTCTTGGTGTGCCTTCAAGCGTGGGCATTCCCATTACATCCAGGGGAATTTCTTCATCGGTGGTTATTTTTAACGGGCATCCAATAAGTCAGAATGAAATTGATTGGGGTTCCCTTGCAAGGATCAATGGGACCCTGATAGCTCTCATGGGAGTGTCAAATGCCAGTAATATTGCAAGTAACCTGATAAACAGCGGGCTTGACCCGCACGTGCCCGTGTGCGTCATATCTGATGGCACATTAAAGACACAGAGGGTTTCAGTTGGTGCACTGCAGGAGTTAGGGGAGTTAATTGCCAGGGATGGCATCAGGTCACCTGCAGTTATTGTAATAGGTAACGTCGTAAAGTCACTAAAAGCTTAGCTTTTTATTGTGGCCACTCCTTTTGGTTATCAATGACTGGCCTTATACCAATAATGCTGAACGTTGATAACAAAAAAATACTTGTTATCGGAGGAGGCAACGTTGCTTACAGAAAGGCTGCCATGTTCATAAAAAATGGGGCAAATGTTACCGTTATAGCTCAGGAATTTGTTCCAAAATTTAAATCAGCTAAAGCGCATTTAATTAAAAACGACGTGATGAAAATGGAAGGCGTTGATTCACTAATATCTGAAAGCCTTTTAATAATTGCTGCCACTGGAAATAGAAAAATCAATGATTACATAGAAAAGCTGTGCACGGCCGCAGGAAAGCTGTGCAACGTAGTGGATAAACAGGAAACGCAGGTCATGTTCCCCGCATTTTTCAGAAAGGGAGATATAGTTGTATCTGTATCGACGTGTGGCAACGTTCCCTACTTTTCAGCATATTTAAAAAAAGTTGCAATGAGTGAGCTTTCACCTTATTTAAAAGGATACAGCGTAATAAAAGCCATAAGGAAAAGGATAATGGGCGTTAACGTAAAGGCGAGAAAGGGGATCTTAAAGGAAATAACCCACGATGAAGGTTTTTGGAAGATGATCAATAATAAAGATAAAAGGGGAGCAATGGAAATAGCTGATAACATAATTAAAAAAAGGACTGGCAAAAAGCTATTTTAACGCACGCTCATTAATCATGGGAAATAATTGGTTAAACCCTTAAGCGGCATATTTGGATTATTCCACAGATAAAATGAATCCCAATTGAGCTTAACTCATGAAACTAATGATTTCCACTTGGTGCCCGGTGAAATTATTATTCTGGCTACATCAGCGCTTAACCACAAGGGCCCTGTAAACTAGGTCCATTAGTCCAGAGTATTCCATCTCATTGTTGTACATTTTATTTAGATATGGCATAACGTGGGATAACTGCGCCTTGCATATTGAACATGGCCTTACAACCCATTTTGCATCATATCTTAGAGCTTCTTCATACCACAGCCTTGAATACTGGGTTGCTAACGGAACAACCTCGTCGGCCAGGTTGCCTCCCTGACCACCGCAACACCATGTATAACCCTTGCTGTGCTCCGGGTCAACCCAGTTTTTAACCACGTGCTCCATTATGAACCTGGGTTCCTCTGTAAGCCCTCCACCGCGTGCATACTGGCATGGATCCTGGTATGTGTACTTGATGTCCCCGTTCAATTGAGGATCAAGCGTAACCCTGTTTTCCTTTATTGCCTTCACCACAAGCTGATGTATGTGGACCATTTCAATTCCGTATTCCCTTAGCCTGGGCAGGGTGTAGCTCTTGTGCACCCTCCAGCCATGGCCGCACTCCCCCGCTATAACCAATTTTGCGCCGGTTTCCCTTGCCACCTGAACGTAGTTCTCTGCCAGTCCTTTCATGTGTTCTGGATGGAGAAAGAGGCCAAAATTTGCTGTCTCAACAGCGCGCGTATTGAAGGTAAAGTCAATTCCAGCCAGGTTAAGGAAAAGCACGTATCCCTTAAGGGTCTCCATGTTCATGTACAGATCCGCTGATGATGGCAGCATCAGCGCGCTGCTCTTTTCATTTATCTTGATTTTCACATCTATGCCCTTTTCAGACTTTATTTCATCTTTTATAAATTTCATAACTGAATCAATTGCTGCTGGATTCAGGTTCATATTGTTGCCGCTCTTCCAATGAGCATCTATCGTGAGCGCAGTGAACCTTGATGCCATTCCAATTTCATAAAGTATTGACCTTACTGTTCTTGTAACATCCGTCTGATCAACGCCCAGTGGGCAAACGTAGGCGCATCTTCTGCATATCAGGCAAAGCCAGTAATAAGTGTAAATTTTATTTATGTATTCCATATCCACCTTTTTAACTGCCCCAACAGCCTTTCCAAACAACTTTCCACTTGCCCTCTCGCCCTTTATGACAGACCTTATTAACTCGGCCCTGCCAAGTGGAGAATTGTTGATGTCTCCACTAGTTATATAGGTTGGGCATGCATAAAGGCATGCGCCGCAGTGAACGCAAACGTCTATGGCCATCTTTACATTTCTATTTTTATTGTATTCTTCCCTGAGGCGCCTTGTAAAGTGCTTTACTTTATCTTCAGGCCTTTTTAACTGTATGTAGCTGTCCAGTGGCGTGAGAAGCTTCTCATCAGCCATATAATGGGTAAAGTTTGAAACGTCACCATATTTGAATGGCCTTTCCTTAAAGATTCTATTATATGACATTTTGTCAGTCACCTCTCACAGCCACGGCTGGCCTCGAAATTGTTGGCATCAGGAGATATGAAAATGGGTGCATCATTTTGCTCCAGGGAAAGTAAATCAAGAAAACCATTACAAGCGTAAAGTGTATCTGAAAAAGCGTGTCACCCGCTATCAGCGATACGTTTGGATGAAGCATTAACAATGACCATACCCAGTTTGAAATTGAGCTTATGTAATTTACGCTGTGAGATGTAATTCCAAGGGTCTGAGCAAGCCCAGTCACTATTATCAGGATGAGGAGCGCATCAGCAAAGTAATCGTCAAGAAAACTGAACTTCCTCACCCTTAAATTTATGATATATTCATTTACCAGCCTGAGCCTTGCCCTGATGGAACCCGTTATTCTCCTGCCCAAAAGCATAATAATGCCTGCAAGGGCCATAAGGCCACCTGCCCCACCCACGTAAAGCGCTAAAAGGTGATGAAAATAGGGGGTAATTCCAAACCATTCTTGAAGGTACGTTTCAGGTATGAATACGCCAAGGTGCCCAAACAGGGCTATCCATATTCCCCAATGAAATAAAAAGGATCCGTAAAACAGGGTTCTGTCCTTATCCTTTCCTTGCAATGTGTAAAACAGAAATATCCTCTTTAGAACATCCTTTGCAGTGCTGGGCCACCCATCTTCATTTACCCCTGCGTTTACGCTGTACATCCCTGTCAAAGCAGTTGCAATGCCCCAGGAGTACAGGCGATATAAAATGCCAAATACGAAGAGCCCAAGCGCAATGTACGGAGCAAATCCGAAAAGCAGCGTCAAGATAAACGTGTACATAATTTGCTGAAAAGTAAAATCATATTTAAGTCATATTCCACGAAAATGGGAAAATTGCATTAAGTGATGCCTATTTATGAAGTTAGGGGCCTGGGGGAAGCTGTAAAGCTCCAGTGCCTGCGGAGATCAGAGCAACTTCCACACGATGGGCTCCGCTGCGACTTGGCCGTTTAAACAGGAAGCCTCAAAGGTTTAATGATATTGTCACGCTAAAAGGTATGCCATTTCACGCTGGCTCTGGAGGTCCCCATATGGGCCACATTTGCGGCATTTTTATGCGCATGACGGCTGCGAATCATCGAGATGCCCCTGTGAACTTTTTGGTTCTGCGCAAATATAATATGAACTCATCAACACATCATTTTATTTATGCAGCTTTTAATAAAAAAGAAAATCTGCTTAACTTTCCATGCCGCTTGCCCCATAAAGAATCAATATCATGCCAACAAAGAGAAGCCCTATTGCTATCCAGCTGTCGATCTGGTGAGTTCCAATCTGAGGCCCTAGGGCTGGTATCGGTATAAGCATTAGGAAAATTATTGCTGAGATTACGTTTATTATCAATCCGGAGATAACCAGGTAACTGTTCTTGTTCATGGAGCTGTCACCACCAGCGCTACAAAGGCAAAGATATAAAGGGAGATGGTCAAGGCCAGCGTTATATTTGAAAATTTCCTCTTTGCGCTGTGAGCCAAGAACAGCACCATAATGAAAAGCGCAAGCGATATTATGGTTAGGGAAAGGGCTGCGTAGAAAAGGGTGGATAAAAATGCAGCATAATTTCCAAAAACAGGCGATATCATAATATTTATTTCCTCATTGTACATCTCAGATATTGGCTTTATTATGAGGGAATATACTCCCACAAAAAATCCCCCAATGATGTAAATTATCATTGAAGTGTAAAATAAGTAAAGGATGTTTCTAGCTTTCATTTTTCCTCACTCAAAAATTCCCTGAGCAGGGTATATACAATTGCTGAAAAAATTAAGAGGTTAATGGCAAGCAAAAGCAACCATATCCTTTCATTGTTTAAGTTGACCCCAAATGAGTAAAACCACATTACGATGCTCAGTATGAACTGCAAACCGATAAGTGAAAGTATTCTTTTATTCATGCAGATCCCTCCTAGCATATTTCATTGCATACACGCTAACGGTGGATATGAACACCAGGCCAGCAAACATCTCCATGGTAAGCAGCCTAGTTTGAGAAAGGCCAGGCTGCGCATATCCCCATAGAGTCATTGATGCTAAAAACAGGATCACAAATACGCCCATGGCTGTAAAAATGGGCCTGTCAAGGGGAAGGTTGCCCTTATATCTGTCCAAAAATGGAACCAGGAAAGCTATTATGACCAGTATTATGAGGAACGGAACCCCGCCGGTGCTAAGGCCAAGCCCGGCCACATCCATCATTTTGTAAACCGGCATCAGGTACCAGTCCGGGAATGGAAGCAACCCATATTCTGGCACTCCATATGCTGGTAGCAATCCCTGAGGAAATATTGCGGATATAATTAGCACAATTGCTACAAAGGCGGATCCCAGGAAAACAGAGTTCAACATGCTCACTGGCATAACTGGCACTGGTTTTTCATTAGATTGTGACTTTTCCTCTTCATATATTCCGGATTTTTCAAATAAAAAGAAATGAACCGCTATCAGAACAAAGGCAATTCCAGTCAGCAGCATAGCGTGCAGGGCTAAGAAGTGTTGCCAGGCTTGCAGAGTTGTTGCATTGCCAACCAGCGCAGAAACCAAAAACGCTGCCAGAGCTGGAAAGACCCTTCCCACTATGCTCCTTTCTATCAAGGTCATAGTTATGTGTACTGCGTCAACGCCTATATAATACTGTGGAAGTATATATCCAATTATCGCTATTGAATAAACAACCAGAAAAAGCAACAGGCCAATCATCCACTGGGCCCATCTCCACGCTCCCCTGTATGCCCCCACAAAGTAGTTCCTGAACATATGGACAAATAGAAGCAGGATGACTGCATATGCCATATACAGGTGAGCCGCAAGTATGATGCCGCCAAGGGGAACCGTCTGAACTATTGATACAGTTGAGCCATATGGGTTGCCTGGCTGATAATAATAAAGCAATAAGGGTCCAGTTACTGCCTCAAATATTATGCCAACCAGCACAAACAACCCAGTCCAGTAGTCAAAGCGAAGCTGCCTTTTCCTGACTGCCCTTAGGGTTATGGTATATGAGCCATCACTTTGCTCACCTTCTCTGAGCAGTTCATCCAGATCGTGCTTTTTTTCCTGTCCCAACAAAAATCACCTAAAATGTTCCTGGCCAGGGGCCATTTGAACTTGTTACAACTATTGTCTGGTAAATATTGCCATTTATCTTATTTGCTAATGAAAGAGGGGTCCTGCCATTATAAATGGGAAGAACGGTGCCTCCAGAAAGGTTTTCCTCCTCAACCTCAGGACCATGAACTTGGCCATTGGGTTCCCATATATGAGTCCTTATAACAGCGCTTTCTGGATTCATTCCCATTGCATATATAAAATCATCGTCAGGGTCAACATAAAGGGAAACCATAGGCAGCGAATGGTTTGCTGGGCTTGGGGCAGGCCCGCTGTTATATAAATTATGAACACCCTGTAAAGGATTGTACTGGCTTCCATGGCATTTACAGTACAGAAGACCGTATTCAGGCCAGTTGCTTGAATTATAACCTATTAGTTCAGCTTCAAATGGGATGTGCCCATGTGGAAAATACATCAAAAGCGGCACTGTGCATCCAAGATGCTGGCATATTCCGCTAAGTGCAATTATATTGCCATTGGGGCCAGCGCCTCCCGGTATTGTAACACCCTTTAATTTTAGCAATATGTTGGGCTCATCCTGAAGTGGATAATTAAATACGATTATTGGATAGGTTGTTGATTCCGGTGAAGCTTCTGGGATCTGGCTTGATGTTATGGGATTTCCCTCAGGATCAACTAGCACAGCTACAGGATAACTTTTCATCACCGGCAATTGCCTTGTAGTTGGTATCAGGTAGTTAAATGCAGAAATTCCACCTAGAGCCAGAGCTCCCATGGATAGGCCTATTGACTTCATAAGATCCCGCCTTTTCTGGTCAACTTTTCCTTCCTTTTCACCTTTATCCGCTGACACCTTTTTGCCTCACCACAAATGCAATGGCGTTGTAAATCAAACCAATCATATATAAATATTTGCATGACAAAAGGCGCTTGATGGCAACTGTTATTGCAGATGAAAGGCTCGGCAAATATGTAAAATGGTTTCTGCCATGCATGACAATTTGATGCCCATTATCGATCATTTATATTTTTACGTTAACAATTTTCGCTGAATATGCTTTTTAATAGTAGTTTTTTATCAAAAATGGGAACCTTACAAATGATTTGAGCGCAAAAACGGCAGCGATGTGGATGGATGTTCATGCTTCCTCCTTTAGGGCGTGATTTTGTGCATGGATGCTGCTTCCTTGTGAAGCAAGCCTTTGCACGAAGATCCTCTAAGGTCGATTGCTCCGAAAGGGCTTCGCCCTGAGGTTGAAGGCGCCTCCTTCCAGCAGTCCAAAAAGGGAAGAACCAAAAGGCGCAACTCTTGGGAACCAGAACTCAGTAATGGGTTCCCGCAAAACCGTCCAG
>JABEBW010004091.1_pt1 | contig 14920 bp, 26 predicted proteins | sample 7245961 | NCBI WGS metagenome assembly JABEBW01 (sample SAMN14506364, study PRJNA622280) | hot springs metagenome | biome: hot spring [ENVO:00000051]|acidic hot spring [ENVO:00002120]; feature: spring [ENVO:00000027]|sediment [ENVO:00002007]; material: sediment environment [ENVO:01001048]...
AACATTCAAATGCAAACAATGTGGTTTCGAGATACATGCTGATTTGAATGCCTCAAGGAACATCGATCTTGGTAAATCTGAGTATCTCAGGCTGCTGTCAACCAGCCAATCGTTGCGGCTCAATGGATCCATGCTTACGGGCGTGGTGGAGACCAGCAACAAGTCTTATCCGAAAAGATGGGGTAGTTGACTTAATGGATTAATCTAAACAAAGGTAGTGTTTTGAACGATTATCATATGGGTAATCTTCGGAACACAACCGTTTTCTTTCTTGAAAGGAAATAATAGTTGATTTTCGTTATTTCGAGGAGTCAACTACCCACCTGACGGATGACGCTTCCTACTTCTACGACCAGACTCAATCCCTATACATTCACAGCGAAAGCCTCGGTGTATGAAAACATTTCTTTGTACCCGTGTGGAAGATGGGTTACGAAGGTCTCAGCTTTACAGGCATCACTTCGGTCTGTCCCATACCTAACAAATATAAATATAGATAAAATAATATATAAACCTGTTGACTCTCACTCCCTTCTTTTCGGAACGGAGTGAGCATAGATAATGTTAAATATATTAGTTTGAATAAAATAATTAGTTAACACACTATATCAAAGGTAAAATTTTTTATATAGGGGCACATTAAGGTTTTTACCTAGGCTCCTACCCAGACATCCTGGGATAATCCATATGGATTCCCGTACTCTAAGCCCGAATTATATGATTCTGGGCATAGGTAAGGTGTCACGGGTGGGAATGGAGGATTGAAAAAATGGCAACTCCGCATCATTCGAGACACGGCTCTATGGCGTATTATCCGAGAAAGAGAGCCAGCAGTATCGTTCCAAAAATTTCAAGCTGGCCGGAAATAGATGAGGGACCAAAAATTCAGGGTTTTTCAGGATACAAAGTTGGAATGACACATTTGTTGATGATCGATTTCAGAAAGAAAAGTGAAACAGCAGGCCAAGAAATTGCTGTTCCTGTAACTGTCGTTGAAGTACCTCCGATCAAGGTCATGGGTGTAAGATTCTACAAAAATACGTCTTATGGCCTTAAAGTTGAAAAGGAGATATGGACAAACAATCTTGATAAAGAGGTTTCGCGAAAAATCTCTTTACCGAAAAAGAACATTGAAGTAAATTCCATAGATAAAAGTGCTGTTGATGAAGTAAGGCTAATTGTCTACACAAACCCAAAACTTGTATCCGGTGTACCAAAGAAAAAACCAGAGATTATGGAAATCAGGGTTGGTGGAGGGACAATTGATGATAGAATAAAATATGCACTGGATAAACTGGGAAAGGAACTAACATTTATGGATTTCACAAAACCGGGAAAACTTGTCGATGTTGTGGCCGTAACAAAAGGTAAGGGATTCCAGGGTCATATAAAGAGGTTTGGTGTGAAGATTCTTCCAAGGAAGAACAGAAAGCACAGGAGAATGATAGGTACCCTTGGTCCCTGGCATCCAAACTGGGTTATGAATACCGTTCCAATGGCAGGACAGCTTGGTTTTCAGCAGAGAACAGAATATAACAAGAGAATTCTCAGGTATGTTGATGTAAAAGATGAGGATATTACCCCGGATGGTGGTTTCCTGCACTACGGTAAGCTCAGGAATCCGTATGTTCTGGTTCATGGATCCATACCCGGTTCAACTAAAAGGCTCGTGAGATTCAGGGATCCTGTAAGGCCATACGATAAAGAAGAGAGGGAGATCAGGGTAACCTATGTTTCAAGGGCCTCAAAGCAGGGGGTGTAAATGAATGATAGTTAATGTTTATGATCTTGAGGGTAATGTGAAGGATCAGATCACTCTTCCAAAGGTTTTTGAATATCCATTCAGACCGGATTTGATCAGAAAAGTTGTAAGGGCCATGCAATCAAATTCAAGAACTCCCTATGGACATTACAAACTTACAGGCATGAGAAGGGTTGGACACAACTGGGGCCCAAACCATGGTAGATCAAGGATCCCCAGGAGACCTGATGGTGACAGGGGTGTAATACTGAACAACATGGTTGGTGGAAGGAACGTGTTTGCACCAACATCGGACAGAGTATGGTTTAAAAAGATAAATAAAAAGGAAAAATTGCTTTCAAAGCTTTCTGCATTATCACAAACTGCAAACAAGGAAATGGTAAAAAAGAGGGGACATAAATTCAAGGATGATATTACACTTCCAGTGATTGTTGATGATGCCATAGAAAATGTGGATAAGGTAAAGAATGCAATAGAAATTCTTGAAAAGCTTGGATTAATTGATGATATTAACAGAGCAAAGGAAGGAACAAAGATCAGGGCAGGAAGGGGAAAGATGAGAGGTAGAAAATATTACACACCAAGATCCATTCTAATTGTTGTGAAAAATAAAGAAAAGGTAACGAAATCCTTCAGCAACCTGCCAGGAATTGACATCATTACACCATCGGAAATAAACACTGAAATACTTGCCCCGGGTGCAATGCCTGGAAGGTTAACGGTTTTTTCATTGAGTGCATTTGAAGAGCTTAAGGGGTGGCCCGTATGAACGAATATGATATTATAATAAAACCATACGCATCAGAAAAGGCCATGATGCTTGTGGAAAAGGAAAACAAGCTCACATTCATTGTTCACATGGATGCTACAGGGAACCAGGTGAAATGGGCCGTTGAGAAACTTTTTAATGTGAAGGTTGATAAAGTGAATATATCGATTGGAAAAGAGGGTAAAAAGGCAATTGTGAAACTTAAGCCCGGGTACAGGGCTGATGAAATTGCTGTAAGGATAGGTTTGTTCTGAGGTGGTGAAATATGGGTAAGAGGATAAGATCAAGAAGACGCGGGGCTGGAACATCCGTATACAGGGCACCCTCACACAGATACAATGCTGATATTGTTCATCCGAAAATAGGTGAGGGAAAAGGAGTTGTTGTTAACATAATAAATGATCCTAGCCATACAGCTCCTGTTGCTGTTGTTAAGTTTGATAAAGAATACTATATGCTTGCACCAGCGGGCCTTTACATAGGACAGACAATTGAAGTGGGCCCAAATGCTCCGGTTAAGGAGGGAAACATACTCCCTCTGGGAAGCATACCTGAAGGAACGCCAATTCACAATATTGAGGTTAAGCCCTTTGATGGTGGAAAACTTGTCAGGGCCGCGGGAACATATGGTATGGTTGTTTCACATGGAGAGAAAACAACAGTTCAACTTCCGTCAGGGCAGTTCAAGTATCTTGACCCAAGGTGCAGGGCTGTTGTGGGTATTGTTGCAGGTTCAGGTAGACCTGATAAACCATTACTGAAATCAGGAAATAAAATTCATGCCCTCCAGAGCAGGGCTGAAAGACCTTACACTGTTAGGGGTGTGGCAATGAATGCTGTGAACCATCCACATGGTGGAGGTAACCACCAGCACATTGGAAGGCCAAGCACTGTTTCAAAAAACACACCGCCTGGCAGAAAGGTTGGTAGATTTGCTCCAAAGAGGAAGAGGTTGAGGAGGTCGATGTAAAATGGCAAAGGGTATTGTAACATCAGAAAAAAGTGCAAGAAGGAAAAAGAGAAAATCACAGAAACTGGCCCTTGAAAGGGCTAAGGAGTTCACATATAGGGGATACACTTTAGATCAATTAAACGCCATGAAGCTTGAGGAACTTATACCAATTATGCCTGCAAGGGTAAGGAGATCCCTGAAAAGAGGATGGAACGGTGAACAGCTCAAGGTTTTTGAGAAACTTTCGGACCCTGAGATTGAGCTTGTGAAAACGCATGTTAGGGATATGGTTATCCTCCCTCAATTTGTTGGAAAAAGGGTTCAGCTTCACAATGGAAAAGATTTCCTGGAATTTGAAATAAAGCCCGAAATGATAGGCCATTTTCTTGGTGAATTTGCTCTTACAAGGAAAGAGGTAAGGCACTCCGCACCAGGTGTTGGAGCAACAAGATCATCAAAATACGTTCCACTGAAGTGATGAAAAATGATGAGGTATACTGTTAGTGAAATACCAAAAAAATCCGCGCGTGCAAGGCTTGTGGATGTACCGGTCTCAATTAAAGATTCCTATGAAGTATGCAGAGCACTGCGCGGAATGAAACTCAAGGATGCTGAAGAGTTCCTTCAGGATGTTATTGATAAAAAAAGACCTGTTCCTTTCAGAAGGCATCTTGGTTCAGTTTCACACAGAAAGGGTATCGGCCCGGGGAGGTATCCTGTAAAGGTGTCAAAGTATCTTTTGAAACTGCTTGAGAACGTTGAAGCAAATGCTGAAAACCAGGATCTTGATGTAGACAAGCTTGTGATACATTCAATACTTGCAAAGAAGGGAAGGACAATAAAGAAATACACTCCAAGGGCTCAGGGAAGGGCAACTGAATTCTTCAAGGAAACACTTCACTTTGAAATAATAGTGAAGGAGGTTGAATGAAAATGGATGAGAAAAAGTTTGTTCAGGAGAACGTTAAAAGGTTATTACTCAAAGAATACATTAAACAGTTTGCGGACAATGCGGGATTTGGGGGTCTTGATATTCAGAGAACCCCCATGGGAACAAGGATTGTTCTACAGGTTGAGAAACCAGGTTTGATAATTGGTAAGAAGGGAACAAAGATAAAGGATCTTACGGATATAATGGTAACAAAGTTCGGACTTGAGAATCCTCAGATTGAGGTAAGGGACGATCCAAATCCAAGTCTTAACGCACAGATTATGGCAAAGAAGCTTGCAATGGCCCTTGAGGCTGGCTGGCATTACAGAAGGGCAGCCCATTCCACACTCAAAAGAATAATGGACGCGGGTGCCAAGGGTGCACAGATAATAGTTGGAGGAAAGCTTGGTGGTGATAGGGCCAGGAGAGAGAAGATAACAGCTGGAAAAATAAAATATTCAGGTAAGCCAAAGGAACTGGTAAGGGTAGGGTATGCTGTTGCAAAAACAAAACCTGGAATTATCGGTGTAACTGTAAAAATCTTACCCCCGGAAGCAAAGTTACCGGATGAAATATCCATAGTGGAAAAAAAGGAGGAGATAAAAGATGAAGGAAATAAAGGCGAAACAGCTCAGGGAAATGAGCAATGAGGATATTATCAAAAAGCTCAGGGACATGCAGAATGAACTCTTAATTGAGAGAGGCGCATCTTCACTTGGTGGTGCACCCCATAATCCGGGCAAAGTAAAATCTCTGAGGAGGCAGATTACAAGGATTAAGACTGTACTGAGGGAAAAGGGGGTAAAGGTATGACCTGGATAAATCTGATGGGTAAGGATATAAGGATAATTGAATCAAAGAATACCAATATGAAAAATCTGACAGGTAAAGTGTTACTTGAAAGTAAAAATATGCTGGTAATAAAAACCTCAAATGGTTTAAAAAAGATACCAAAGGACATTGTTAAAATTTCAATCAGCAACAGAATAATTGATGGTAAAACAATAAAGTTCAGACCGATAGATAGAATTTCAAGAAGGTGATTTTGGTGAAAAATATTGGTATTGAGGTAAAACCGCCGGAAAAGGAGTGCAACGATCCTAACTGTCCATTCCATGGTAATTTGAAGGTAAGGGGACAGATTATTGAAGGAGTTGTTCTTAGCGCAAAAATGCAAAGAACTGTTGTTGTGAGAAGGGACTATCTTCATTACAACAAAAAATATGAAAGATACGAAAAAAGAATGAGCAAATACCATGTTCACGCACCAGAGTGTCTTAATATAAAGGAAGGTGACAGGATAAGGTTCATGGAATGCAGACCATTATCAAAAACGGTTTCATTTGTTGCAGTTGAAAACCTTGGAGGTGAAAAGAAATGAAGGGTCTTGCTGGAAGACAGACAAGAGGTCTTCCTACGGGTGCAGAGATTGAATGTGCTGATAACACCGGTGCAAAGATCGTTGAAATAATTACTGTGATTGCATACCATAACACAAAGAGGAGACAGCCCGCGGCAGGCGTGGGTGACATGGTGGTTGTGAGTGTGAAAAAAGGAACACCCGAAACAAGGAAAAAGGTTATGAGAGCAGTGATAATAAGGCAGAGAAGACCCTTCAGAAGACCGGATGGAACAATGGTAAGGTTTGAAGATAATGCAGCAGTAATTGTAACAGAAACTGGTGAAACAAAGGGAACGGAAATAAAAGGTCCTGTGGCAAGGGAGGCTGCAGAAAGGTGGCCGAGAATAGCGGCAATAGCATCCTCAATAGTTTAAGGTGATAAGAATGGTTAAAGCCAGAAAAGTAAGAAAGGAAATTTACAACGCTCCGAAACATAAAAGGAAGGAAATGATTTCATCACATTTGAATGATGATCTAATTGAGAAATATGGTTTAAGATCACTTCCTGTGAGAAAGGGGGATACGGTAAAAATAGTTCGTGGTTTATGGAAGGGTACTGAGGGGAAGGTATCCGGAGTTGATATTAATAAGATGGTGATTAGTGTTGAAGGTGTTCTAATAAATAAGGCTGATAAGAAACAGGTTCCAAAATGGGTCCATCCATCAAATGTTATAATTACAAAACTTGATCTTTCTGATAAAATAAGATTTGAAAAATTGAAAAATCTTGCAAAATTGAAAAATAAAACTATAGAGGAAGGTGAGAAAGTTGAGCAAGCACCTCAAGAGGTTAAACCTCAGTAAAACGGTTCAAATACCCAGAAAGGAACATAAATTTACATTCAAACCCAGAAGTGGTCCGCACACCATGGATAAAAGTATTTCACTTGCAACAGTCCTGAGAGATTACCTTAACCTAGCAAGCACAGGAAGGGAGGCAAAGAGAATTGTTGCATCAAGGTCAATACTTGTTGATGGAAAGGTAATAACAGATCATAAATATCCTGTAGGAATAATGGATGTTGTATCCATTCCATCAATAAACAAACATTACAGAGTTCTTTTTGATACAAAAGGAAAATTAAGGCTTGTGGAAATAGGCGAGAATGATGCAGTCTGGAAACTTTCAAGGATAGAAAACATAAGAACCGTAAAGGGAGGAAAATTCCAGATATCTCTCCATGATGGTAGGAACATTCTCGTAAATGAGAAGAAATACAGAACGGGTGATGTTCTTAAAATAGATCTAAAAACAGGTGAAATACTTGAGCATCTACCATTCTCGGAAGGATATTACGCATACATAATTGGTGGAAAAAATGTTGGAAAACTTGCAAAGATTGAGGATTACAAGGTTGTGAATGCAATTACTCCAAACATGGTTAAATTCAAGGAAGGTTTCGAAACAACAAAATACAACACCTTTGTAGTTGGATCCTCAAGACCTTTGATACAGATTCCCGAGGTGAAGATGAATGAACAATGAAAATCCAATGAGGGAAGTTGTTATTGAAAAGGTTGTAATCAACATAGGAGTTGGAGAAGGTGGTGAGAAACTGAAGAAGGCGGAAAGAGTCATTGAGATCCTTACGGGAAAAAAGCCTGTTGAAACAAAAGCAAGGCAAACTATAAGGGACTTCAACATAAGGAAAAAGCAGCCAATAGGCACAAAGGTAACGCTCAGAAAGAAAGATGCCGAGGATTTCCTGAATAGGGCACTGTGGGTGAAAAATTACAAGCTTCCAGAATATTCCTTTGATTTTACAGGCTCACTTAGTTTCGGTGTAAAGGATTATACAAGTTTCCAGGGTATTAAGTATGACCCCGAAATAGGTATATTTGGTATGGATGTTAACGTTACATTCAAAAGAAAGGGTGGATCCAGGGTTAAATACAGAAAAGTTAACAGAAAGGATATACCGAAAAGGCACAGGGTCACCAGGGAGGAGGCAATGGAGTTTATGAAGAAAAAGTTCAACATTGAAATAGTTGGGGTGAAATAAAAATGGCACAGCCAAAGTTGAGACCAAAAAAGAAATACGGCAGGGTTCAGGGATGCGATAGGTGTGGTAGGAAAAGAGGTATAGTCAGGAGGTATGGCTTACACCTATGCAGGCAATGCTTTAGAGAAGTTGCCGATGAACTTGGCTTTAAAAAATATTCGTGAGGTGATTACAGTTGCAAATAGATCCTTTGAGTGATGCTTTAAGCAAGATAAAAAATTCCGTAAATATTGGAAAGATGGAAGTTGAGATTAGACCAGCATCAAAGCTGATTGGTAGGGTCCTTAAGATCATGCAGGATTACAACTACATAAAGGAATTCGAGTACATTGACAATGGTAGGGGTGGAGTTTTCAGGGTAAAACTTCAGCCATCAATAAACAGCTGTGGTGCAATAAAGCCAAGGTTCTCGGTTAAGAGGGAGGATATTGAAAAATTTGAGTCAAGATATCTCCCTGCCCAGGACTTCGGTATTCTCATAATATCAACAAACAGAGGTCTAATGACACATGCCGAGGCAAAGAAGAATGGTATGGGTGGTAAGCTTATAGCCTATGTGTATTGAAGGTGCAGAAATATGCCAGTAAGTGAATTAATTAATATTAAAATAGACGTGCCAGAAAGTGTGAATGTCAGGTATGAGAATGGAATACTTGAAGTAAGTGGACCAAAGGGTAAGATCTTTAGAGAATTCAAAGATGACAAAGTCAGGATGGATATTGAAAATAGAACCATATCAATAAGATGTGATCTTCCGAAGAGAAAAGATGCAGCTCTTGCCGGAACCTGGGAGGCACATGTTAAAAATATGATTAAAGGTGTAACGGAGGGATTTACTTATAAACTTAAAATTGTTTACGCACATTTCCCCATGAAGGTCAGCGTTAAAGGTAAGGAGATACTGATTGAAAATTTTATGGGTGAAAAATCTCCAAGAAAGGCTTACATAAAGGGTGATGTTAAGGTTGAGGTTAAAGGTGATACTGTAACAGTTACAGGAATAAACATTGAAGATGTTGGTCAAACAGCAGCGAACATTGAAAGGGCAACAAGGATTAAGGATTACGATCCAAGGGTTTTCCAGGATGGAATATACATTGTAAGCAAGGGTGAGGAATGATGAGAGCAATGGATAAAAATCTTAAAAGGTTGTTCATGTTCAAGCTAGAGATGGCCAGAAGAAGGCCATTGTTCAGAAGGCAGGAATGGTTCAGGTACAAAAAACTTGGTAATGCATGGAGAAAGCCAAAGGGTAAGCATTCAAAGCTGAGGGAACATAAAAAATACAGACCCCCGGTTGTTGATTCAGGTTTTAGGGGACCAAGGTCTGTTAGATATTTACATCCATCAGGATACAGGGATGTTCTTGTGCACAACGAAAAGGATCTGGAAAAACTTGATCCTTCAACAGATGCAGTGAGAATTGGTTCATCCGTTGGCATGAGAAAGAGGGAAATTATAGAAAAACGGGCTAAAGAGCTCGGGTTTAAGATACTGAACCCAAAGGTGGTGAGGTAAATGGATCTTACATTCCAAAAGAGATTAGCCGCGGACATCCTCAAATGCGGTGTTTCGAGGGTATACATTGACCCGAAGGGACAATCAGAGGTTGAAGAAGCAATAACAAGAGAAGATGTTAGAATGCTCATTAAAAGGGGTCTGATAAAAAAATTACCAAAGAAGGGGAATTCAAGGGGAAGAATAAAAAAGAGACACACACAGTTAAGAAAGGGGCTAAGAAACGGACCGGGTTCAAGAAAAGGTACAAAGTATGCAAGACTTTCAAGGAAAGAAAGGTGGATAAAGACAATCAGGGCATTAAGGGACGAATTGAGAAAATTGAAAAAAGAGGGAAAAATTGACAGAAAAACATACAGAAAATATTACCTGTATGCAAAGGCAGGAATGTTCAAAAGCAGAGCACATTTATTGCTCCATTTGAAAGGGAGTGAGGCAAAATGAGCAAGGGACCAACCTATAAGGTAAAGTTCAGAAGAAGAAGAGAAAACAGAACGGATTATAGAAAAAGGCTAAAACTGTTGAAATCAAGGTTACCAAGGGCTATTGTTAGAAAAACCTTAAAAAATACAATTGTTCAGCTGGCACTGTATGATCCAAAAGGTGATAAGATAGTTACATCAGCAAACTCAAAGGAACTTGTCAAGTTAGGCTGGAATTTTTCAACAAAGTCCGTTCCGGCAGCATATTTAACGGGTTATCTTGCAGGTTTGAGGGCAAAGAAAGAAAACATTGAGAGTGCTGTTCTTGACATAGGCAGGCATATGCCAACAAAAGGTGGGAGGGTTTATGCAGCACTCAAAGGTATGGTCGATGCAGGAATTGAAATTCCCCATGATGAGGATATTCTTCCATCTGAAGAACGATTAAATGGTGAGCATTTGAATCCGGATATTAAAAATAAAATTGAGGAAATAAAATCAAGGATGGTGGTTTAATGGCTGAAGAAACATGGTATCCCAAGACAAAGCTCGGAAAGCTCGTTGCTGAAGGTAAGATAACTTCCATATCTGAAGCATTAAGAACAAGATTACCTTTAAAAGAACCGGAAATAGTAAACATTCTTCTCCCGAACCTTGAGGAGAAGGTAGTGGATATAAAAATGGTTCAGAGAATGACGGATTCAGGAAGGAGAACAAAATTCTCTGTTACTGTTGTTGTCGGGAACAAGGATGGTTTTGTTGGAATTGGAAGGGCGAAAGGAAAGGAAGTGGGACCAGTAATAAAGAAGGCAGTGGATAATGCGAAACTGAACATTATTGAAATAAAGAGAGGCTGTGGATCCTGGGAATGCGGATGTAACAGACCCCATTCACTTCCATTCAAAGTAGAAGGTTCCGCAGGATCCGTTCGCGTTGTTTTAAAACCGGCCCCGCGCGGTGTTGGACTTGCTGTGGGTGATGTTGCAAAGGAAGTCCTCAGACTTGCGGGTATACAGGATGCCTGGGGTTTTACAGATGGGCATACAAAAACCACAGTCAATTATGCAATAGCAACATTCAATGCACTTAAACAAACGGCTGTGGTGAAACTTAATGAAAAAATCACCATGAGCCTAGCCATTTACAAGGGAGGTGGATTCAATGTTGGCAGCGATCAGAATAAGAGGTAGAACGGGTATCAATAAAGATGTTGAACAAACACTGAAATACTTAAAATTGACAAGGATTAACCATCTTGTTATTTTACCAAAGACTCCATCAATTATCGGTATGCTTGAAAAGGCAAAGGATTACATAACTTGGGGAGATATTGACAAAAAAACCCTTGAAGAGCTTATTGTTAAAAGAGGCAGGCTTATTGGTGACAAACCCATTGATGCTCAGTATCTTGAATCGATAAATTTCAAGAGTGTCGAGGAACTTGCAAACGCAATAATGGAAAAGAAGATTAACTACAACGATCTTCCGAACATAAAGCCGGTTTTCAGGCTCAACCCACCGAGGGGTGGATATAAAAACACAAAGAGAAACGTAAAGGAAATGGGTGATCTAGGATACAGGGGAAAGGAAATAAATGAATTAATTAAGAAAATGATGGTGGTGTAAATGTCATACAGCAGAGGCAGGAAATTTAGAGGTTACAGAAAACATGGTCATGGCTGGAAGGGTAGAAGAGGTCATGGCCTGAAGGGCGGTAAGGGTCTATCAGGTTTGGGGAAACACAGATGGATATGGCTTAACAAATACTTCAGGGACCATTGGGGAAGGCATGGTTTTACAAGCCATCATCCATCCAGGGAAGATGTTACAATAAACATAAAGGATCTTCAGGAAAAGCTACCATTGTTTTCGGACCTTGGTTATGCAAAGTTTGAAAACGGTGTATGGAACATCGATCTACTTTCAGCAGGTTACACAAAACTTCTTGGATCCGGAGATGTTAATGAAAAAATGAGAATAAAGGTCATGAAGGCAAGCAATAATGCAAAGAGGAAACTGGAGGAAGCAGGCGGTGGGGTAGAACTCAATGCCTGAATCGGAAAAAATACCGAGAAATAGGACAGTGGGTATAGTAATACTGTTAATTTTTATCCTTACACTTTATTTTTATGTGGATTATTTGGCTGGAAAAATTCTTGATCTCAATTCTTTCTTTTCATATTTAGAAAAGGATTGGATTGATCCCTTAATTTTTGCAATACTTGTGGGTCCACTTTATTATCTATCCTATCTTGTTGCATCCTATAAGGGTGAAAAAAAGAGCAAACTGTATGGTTTAAAGCCTTTAGTGGAAAGACTACCCATAATAAAGAAACCTCAGAGACATGTTAGATTCAGGGAGAAACTGTTCTGGACAGGTCTAGTTCTTGTAGTCTATTTTGTAATGACAAACATTTACATTTATGGTCTCAACACAAGCACAATGCTGGATGTTTTCTCTTCCTTCAGGGCCATAATGGCCGGTGCATCCGGAACACTCATGCACCTTGGCATTGGTCCTATCGTGACCGCAAGCATTATAATGCAGCTCTTCGTGGGTGCAAAACTCATAAACCTTGATCTTGGCGAGGAAGAGGATAGGGCAATGTACCAGGGTGTTCAAAAGCTTCTTGTTATCATTATGATCTTTGTTGAGGCAATACCGCAGGTTTTCGGTTATTTAACTCCTGACAATTCCTTCGTATCCATGCTTAATGGTATCTGGCCCAACCATGGCATGTTTCTTGCACAGACTTTCATTGTTCTGCAGCTCTTCTTTGGATCGTATGTTGTATTTCTCATGGATGAACTCGTGAGCAAATGGGGAATTGGGTCAGGTATATCGCTGTTCATCGCAGCGGGTGTTTCCCAGGCCCTTATTACAGGAACAATAAACTGGATACCGCCACATCCAGGTCAGGCCATATCCATAGCAAATCCACCAAGCGGTGTTATACCAAAAACTGTTTACTTACTCTCACAGTTTTCAGCAAGTGATCTTTACAATGGCAGAATAGAAACATTAATCTTCGGACAGCCAAATCCAATTATCGCTTTAATCGGAACAACAATAATATTCTTCCTGGTTGCCTGGACGGAAAGTACTAAGATTGAATTACCTTTAGCACATGAAAGGGTGAGGGGTGCCAGGGGAAGGTATCCAATAAAGCTTCTTTATGCATCAAACATACCTGTTATATTAACATCGGCATTGCTTGCAAATGTTACCATGTGGACACTTATCTTCTGGACCAATCCTACACTTTCCAAGATCCCCCTGCTGGGACATAATCCATGGCTCGGTGTATATCCAACAGCTCAGCAGGCACAGATGTATGGAATACAGCAAACCACTCCAATTGGCGGTCTTGCTTTTTACTTAAACAACATTAATGGCCTTGGTGAATGGCTTCTGCCAATCATGGAGCCATCCATATACGGCACGGCACTTCTAGGGCATACAGTTCTTCAGAATATTATTCATGTTTTAGCATATACATTCTTCATGATTGGAATGAGCATACTCTTTGCAAAATTCTGGATAGATACAACAAACATGAACGCACAGGCAGTGTCGAAGCAAATAATAAGCAGCGGTATGCAGATACCCGGTTTCAGAAGGGAACCTAAGGTGATTGAGAGTGTCCTAAACAAATACATACCGCCCATAACAATATTCAGCGGTGCAGCTGTGGGTGCTCTGGCAGCATTTGCAGGTCTCATTGGAACGGTTGGAAATACAACAGGTACCGGCGTTTTGCTCACTGTTGGTATACTTATACAGTTTTATGAGGCGATGGGTAGGGAACAGCTTATGGAGATGCATCCTGTAATAAGACAGTTCTTTGAGGGATGATTTATGAGAATAATTGTTACCGGTGTTCCGGGTGTTGGAAAATCGACCGTGATGGATGGTGTTTCTAAAAATACAGGAATGAAGATAGTGAACTACGGGGATGTAATGTTAGAAATGGCAAAAACCATGGGAGTTAAAAACAGAGATGAAATAAGGAAACTCCCAGCTGAAAAACAGAGAGAGATACAGAAAAAGGCAGGTGAAGAACTTGGAAAAATGGATAACGTAATAATAGATACTCATATGAGCATAAAAACACCATCGGGTTATTTACCCGGTCTTCCAGAGTGGGTTCTTAGGGAGATCAGGCCATCCATGCTTGTTCTTATTGAAGCGAACCCAAACGATATTTATTCAAGGAGAAACAGGGACGATACAAGGTTGAGGGATATGGAGAGTGCTGATGACATCAGGATTCAGCAGGATTTGAACAGATCCTTCGCTTCAGCATGCGCAGTCATTTCAGGTGCAACAGTAGTGATTGTGAAAAATGAAGAGGGAAAAGTTGATAAGGCAGTTGAGGATCTTGTGAGAATGATAAAACATGGCTGAACAGAAAAGTCCCATGTCAATGACCAGTCTTTATTTCGTTTTCATCATGGTTGTAATGACCATTCTACTATTTCCTGATCTAAGAAATGCTCTCGCTATTGGCGTTGGCTACATTTTCACACCCATCTTTGGTTTCAATGGTGAATATCCCATAATTACAATAATAGCCACTGGAATTTTACTTACAATAATAAACACATATGCAAGACACTATTTTATGGACTGGTTCCAGATGGCCAGAATACAGGAAAAAACAAAATATATCTCCCAGAAAATGAGAGAGGCTTATAGAACAAGAGATATGGGAAAGATCGAAAAATACAGAAAGGTACAGGCAACGGTAATGCAGGAACAGATGAAGGTATCCGGAGATCAGATGAAACCAATGATTGTTACATTCATATTCCTTATTGCAATTTTTACCTGGCTTTACGATTTTCTTTTAACCGCCAGTGTTAAATATTTCAATGTTCCATGGGCAACAAATGTGGATATAACTGGGGGAATATCCTTCTTCCCCTACTGGCTCATTATGTATTCATTTTTCACAGCCTCTTTGGGCTATTTCATATCCTATATTTTCAGGCTCTATGAATTTAAGAAAAGGCTTGAAGAGATATGATAATTACAGTAAGTGGCCCTCCTGGATCCGGGAAAACAACAGTTTCAAAACTTCTCTGCAAAATGCTTAAGTATGAACTTGTCTCAGGTGGAGATATATTCAGGAAAATTGCGAGGGAAAAAAATATGAGC
>JABEBW010004301.1_pt1 | contig 14849 bp, 10 predicted proteins | sample 7245961 | NCBI WGS metagenome assembly JABEBW01 (sample SAMN14506364, study PRJNA622280) | hot springs metagenome | biome: hot spring [ENVO:00000051]|acidic hot spring [ENVO:00002120]; feature: spring [ENVO:00000027]|sediment [ENVO:00002007]; material: sediment environment [ENVO:01001048]...
AGATAATTGAGCGCGATAAGAAGATAATGATAACAACAACTCGGGAATCTTATCCTTTTGTTCCATCTCATGGCGAAGGCGATTTTGTATATGATGTTTCTGGCAACAAGTTCATTGACTTCTCCAGCTTCATATCTGTATACAACCTTGGCGTAGGTGGCAACAAAGCGATACGTGAAGCAGTGAAGAAGCAAATCGACATGCTGACGCATTCTGCCTTCACAGATTACTATGGAGAGCTTCCTGTGAGGTTTGCTGAGCACCTTGTAAAAATGTTCCCAAAAGGCTTTGGCAGGGTTTTCTTCTCAAATTCAGGAACAGAGGCGAATGAAGCAGCAATAAAATTTGCAAGGATCTTTACCAAAAGGCAGTATATGCTTGCATTTTATGGCGCTTTCCATGGAAGGACGCTAGGCAGCTTGTCTCTTACTGCTTCAAAAGCAGTGCAAAGGGAAGGCTTTGGCCCATTCAATGCTACAATCCATGTACCTTATGCATATTGCTATAGGTGCCCGCTAAAGCAGGAATATCCCTCGTGCAATTTTGCATGCGTTGATTACATAAAGGAGCAGACGCTGAGCAAGGAAGTTGATGGAAGTGAAGTTGCTGCCATAGTAATTGAGCCAATACAAGGAGAAGGCGGCTACATTGTGCCACCAAAAGATTACTTCAAGCAGATAAGGAAGCTGGCAGACGAGAATGGAATGCTAATTATTGATGACGAAGTTCAAGCAGGATACATGCGCACAGGCAAATTCCTTGCGCTTGACAATTTTGGCGTTGAAGCTGATATCTACACAATGGCAAAGGCGCTCGGTGGAGGCTTCCCAATCGGAGCCACAATAACAAGGAAGGGCCTTGGCGACATACCTTCAGGAAGCCATGCAAACACATTTGGAGGCAACCTTGCTTCTATAGCTGCAGCCGAAGCTTCCCTTTCATATGTGCAAAGAAACATGAAAAGCTTGCAAAAGGGCATAATGGAAAAAGGAGCATATTTGATGGAAAGGCTAAATGAGATGAAAGAGAAATACGAGCTTATTGGAGACGTTAGAGGCATAGGCTTAATGATTGGTGTAGAACTTGTAAAGGACAAGGAGAGCAAAGAGCCAGCAATAAAGGAAAGGGAAAGAGTGCTAGAGGAATGCTTCTATAACGGCTTAATACTCTTGCCTGCTGGCATTTCGACAATAAGAATTATACCGCCGCTGATGATAAGCAAGGAATCGCTTGAAAAGGGAATCGAGATATTTGAAAATGCAGTGAAGAAAGTATCTACTGAGATGCAAAAGCTTAGATGAACCTGCTTAAGTTGAACTGTTTAGCAGCACCCTCTTCTCCTTCTCCAAATATGTTCCCTATATCTGCCTTGATGAGCTTGAGCCTTTGCTTTATGTATGGCTCAAGGTCGTAGCGGTCTGCAAGCTCTATCGCCATGTTTAGGTATTTTTCTATGCTGCCTTTTGAGATTGTCAGCAATATCTTGCCTCCATCTTTTGGGCACTTCCCTGAAAGGGGCATGCGCCTATACTTTGTATTGCACACAGAGCACCTAAAAATCTGCTTTGAGAACGAATGGAGGTTGCCTATTAAGTCTGGGATAAAGTGACTAAGTATAAGCTTCTTTGCAGCATCCTTTTTGTTTATTGCGCGTATCATGTTCATAAGCTTAAATTCCGTGTCTACTTTTTCCTTCATACTTTTGAGCGTTGTATACCTGCTTTTCTTAGGGGCTTCCTTTATAGCCATTGGAGACGTTTCGTGAGTGAAGAGTATGTTGCTGTATACCTCTTTCTTGCCGAGCCTGTCTCCAACAACTTCTACCTTGACATCGCTAGGCGCAGCATATTCTAAGCTTTTCCTATAGAATTCTAGGCTCAGCCCATTTACAACTTCCATTGCATGGACTTCATCATCTACTTCTTCTGGATGTACATTTACTGTAAGGATTAGCGGGGCATCCATTGTGCCTCCTATTGTGCTTGGCAGGAAGCTTCTAGAGAAATTTAAAAGTGCATCAAGCAGGAGCATTGCAGAGTCCTCATCTCCATCGCAATTCCTTCTCCTTGCAGAAATAGTATATGGGTGTGCAAACCCGACGTTTGCATCAGTAAAACCTACTATCTTGCCAAGAACGCCGCATGATGTGTGCGGCGCTAATGTTATTACAAGCTTTCCGACAAGGTCATCAATTTTATTAGCATTATAGAACCTAGGCAGGTTGTAAAATTTTTCAAGCAACGCATCGACAAATTTTGCTACATTTAGCAGGTATTCTGCATTGTGCTTGTTTAGTATTATGTCCTGGTGCCTGAGCTCGACAAGCTGGTCCCCATGCTCAAGCGGATTGCCAAGGTAATCTGTTGTGTAGCCGAGCTCCCTTAGCTTTCCAACGCTTACACCAATTTCGTCAGGGTAGAAATGGGTTATTGGCGTATCTGTTGCATCTACCCTTGCAGTTCCATCCTTGAAAGTATAAACGTTGTACGTGCTCCTTAGTATGCCTTTTTCTAGGCGTTCTACTGTCTTGTCCTTGTTCATCATCCTCTTTACTCCTTTTATCACTTGAGGAAGCTTTGTAATCCCTAGATACCTCATTGCGTTGTCTACTGTTTTCACTATGTCAATTTCCCTTTCTTCGCTAGCTATTGTAGGTATTTTGCAGTTTGGGCATATTTCTTCTGTTGTGAAAAGTCCGCATTTTGGGCATACCCTTTCTATAACTGTTGGCATATTGCAGTCATAGCAGAATGGAGCGTCGGTGATGCGCTTGCATTTTGGGCATTTGTACCTTGCAATCTCGACCTTAAGCCTGTAGTTGCCGAATTTCTTGGCAGTATTTGAATACGCGCTTGCAATGTTCCTTTCCTTCCCCCCATATGAGGAAATCGGGAAGAGCACATTTGGAGCAGGCTTCATGAGCCTCTCTTTTGCTTTTTCTGGCCTTCCTATTCTTGCACCTACATATGCGGACCTTTTCATTATCCTGAAAGGAGCAATGCTATTCATGAGCTCTATTGGGTCATTTGCTTCGCTATTGTACTTGTCTAAGACAAGCTCATTTACCTCAAGCTTGCCTTCTATTCCTTTCACAAAGCCAAGCGAAGCGATCAATGCCTTTGCATCATCCCCTACCACAACAATATTTTCATCTATAAACTTGTGAGGTACATTTAGCGATTCAAGCGTAGGCTTTACTTCAGCATTGCTTATCTTCAATTCCTTGACTTCAAAGATAGAATCCGTTTTTGGAACAATCTCTGAATTCCTTAATATTGCCATTGCCAGTGCAGTAAGCTCTTCTTTGCTTGCTGCTTGGAATTCATACAAGAATCTAGGGTGTATCGGAATCCCGTATTTTTGCGAAATGCTGTAGGCTTCTTTGAAATCTATTGCATAAGGGTTTACATCTGCGCTTGGATCTTTTTCTTTGAGCTCCGCAAGCCAAAACTCCTCAACATAGCTTGATGGCTGCAATGTTGTATTTGACTTCTTGAAATCTCCATATGTAATTAAAATGTCGCCAAGGGAAATGATCTCTACAATTTGGTCCTTTAGCTCTCTTGCTTGCTCTGCTGTGTTTATCCTCAATGCTTCTCCAGAAGAAAGCTTTACGAATGGGCCTTCTATGCTGTCTACAGGCGCTGCTACGCACCCTTTTCCAGGATACTCTACTTTTAGCTGGGTGCCAACTGCTATGAAATCGTCAAGCACAATCATCGTTGCAGGGTTGAAACCCTTTGCAGCTATGCCTGTAAGCCTGCTTCTTCCATACCTGAGTCTGAATCCGCCTACAAAGCCTGGGTATGAAAGGATTGGTCTTCCAGCAACAAGCTCTTCTAGGAATGCATCTGCCCTTTTTTGCTCCTCTTTGCCCTTTTCAACTACCTTGTCTACCTTTATTACGCTGTTGAGCCAGCTCCAGTCTAGGCCTACAGTCTTTACCTCCTTAACGAGCTTCTTTGCCTTTTGGGCTATGCATTCGCAAATGACAAGCGATACTCCGCCACGTACCCTGTTTGTGACTAGCACTTGCTTGTCTCCTTTGATCCTTGTTATGTCCCTAAAGCCGCTTACCTCTACGTCTTCAGTGGCAACCCCATCTACGCATACAGGGCAATTGCTCACTATTACCCTTATATCGTCATCGGTTGGCCTGTACTGGAGCCTCGCTACCTTGTTGTATATTTCTGCTTCTTCAACATACCTCTCAATCTCCTTTTGGGTTGGCTTGTAAGGACCTATGTTGAAGAATTGCCTTGCATAATCAGCAATTGCAACAGAAAGTGCAGCAGCTGTGCCTCCAGCACTCCTTATAGGCCCTGCATATGAAACCGCAATGTAGTTTGTGCCATCAGGGTTTTTGTATTCTTCGACCGTTTGCAGGCCTTCTGTCGGTGCAACTGTAACGCCGTCTGTGAGCATCGCAAGCCCAACCTTTACAGCAAGCTCAATCCTTTTTATTGGGGCATAGCTATCAAACTTTGGATTTGTGCAGATTTCTTTTGCAACATCGAATGTAACTTCTGTCCTTGTTTTGCCATTTCTTTCTTTGCTCCTGATTATTTCTGCTATTCCTTCAACTCCTATAATTCCTTCTACCCTGCTCGCAAGGTCTGGTGCTTCTTTTATCTCTACATAATCCTTTGGGTCAAAGCCCTTTTTCCTTGCTTCTTTTGCTATTTCATACTCTTTTGAGAAGCCTTCTGAAAGGGATTTAAAGTATTCATCAATATCCATGCTTATCACTACAGTGCGCTAAAGTCTATTTGCGATGCTATCATGCTCTTTGTTTCATATACCGGCAATATGGATGGGGTTGGCATATGCCCTTGCGCTATTTGGTATGCAGTCCTTGCCTGCCATGTGCCGCTATTTATTATTAGCACTCCATGGTATTCAGCTATTGCATTCTTGTGTATGTGACCCATGTGCAGTATGTCTGGCACTTCTTTTATGACAAGCGCATCGCTCTTTGCTGGCACAACTGCATTGCCTCCATAAATCGGAGACAAATGCCTCCTTTTAAGCACTTCAATCATCGCAGTTTCTGGATTTGCATATGAGCAGCCGGGTATGTTCTTTATCACAGAATCAAGCGATGCCCCGTGGTATGACAAGACCTTTACGCCGTTTATGTTAATCATGCTTGGGTTTGAAATTATATGCACATTGCTTTCTTTGAAGTCTTTTATGAATTCGTCTGGTAATGGTGGCTGCGGCTCTTGCAATTGGACTGCATCATGGTTCCCCGGCATTAAAAAGACATGTATATATTCCGGTATCTGCTTTATGAAGTCAAAGAGCAGCGCATACTGCTTGTATATGTCTAAAACAGCAAGGTCCTTGTCCTGGTTTGGATATACTCCTATACCATCTGCTAGGTCCCCTCCTAGTATAATGTATTTTATCTTGCCTGCAAGATCTTTTCTATAATCTAAGCCGCCATTGAGCCACCTTATGAACATGCTGAAGCTTTTGTCAAGGAAGAGCTTGCTTCCCACATGCAAATCAGAAAGGAAGGCAATGGCGATGTCCTCTTCTGTTGAAGGCCTAGACCTTATTGGAGCATCAGGCCATATCATCTTGTTTGCTATTATAAATGGGCCGGAAATCTTTCCAGAAACTGCTATTATGTCATCATTCGCTATGTGCTTTGCATTCTCGAATAGCTCCCTTCCAAATTGCTGGCTGGGCTTTGTAAAGAGCACTTTTGCCTGGCCTGTTGGATCCTCCAGAGTTATAAGTATGTGGCCGTTCTTTGTCACAATCTTGTCTAGAACCATGCCTACAATGCTTACCTCCCTTCCGTTTGCATACTGTTTGGTAGCCTCTATGCTGTTTAGCATGCTGGAAATCCTTGTGCTGTTTTGGAGGAACTTTTTAATGTTTTCAAACCTGTCGTTGAAATACTCTACAAAAGCATTTGGAGTTCCTGCTGTTTTCTCTATTTTAGCTTCTCTTATCTCGAACCTTTCGCTTACCTCTTTTGCTATTGGCTTGAACTCTGTAGGCCTTATTACCTCAACCTCTATAGGAGCTTTTTCTATATGCTGCTCTTCGATTATTTCTTCAAGGGCTTTCTTGTCCAATACCTTCAATCCTTGCTTGTTGTCAAAATATGCTAGTATGTGGGCAATGAGTGCTTCAGGGTCTACGGAGCTTATGTCTTTGTCTGTTATCTCCGCGCTTATGATTACCGTGCCGCTGAGCCTTTCTGCAAGCTCCGCTACTGTTAGTCCCATTTCACCCCCATGATTTTTTGTGCATCAAGAAATAAAAAGAGAATGCAGCAAATTTTTGCTGTTTTTAGCCATTCTTTTACAAGATTAAAATTTGGCATAAGCAAACATAGGCGAGCTCTCTAATATTCCAAATGTCCAGGATGAGCAATAGGCCAATAAATGCAGTGCATGCTACTGATATAAAATTTGAGAACCCAAAATAGAATAAAGAGCTGATATAATGGAGTTTTTGTTTGTAAGCAAAAATGTGAATAAGCTTGAAGAGGCGAATGAAATATTGAAAAGGTTTGGGATACAGCTTAAGTTAGCTAAAGATGAGCGCAAGATTGAGATACAAGCAGACAAGCTTGAGGAAATAATAGATTATGCGCTCTCACAAATAAAGCCAAGGAAAGGCAAATGCTTTATAATGGAAGATGATGGCCTATTCATAAATGCGCTTAATGGTTTTCCAGGGCCTTATGCTGCAGAAGTATATGATACAATAGGCCTCAAAGGCATATTGCGCTTGCTAGAAGGCGCAAAAGATAGAAGTGCAATGTTCAAATCTGCTGTAGGCATTCTAATGCCAAATGGGAAAAAGCACATCTTTATAGGAATTGTGAAAGGGCATATAGCAAAGCATATTGCGAAAGGCAGGGAATTCCGCTACGACCCAATCTTTATACCTGAAGGCAAGGCGAAGACATTCGCTGAGATGAGCATAGAAGAAAAGTCAAAAATGTCACATAGAGGCAAAGCATTTTCGAAGCTCGGCTCATTCTTGTCAAGGCTAAATCCTTAATGTCATAGCTAATTGGCGCTATTTGCTTGCTATTAATTTTTCTTTCGGGTAATCGTAGTGCTTCGAAGGAAGTAATGTCACACACATTAGGCTTCAAGATTGGCTTAGCTATTTTTCTATTTGCCTTTACTTGTGCCTTGCGGAAGCCTACAGTCTAGCTTCTAGTCTGTGCATTTTAACATTGAAAATAAATTAAGCTAGTCCTTTATGGATTCAAGCATACTGAGTATGCTCCATATAACTGTCCTTGCATAAGGGGACAAATTTATGTCATTGCTTATTTCATCTATCTTGTATGTTGCGGTTGAAGCCCTAACTCCATAGCTTCCTTCGCCTTCAAGCGCTTTTTTTGCTTCCTCCAATGCTGCCTTAACATTCCTCGGCACGCTCGTATCATTCAAAAGGATTGTAATCTGCTGCTTTATCTGTGAAATTGTCTCGTCAAACTTGCTATTTTTGTCCATAAAATCACCTTTTCGGGCCCGGCGGGATTTTCATGCGAGTAGGATTATTTTGAACCCACGACCATCAGCTTAGAAGGCTGCCGCTCTATCCAAGCTGAGCTACGGGCCCGCAAATATTATTCTTATATCATATATAAAAGAGTTCCTTTAAGTTTTTTGTTGTTTCTTCAGCAACTTCTGCTATGCCCATATTTTTTGCTTTTGCTACGAGCTCTATAGACTTTTTTACTTCTACTGGGCTTTTTCCTACAACAGGCGAGTCTGTTTCTACAAGGATTGTGCTTATGCCAACTGCAGCTATTGCCCTGTTCCTCTTTTTTGACTCTACTGGAGGTATTGAAATCAAATAGCCAAGCTTCTCTAGCTCTAACGCATCTTTTTCATCGCCCTCAAAGAAATGGAACATCGCCCTCTTTGCTGAATGGGTTTTAAGCATTTCAACAACCTCATGCAGTGCAAGCCTAGAATGTATTACAAGCGGTACATCAAGCTCTACTGAAAGCTCTATCTGCTCCTCAAAGACTTTCTTCTGCATCTCTACCTCTTCCCTACTCTTTGCTATTTTGAAATCAAGCCCTACTTCGCCTATCCCAACAATGTTCCTGTTAGATTTTATGATTAAGGCAATAGCATCTTTGCCTTTCCACTCTGCCACAAACTCTGGGCTTATGCCAACTACGCCAAATACATTGCTGCTTTTCACAATTTCAGCTATAGCCTCATTTTCTTTTATGCTGCCCCCAGCTGCAACGATTGTGCTTATGCCGTTCCTTACTGCTTCTTCTATTATTTCTCTCGGATTGCTGAAAAGTGCCAAATGGCAGTGCGCATCAGAAGCCTCTGCCTGCTCATAAATGCTATGCATGAGTATGCTTGTTTCCTGATACATTGCAAAACCTGCCAAAATAAAGCAATACTTATTTATTATTGCACCATTATATTCTTTACATTTGTTTTGTACTGGTGAATGAATGGAGGAAAAAAGAGAGGAAGTGAAGCGAGAAGAAATGAAGCTCGAGCATTCAGTAAAAGCTACTAAGAGCATAGCATATGTTGCGCTTGCAATCGGAATAATAGCAATCCTTATAGGCATTGTAGCAATTATAAGCCATACAACAGCGAGCAGTCCAACAACAGGTATACCTTCAACCATTACAAATTCTACAAGTCCTGGCAACATTACTGTGATAAAGCTCTCTGGTGTAAGCTTCATAACCCCTCCAATGAGCTTGCCTAATGCGCCTGTAATAATCGAAAACCAATCATTTGGGCAGAGGCTTACAAACATAAACGAGCCGTTGAATGCTAGCGAGCTTGCTATAATAAACAATGCGCCAAATTCCTACTATGAGAAAGCTGCAGAGATGATTCTAAATGGCAGCATGAATGGGCTTCTCTTCCCTGGCGGCTTTTCAAAGACCAAATATGCTGTTGAGGTAAACGGAAAGCCAACAGTGATCTATTTTGGAACTATAACGTGCTTGTTCTGTGGTGAAAACAGGTGGGCTATGGCTTTGGCATTGAGCAGGTTTGGAAGCTTTTCTGAATTGTTCAAAGGCTACAGCAGCTTTGGCGATGGAGACTTGCCAACTCTTTACTGGGCTCCTGCAGAATACAACTCAAGCTCAGCAATGGACTTCGGCAACTTCTACAACAGCCAGTACATAAACTTCATCTCAATGGACTATGCTTCTCAAATTAGGGATGGCTTCCAGATACAGCCCCTTTCTTATGTGCTTTCGCAAGCACAAGCAGCGAACAACAGCGCATACTTAGCTGCTGTTGAAGCCATAATAAAAAACAACAATTTCCAAGGGACTCCATATGGAATATGGGGCAACTTCCAAGTTAGCGGCGCTGATGCAGCAGACTTTGGCAATGGACCTATAACAAATGCATCGCGTATACCTCTTACATACATGACCCATGAAGGGGTACTTTCGCAGCTTGCAAATCCAAATGACCAATTTGCATGGACAGAATATGCAGCAGCTGACTTGTATGTTGCTGCGATTTGTGCAAGCATCAACAACACAGCGCCTGTTTGCACAAGCATTCCACAGATGAAGCAGCTTGAAAGCATAATATGATTGCATGTCTGGGGAGCTAGGCATTCTCAAGAGAGTTTATTTCTCTCCTTATTACCTGCTCCTCAACATCGCAACATTTTTTGCTTACTATTTGTTTTTCATTTTTGTGCTTGGGCTGACAAGCCGTGAGGAATTTCTAGCAATACCAAGCTACATCATCTATGCGCTTGCAGTATCAGCTTCAATGCTGCTTACAATAAGCGTTTATTCTGTAGTTTCTGAAATCTCAAAAGCAGGCGTTTCAACAAGCTTGATAAGCGCTCTTACTACTGCAGCAGGTGGCATTTTTGCAAGCTGTGGTTGCCAAACCCCAATAATAGGCGCATTGCTTTATGCAATAGGGCTCAATGCGCTTGCAGTAAGCGGAATTATAGCTGCAATATATGCATACAGGCTCTTGATCTTCCTTCTCCTCATAGCAATAAACCTTCTTTTCGCTTATTATGTGCTGCGCAAGACAGCTGCCAGATCGCCAAAGCGCCAGCTCACAAGCATAAATGTAAAATAGCTAAATTTGCAAAACTTTATCTATTTATCTTGCACTTATTAATGCAGAGGACCCGGGTAATTGCATGGCCAGGAAGAGGAAGATGGCGACTAGCCTTAGGCATAGGAAAAGCCTTGCAAGTAGGCATAAGGAAAAGAAGCTTAAAGCTGGAAAGCGGATTGAAAAGGCAAAAGCTCCAAAGCCTAAAAAAACAGCAAAGAAACAAACAAGCATAAAAGCTGAAGCATTTCTTCCTGAAGGAGTATCTGATTTTGAAGACATAATAGCAATGAACATGGCAAAGAAGCAAGATGCGAAGATGCCAAAAAGTGCGCTTATGGCTATGGAAGCTTTGTACAGCTCAAGTGCAGGGCTTGAAAGGCTCATATACAAGCACGGATTTTCGCTCGGCAAAAATATCTATGCAAAGTCAAATGGCACAATAGATGCTTTGCTTGCAGTGCTTGAGAATGGCGGGCTTGAGAATGTCCTTTACTATCCATTCAATGACTCTTTCGTGATAACCGCAAAGAGCTCTAACGCAAAGAACCTGCACAGAAAAATGCACGTATATGAATCTGGGCTCATTGCTGGCTACCTTAGCTCAGCCACTGAATTGCCAATACAGGTAAAAGAAATAGAGTGCGAGTACAATGGCGATGGCAGATGCAGGTTTGTAAGCTATGTTGGCGCGCAAAACGAAGAAGAAGCAGAAAGCCTCGACTTCGAAAAGATTGTATCTAACATTTCGGAGATTGCAAAGGTTGAAGGAAGCATTTCCCCAAGCTATTTTGCTTCTGCAATCCTGCCTGTGGCAAACCATGCTTCTGCAGGGCCGCTCTCAAACTTCTTCTACATAGCTGGGAGCAAGCTTGCAAACAGCCTTAAGCTAGAAGAGATTGCTAAGCTTGCTGGCGCAAGCAGCGTCAAGGTTGCAAAAGCATATAGGAATATACCAAGGCTTGTGAAGGTGAGGTATGCGCCTGAGAGCTCTATGGGGCTATATGTAGATGCAGCGACAGCTGCACTCAAAGGCTACATAAAGCAGAGATACGGCTATGAGCTCGAGGCAAAGAGGAGAATAATGAAGGACAACAGCTACATGGTAGAGTTGCACGCAAAGCCTACAAATTATAAAAAGGTATAGGGAGCATTACTTATCACTTTAGTGAGCTTAATGAAGCTTGATTTCATAGACCCTATATTGAAATATATTCCAAGCATAAAGAAGCCTGCAGCACCTCTCAGCTTCAAGGAAAAGATGAAGTGGACTGCAATAGTAATGACAATATATTTCATGATGTTCAGCATTCCTGCGCTTGGAGTAAGCATCTCAACCATAAACCAACCGCTAGAGCAGCTCATCAGCATAATATTTGCAGCAAGGATCGGCAGCTTGATAACTGTTGGGATTGGCCCTATTGTTTTAGCTAGCATAGTGCTCCAGCTTTTGCAAGGCTCTGGAGTAATCCATTTTGACCTGAACGACATGGAGCAGAAGGCGCGCTTCCAAGGAATACAGAAACTTTCTGCAATAGTAATTGCTGTAATTGAGGCATACATCTTCACCGCTACTGGCTATGTGCCTATTGCAAGCGTGTCCTTTTTCTGGCTTGTTGTGTTCCAATTGGCAATAGGTGCAATTATCATAATCTACCTTGATGAAATAATGAGCAAGTATGGAATAACTTCTGGGATAAACCTCTTCATAGCTGGCGGCGTTGCCTATGCAATTGTTGCTGGCACTGTTGACATACTTGGAAAGGAGGCTGCACAAGCAATAGCTGCAGGAGGTGCAGCTGCAATTCCAAACGCAATCATGGCTTTTGGGCCGCTCTTCTTTGCGATAATTGTATTCCTGGTAAGCATATATGTATATGACATGAAGATCGAGCTTCCTCTTGTGTTTAGCCAGTTTAGGGGCATTGGCGGCAGGCTTCCAATTCCTTTGCTGTATGTGAGCGTTTTGCCAGTCATACTTGCGACTTCATTTGAGCTTAGCTTAGATGTATGGCTTAGGTTCCTCGCAAATGTAAAGGGAAGCTTTGCTAACCTTGCAAGATTTTTTGCATATTACCAAGCAGTGCCTACAGGCACAGGCACAACTCTGAACCTGCAAGGAGGCCTCCTCTACCTCATATCTCCACAGTTCCCATTGCCATATTCAGCAGCCTATGGAGGAATAGGCAATTACAGGACTTACTTCACGTACTTGCTAACGCATACCTCGAGCCTTTACCTACCATGGGGAGGGATAGTTTATGTGCCTGAATGGATACATATTATTGTATATACAGTAGTGCTCTTGCTCCTTTGCGTTGTGTTTGGCAAGTTCTGGATAGAGATGACTGGGCAGAGCCCAAAGAATGTCGCTGACCAGCTCCAAGATGCTGGCTGGCAGATTCCAGGCTTTAGAAGGGATCCAAGGATCGTAGAGAGCATCTTGAACAAGTACATCCCTACAATAGCAGTGCTTGGAAGCATCTTTGTTGGTTTGCTTGCAAGCTTCGCAACGCTTACAGGTGCAGTTGGCACTGGGATGGGCATACTGCTTACTGTTGGAATAATGTACATGGTCTACCAGCAGCTTGAGCAGGAGCATGCATTGGAAAGCTATCCTAAGCTAGAAAAGCTGCTTTCATAAAAAAGCTTTATAAAGGTTTTATTGCTTAAACCATTAAAACGGGGTCTTCATGGAGTTTTATACCTATACATTGCTTGCTGGAATAGTTGCACTGCTCTTTTCCATTGGAGCAGCATATGCGACGCTAAAGAAGCCTACAGGCACAAAGAAGATGCAGGAAATTTCTGAAGCGATAAAAGCTGGCGCAAGGGCTTACCTAAACAGGCAGATGAAGACAATACTTGCCTTCGCAATAGTGCTTGCAATACTTTTCTACTTCTTGCCTAATGGCTTGCAGATTGTCGTTGCGTTCTTGACAGGTGCACTGGCTTCATACCTAACTGCATATCTTGGCATGAATGTTGCGGTAAGGGCAAATGTGAGGACTGCGCAAGCAGCTGAAAGCGGAGAGCACAAAGCATTCATGGCTGCAATAATTGGAGGCTCTGTCACTGGGTTTGCAGCAGTTGGCTTTGGCCTTATCGGCATAAGCCTTCTTCTCATGTACTTTACCATTTCTAAGGTTTACTTGCTTATCGGCTTTGGGTTTGGAGCTTCACTCATTTCCTTGTTCGCAAGGGTTGGCGGCGGCATCTATACAAAAGCAGCAGATGTTGGTGCTGATCTTGTAGGCAAGACAGAGCTCGGCTTGCCTGAAGATGACCCAAGGAACCCTGCTGTCATTGCAGACAATGTTGGCGACAACGTAGGAGACTGCGCAGGCATGAGCGCTGATGTATTCGAGAGCTATGCTGTGACGCTTGTCGCAGCGCTGCTCATTGCATTCTATGTCTCTGCAAGCGCAAAGCTCTTTGCATACCCAATGCTTGTAGCTGCTGTTGGCGTAATAGGGAGCCTTCTAAGTATCCTTTTCATAAAAGCAGTTAAGAATGCAAACATGGCATTGTATGCAGGCATAGGCTCTGCTGTTGTGATTGCAGCACTGTTTGACCTTACCTTGACAATTGCAATGGATATGCCAATTACATATTTCATAGCAGTGCTTTCTGGGCTTGTGATTGCAATATTGATCTTCTGGATAACAGATTACTTTACAGGAAATGTGAGCAAGCCTGTTGTGAAGGTTGCTCAAGCAGCAAGAGGTGGAGCAGGCACTGATGTCATCATGGGCCTTGCAGTAGGGCTTAGGAGCACATGGGCCCCTCTAATAGTCATTGTCCTTGCAATACTTGCCAGCTATGCTTCTGCAGGTGTTTATGGAATTGGCATTGCAGCAGTAGGCATGCTCTCAATGACAGCAACAATCCTTACCATTGACTCATTTGGCCCTATAACTGACAATGCTGGAGGCATAGCAGAGATGAGCGGCTTGCCTGAGCATATTAGAAAAGTAACAGACAAGCTTGACGCAATAGGCAACACAACAAAGGCAACTACCAAAGGTTTTGCAATCGGAGGAGCAGCACTTTCAGCAACTGCTTTGTTCGTTGCTTTCGCCAATGCCGTAAATATAAGCAGCATAGATGCGCTCAACCCTGTTGTGCTCATCGGCATCTTCATAGGCGCTTTGCTTCCATTTGTCTTTTCCTCATTCCTCATGGAAGCTGTTGGGCATGCTGCAGAGCTGATGGTTGAAGAGGTTAGAAGGCAGGTAAAGACAATAAAAGGCCTGCTTGCAGGCAAGGCAAAGCCTGACTATGCGAAAGCAGTTGACATAGCAACAGTCAATGCGCTCAAAGCCCTAGTTGTGCCAGAGCTCATTGCAATTTTGACTCCTATAGTGCTCGGCCTTGTGCTTGGCAAAGAAGCACTTGGAGGCTTGCTTGTTGGCATGATACCTGCAAGCTTCATGCTTGCCCTCTTCATGGCAAACAGCGGAGCAACAATGGACAATGCCAAGAAGTATGTTGAAGCGGGGAACTTTGGTGGCAAGGGAAGCGAAACGCACAAGGCAGCTGTCGTTGGCGATACTGTTGGCGATCCACTAAAAGACACAGCAGGACCAGCGCTTAACTCAATGATAAAGGTAGTCAGCACTGTATCAATACTACTTGCTCCAATCTTCATTGCTTATGCATTGCTGTAGCAGCTTAGCTTTTCTTTTATTTTTTTTGCTTTTGCTATTTGATTACTGCTTGCAAAACATCCATTTAGCCTTGCAAAACCTACCAAGCAATTTCCATTGATTCGAAAAA
>JABEBW010004387.1_pt1 | contig 14824 bp, 18 predicted proteins | sample 7245961 | NCBI WGS metagenome assembly JABEBW01 (sample SAMN14506364, study PRJNA622280) | hot springs metagenome | biome: hot spring [ENVO:00000051]|acidic hot spring [ENVO:00002120]; feature: spring [ENVO:00000027]|sediment [ENVO:00002007]; material: sediment environment [ENVO:01001048]...
ATTTATGATAGATCCCTGGCTTGGCGGAGGCGGAGGAAGTTGGACCATTGATTGGGGAGCTGTTGCTGCATACCCTCCAAATGGAGTGATGCCAAGTGTGACATATTATAGCCCTGCATAGGCATATCATCACTGTACTTGCGATTCCTTATGCCAATCTCATACAATTAAAGAATGCCATATATATTATATATATAATCTTGCAGCATCTAAAATGCTGCAAAAGAAAGGAAAGCCTTAAACCTTTGGTAGAGATAGTATAGCGTCTTGAGAGGAGCATTACAATTAGTTCTAATGCTAGGATACATATCCCATTCTACAGCATTGCATTCTTTGAAGCAGCTTATAAACTTGCACACCTTCATGCTCATGCTTCCTGAAACGTACAGCCTTATGTTTAAATAGGATACAGTTTTCATTGCTTCTACAATTGCTAGATACCAACAGCTTTTCTCCAAGGAATGTGAGCAATTGTGCGCTAGACATAGCAAATAAACTTGTGCAAAATAAATGCATACGTGCACAGATGAATAAATGAAAGGCAGATGGACTTGTTTAATTACTTAGGCTACAAGGCAAGCAGCAATACTTGTAAAAAAAGAGAAATAAATGCGATCGCCGGGATTTGAACCCGGGTTTTTGGCTTGGAAGGCCAGAGTCCTACCAGGCTAGACTACAATCGCATATGCAATTTGTAGATTTTTACATTTTTATAGGTTATGTATTGGCTATGCCTTGAATGAGAAATTCTGCGTTCTCAGATCCTTTCTTATGCCTTTGTAATCAGGCATTGCAACCGAGACAAGCTTCCAGAATGCCTTTGAGTGGTTCCTATGCTTTGTATGGGCAAGCTCATGCACGATTACATAATCCATGAATTTTTCCTCCATAAAAAGGAGCTTTGAATTCAGCATTATGCTGTTTGATGGCGAACATGAGCCCCATACAGTGCCTGCAAGGCGCAGATGCACGCCTTTTATGCTGCTTTGAAAATATCTTGCATTGATTCCGTTGAGCTTTTCCAAAACAGGCTTTTCCATGGCTTTGGACACAAGCTTTATGGCAAGCCTTGCTGCATTAGCCTGCTTTTCCTGCTCTGGCAGGCTTTTTGAAACATTTATGCAAATATCTTGGCCTAATAATTTGCCTGATGCTGGAGCCTTAAGCTCTTTCTCGCTTATGTGTACATTGAAGTTTGTGCCCATTACATTAAGCACTTGGTTATCTTTTATGCTAAGTGCGCTTAATATGTCAGCATGCCAGCTATTCTCAAGCATGCGCCTCATTTTGGCATATAAGCCATTTGCTATGCTCTCACAGCTATTCTTGCTTATATAGTAAGGTATTGTTATTGTTATTATGCTGCCATGCACCCTTGCGTATGCATTTTTATTCCGGCTTCTGGTCACTATTGCAGTATATTCTGTTCCGTTTACAGAAAAGCTGGGAAGTTCCATTATTACTCCTTTTAGCATGAAATATTTTTACAAAAAATTCATTTAAAGTTGCAGTGCAAAAAAACAGAATGGAGCTTCTTGCTTGCATGCCTATTAGGAGTTTCAGCAGGTTGTGAGGTAAAAATGCAGCGCATGCATATGCATTCTGATTGCATGCTTGCAGAATATGCATGAAATATTTGCTGGAATGATATGTATAAAATCAATAAAGGTGAGAACAATGTTGTTAATATAAAATTCAACAACCTACTAAACATATAAACAGGGATATAAATCTTACATGCTAATTATAATAGGGGTTTTATGGCATATGGATTTTCAAATGAATTTACGTATAAGCACTTCCTTGAGGAAGGAAAAGAGGAAGAATTTGACAGAAATTTTGATGAGGCAGTTGAAAGGGCATACAAAAGCTTAGGCAAAGAATACCCTATAATAATCAATGGCAAGGAGATAAAGGCAAGCGCTTATTTGACAGAATTGTCGCCAATAGACAATAAAACAATAGGGGTATTTCAAAAAGGAGACAGGAACATAGCTAGGCAGGCAATAGAGGCAGCAAAAGAAGCCTTCAGCACATGGAGCGCCACAAGCTACAAAACCAGAGTTGCAATAATAAGGAAATTTGCAGAGCTGCTTTCAAGAGACAAGTTTGACATTGCAGCATTATTAAGTATAGAAAACGGCAAATCAAGGTATGAGTCAATAGGGGAGGTAGATGAAGGTATAGACTTTGCAAGGTATTATGCATTGGACATGGAGAAAAACAATGGCTATATCAGAAGGACAATGCTTAAGGAAAGCAGCAAGCATGCAGAGCTTGGGTTCCAAGGTGCGCCTTCAAATGCGGAAAAGGTAAACATAGCAATGAAGCCTTATGGAGTATTTGGAATTATTGCACCATTTAACTTCCCGATTTCTATATCAATAGGGATGAGCATAGGGGCAATTATAACAGGAAATACTGTTGTATTCAAGCCATCATCCACAGACAACATGGCAATGCTTTCCGGCTATGAAATATACACGCATTTGAAAGAGGCAGGGCTGCCTGATGGCGTATTCAATTATGTTACAGGCTCTGGCGCAGAGGTAGGGGATGAGCTCGTTGCCAACAGCAATGTGAATGGCATTGCATTTACAGGCTCTAGGGAAACAGGCATGAATATGCTTGCTAAGACCTTTGGCAACAAGCTTCAGAAGGTTTTTGTTGCTGAGATGGGAGGCAAGAACCCTACCATAGTATCAAAAAAGGCAAACATAGATGATGCAGTAAATGGGATTGTAAGCGCAGCATTTGGGTTTGCAGGGCAGAAATGCAGCGCGTTGTCAAGGGTTTATGTTGATGAAGCAATAAAAGATGAATTCATAAGCAAGCTTATAGATAAAACAAGAGGCATAAGCATTGGAAATCCCCTTAAGAAAGAGGTATACATGGGCCCGCTGATAAGCGAAAGCGCATACAAACGTTATGTTGATGCAGTGGAAAAAATAAAAAGCACTGGAAAGCTGCTTTACGGAGGCAATAGAGTAAAAAGCGATTCTGGCTACTATGTAGAGCCAGTGCTTGCAGAGCTTATGCATAACAATGAGCTTGTGCACAAAGAACTGTTCTTGCCTGTGCTTGCAATAATAAGCTACAAAAACTTTGAAGATGCGATAAAAATGGCAAATGACACAGAATATGGATTAACTGCAGGGCTTTACAGCAATGACAGAAGTGAAATAAAGGAATTCCAAGAAAGGATAGAAGCTGGAGTAGTTTATATAAACAGGAGAATAAGTGCTACAACTGGCGCAATAGTTGGATTGCATACATTTGTTGGATGGAAAGGAAGCGGGCTTACAGGAAAGGGAAGCGGAAGCAGGTATTATCTGCAGCAGTTTATGAGAGAGCAGAGCATATCAGTAAGGAAATGATTGGATGCTTTTCAGGGCAATAAAGCATATGCTTAAATATAAAACTGCAAGCGTATCAATAAATGGCATATGGCTTAATGCAATCGTTGCGGATACATGGCCAAAAAGAATGATCGGGCTTATGTACAGAGACAGCATGGCTGATGATACGTGCATGCTTTTTGTATTCAGCAAGGAAGGCAAATATGGAATATGGATGCATGGTATGAAATTTCCAATAGATACATTATGGATAGGAAAAGATTTTACTATCGTAGACATAAAAGAGGATATGAGGCCATGCATCAAATGCAAAATTTACATGCCTGAAAATGATGCAAAATATGTAATAGAAACAAACGCAGGATTCGCAAGAAAAAACGGCATAAAAAAAGGGTTGCCGATAGCGATTAACGGCATCGGCAACAATTAGAAAGCGGGCATCATGCCCTTCCTTTCCTGTTCATCTTTGCCTTTGCAACGTAGCCGTCCTTATCTATGAAGTAAAGGTAACCCTCTTCCCTTTCGATCTTCTCACGGCCTACCCTTGCCTTCTTGCCACTTTTGTTTGTCTTCATTGGCGTTCTCCAGACATATCCGTCCTTACCAAGATAATACAGGTAGCCATCTTCTCTTTGTATAGCTTCGGTTCCAACTCTTTTAGCCATTTTCACCACTGGTATAATATCAGTCAGCACATTTAAATATTTATCGTCGGTTTTTAGAGAGTGAAGTCTACACTGTATTGCCAGTGCCGTTCTGCATTGAAATGGCTGAGTTGAGCCTTCGCAGGCATAAATATTTTTCTTTGCTATCAATGTTTGCACTATCTATTGCACTGGAAAGCGCCTGTATTACGGCATCATACGTATTTTTATTTATCCTAAAAGGTATGCCGTCTTTGCCTCCTAAGTTGTATGCATAGGCAACTGGGTCATGGTATGCAAGCTCTCTGTTGTATATCAATGATGAGATTATTGCAAGTGAGCGTAGCACAGCCCTCCCTACTCCATTCTGAAGCAAAAGCTCATTGTAGTTTGATACATCGAGGCTGCTTGCTGCGCTTAGCATCTTCCACGCTCTTGGGCTTATGTCTGCGTTTAAAATTTCATGCCTTTTTGGGTATATATGCTGGTAATCTTGAAGTACATCTATGCTTTTCTGCCTTGACCATGCATTGGCATTGAATGTTAAGTCAAGCGACTGCTGCCTCAGCTTGCTCTGTATGCCTGTATGTGGCTCGCTTGCAATATCTCTAATGTTTACAACATCACTTAACCATTGAAAGCGTATGGCCATGCCTGTATCAGACTGCATTGCCTGCTGGATTACCGCCCATTTTCTGTTTTTGGAAAAAATAAATGAATGGTGGTAAATAGATATGTTGTCGTAAACAAGCCCTGCATCCACCTTTGCGGCAATTCTGCTGTAGTTTACAAGCTCGTCAGCATTAGGCATATTAAGCCTGTCAGCCCCTGCAACAATATCATTGGGCGTGTTTGTACCTGCCTTTCCCTTGCCACCCGCAACAACTATTTTGTCATTGTCCTTAAGCGCCTCTTTCAATGCTGCAACTGTTACAGTTGTGGTACCGCTTGAATGCCAATCGTAGCCTAAGGTACATGCAAGGGCCTGGAACCAGTTGCTGTCGCTAAGCATGCGTATGTATTCATCTGCGCCGTATTCATCTATTATTATCTCTGATATTGCCCTGCCAAGCGCAACCATCCTTGAAAAAAGCCATCTTGGGGCCTTGCCATCATGCAAAGGCAAGTAAGTAATTGGCATAATAAAAAACTGCAAATAAGGTATTTATCTGTTTTCATTTGCATAAGCAATGGAAATAAAGCAAATACCCTTTTTAAGAAAAAAAGGTAAAGTAACCTATAAATTTATTTGCTATATTAAACATATTAGTCCTATAAAAAGGTGCTTATATGAAAATAAATGAGCTAAAAGCAGGGGCAAGCAATGTGAACATTGAGGCAAAGGTTGTAAAAAAAGACGACCCAAGGGAAGTTGTAACAAAATACGGAAAGAGGCTAAGCGTTGCAAACATAACATTAGAAGATGAAACAGGAACCATTATGATGTCTGTTTGGGGAAATGACATAGACAAGGTTCATGTTGGAGACAAAGTAGAAATCACAAATGGTTATGTAAGCGAGTTTCGCGGAACCCCGCAGCTGTCAACAGGCAAGTTCGGAAAGATAGAGGTAACGGAAAGGGGAAATGATGAGGAGCTTTCTGAAACAGAAGCATATGACAGCAACGATGAAAGCGAGGAAGATGACAGCAGCGATGCTGGGATAGAGGATTCGGAATAACTGCTACCCTTTTTTCCTTATTTTTCCTATTGCAACCTTGTATGCTGCGTAGAGCACTATTGCAAATAATGCTATAGAAGCCAGCACAACAATGCCTCTGCGTGCAGAAAGTGCATAAAATCCAAAAAGCATGAGCGCAAGGTTCCATATTGCGCTTCCTCCTATTGAATAGGCAAAAAAGCGCTTTGCGTCCATCCTTGCAAAGCCTGCAGGGAAGCTCATGAAAGTCCTGACAACTGGCAGAAGCCTTGAAACAAATACAGCCCAAAAGCCATTCCTGTAAAACCATACATCAAAGTTGTCAAGCGTTTCCTTTTTTATATGGAATGCATGCAGATGCTTGTAGACAATGTCTTTGCCTATAAAATATGCAATATAATAATCTATGGCCATGCCAACTATGCTTCCTGCCAGTCCGACAGCAAATGCATATGGAAAATAAAGCATCCCTTTTGCAGAAAGAAGCCCGGCAAATGGCAGTATAACCTCGCTGGGCACTGGAAAAGAGGAGCTTTCAAGCGCCATAAGGCCAAATATTGCAGTATAGCCGTACTGCGTTACAAAGCCCGTAAAGGCCTTTGCGCTTCCTGATATAAGGCCAAGCAGTAGCCCAAAAATCAATTCTAGCATATTTTGTTTGGGGAGCAAAGATTTATTTGCTTATAGCTGCATAGATTAGGCTGAATTTTATCAGAAGCATGGTATCTTGATTTCTGATTGCTTCGCTGCTTTTATTTTGCAGAATATCAGTTAGGTTTAGCAATAAAAAGAAATGACTTCTATGATGCTTGCAGTTTATTACTTGCAAACAAAAATAAAAAATAATAAAAATAATTAGTGCGCTTGGAAAGCAGACTTTAAAGCCTATGCAATATGCCTAAACCAAGCTCGCACAGAAATATAGAATGCACAAGCTGCATAGGCAGCATGCTAAATCAGAAGCAGGCTATGCCACCAAATGAGGAAAGCTGCTGGCCTGCCTCATCATTGCTATTTATTATTTCGATCTTTAATGCCATTGCCTCTGCCCTTTTCAAAAGCTCCCTTACGTTATCATCAGAAAGCATTGAATCGTTTACAATGATAATGCTTGCCTCATAATCAGATATTGCATTGCTTACATTTTCTATGCCATATTTTGAGGTTTTTGCAGCAAGCCCTTCAAGGAACTTTCCAATAAGCATAAACTCCTTCCTTATTGATTCGCCCTTTAGCAATTGGCTTACCTCATCGCTTTTTATCAGCTCGTATATACCTGAGCGCTCAGTATTGCTTGTCTTCATGTAAACAAGCGCCTTTTTGGGCTTGCTTGATTCTGGAAGGTTTTTGACATAAGCAGAAAAATCATCTTTGGTAAAGCCAGGCCCTGCAATTATTACCGTATCTACATCCATCATGCTTATTTGCTGAAGTATTTCATCAAAATAGCGTTTCTGCGCCTCATCAAAGTCCTTCTTGCTCAGCCTCTTGCTTGTATGGCTATATATCTCATTTAAAAATTGTATTCCATAGCCAAGCAGCTGCGCAGGAAGCGCCTTTTCCTCATCAAGCGCAATTATGCCAAGCCTTGGCCTCTTTGAGTTTGCAACCGCATTGCGTATTACTTGAATTAGATAATCAGGCCATTCTCCTTTCCTTATCTCAAGCATGTGCTTTGCCTCAATGTTCAATGTATGGTAGCTGTTCAACCTTACAAATTCTATGGGCTTGCCATCTATTATCTTTCCAGAAATCCTTAATATTTGCGCATTTTTGTCAAAATCAACCTTTTCAACTGAAATAGCCAGTATTACCTTTTTCAATTCGCCTTTGTCACCCTCATAGGCCCTAAATTTTCTTAGGGTCTTAGCTTTCACTATGTCCCCTGGAAAAATGATGCGCTCTATAGCCCAGAGGTCTTCCACATTGTCTGCCTTAAGCACAAGCCTTCCTTCGCTTGCGGCAAATTTTATTACCTTCATAGATGCACACGTTCATTCTAATTGCATAAATATGGCAAGCGCTTTATTTTATTTGTTATGCATATAGCCAATGTTACCAATCAGTATAAATAGGTAATAATTTCATTAATTCTAGAGAATATGAAATTGCTGGATAGATTTCTTGATGGCGGGGAGGAAACCTTAATGAAGGAATGCGCAGGAATAACCTCAATTGCAGCCTCAGCAAACAGGCTTCTAAAACAGAGCATACATGGAAGCATAGAACTAGAAAAGATAAAAAAATTAGAAAAGGAATCGGACAACCTGGCATTTGAGCTTTCAAGCAAGGTGACAGGAGGCGGCATAGCCCCTAACTTAATAGACGATGCATTGGACATGATAAATAAGGAAGACAACATAGTAGATTCAATATACAACCTTGCAAGGGAGTTCAATAGATATAAAATAAAGGACAAAGGGCTAAACCTGCAGATAGAAAACAGTGCATATGAAATGCTTGAGCTTGCAGACAAAGCCATAAGTGATGTTGGAAAGCTCTTAATAACAGACAGCATAGATGGAATAAAAGAGATAAGGAAAAAGATAGAAAGAGAGGAAGAAAAGGGAGACGAAATAAAGGATGGCATGCTCGATTTTGCATATAGGGAAGAAGTTGACTTCAAATCCTTTTATCATATTATACAAGTTGCGCACATGGCTGATGACATACTTGACAATTGCGAGGATGTATCAGATGTCTACCTTAATATAATGTCCTCAATTATAACGTAGTGGTTTATTGGTTGTTTTTTATGTGCTGGCGTTTCTGCTGGCGTTTGCGCTTATAGCAATTGTTTCCGGCAACAATCTGCCAGCATGCAGCGGCACAATAATTGGAAGCAGGATGGTAAAAAGAAGGGCAGGAATACTTATAACAATATTAGGATACAGCACAGGATTGCTCCTTCAGGGCAGCATGCTTAAAAAAAGCATTGATGCGATACTTCCCAACAGGTCAATAGAAATGCTTTTCGTTGCCCTGCTTATAGCCCTTATTATATTCATAATAGCACACAAAAAAAGGGTGCCGCAGTCCCTTTCAGTAAGCTTCACAGGAATACTGATAGGCATTGCGCTTGCAGAGGGCTCTCCGGTAAATTGGTATTTTACTTCATTTATATTTGCATTCTGGATAATTGCAACAATAGCATCGGCGCTAATTATGATACCCCTTATGAGGCTATCAAGAAATGAAATGAGAAAAGGAAGCATATGGAGGAAGACGCATTATATCAAAATTTCACTTATTGTGCTGTCATTTTTTACCGCGTTTACGCTTGGAGCAAATACATTGGGGCTTGTTTATTCTGCACTGCCAAAAGGCGCACTTTCAATAAGCATAGCAGTGCTTGCAATCATTGTTGGAAGCTTTGCATTTAGCAGCGGTGAAACTGAAACCATAAGTGACAATATAATCTCTATGAGGTACCTTAATTCCATTAATGCACAGCTCGTTTCAACAGCATTTGTAGAAGGCGCAACAATGCTTGGCATGCCTTTGTCAAACACGCAGACGCTTACGGCAAGCGTATTTGGGGCAGGGCTAAGCTACAAGAGCAGGATTCTGCTTAAAAAACCGCTTAAGGCAATATTGTCAGTGTGGATTACAGGGATTGCGGTAAGCATGCCATTGGCATTTATAATGGCAAAAGCATTTATCATTGCATAGAAACATAAAGTGTAATAGTTTAAACGCAAAAAAGGCTAACGCATTTAATGCTAAGGCTTGCAAATTATATTACTAATTGTTTGGCATATTGCCTATAAATTTGCGTATATGATAGTGAGAATATGGAAGAATGGAGCATAAAAAATGGGTTAAAGCCCAAGGGGCTTAATGGCATATCAGAAAAGCAGATTGAGTACCATTTTGAAAAGCATTACAAAGGCTATGTAAACAAGCTGAATGAGATATGGAGTAAATTGGACAAGGTTAACAGAAGCGAGGCAAATCAGAACTACAGCGAATTTCGCGCGCTTAAGCTTGAGGAAACCTTCAATTATGGTGGCTCATTGCTGCACGAGATTTACTTCAGCAATCTAGGCAGCAAAAAGCTTCCAGATGCGCTAAAAGATGCAATTGCAAAAGATTTTGGCAGCTATGAAAAATGGCTTGAGGACTTTAAGGCGGTTGGAACTGCATTCAGAGGCTGGGCCCTTCTTGTATTTGATTTCAATACGGGAAAGCTAAGGAATATAGGATGTGATGCGCACAATGCAAATGGCATATGGAATGCATTTGTTGTACTTGCAATGGACGTTTATGAGCATGCGTATTACACAGATTATGGACCAACAAGGGCACAGTACATAGACAGCTTTATTGCAAATGTAAACTGGGAAGATGCGGAAAAAAGGTTTGAAAAGGCAAAAAAAGCCTATGAGATCCTAAAAATATAACAAAAAGATAAATAGGAATAATGCAATAAATATAAAGTAAAACGAATAAAGGTAGGTGGCGTTATGGCACTTATAGACGAAAAGAGCAGAAAATTTCTCGCTGAAAGGTTCAGCAAAGAGCTTAAGGGAGAGGTAACAATATTGCTTTTCAAAGGATCTGCAGATAAATGTGCATACTGCAATGAAGCAGAGGAGATAGCAAAGGAGTTGACAGAGATAGACAGCAAAATAAAGCTTACTGTATATGACATTGACAAAAATGCAAAAGAGGCGAAATTCCTTGGAGTGGATAGCGTGCCTGCAATGCTTTTTGTAGGCAAAAAGTTTTACAATGCGTATTACTTTGGATTGCCTTCAGGATATGAATTTGCCTCGCTGATTGATGATATAATAGACGTTTCAGCAGGCACTACAAAGCTTAATGATAACATAAAAGAGGGGCTCAGCAAAATAAGTAAAAAGGCAGAGATAAAGGTTTTTGTAACGCCAACATGCCCATACTGCCCTAGAGCAGTCAGGATTGCGCACCAGTTTGCAATAGAAAACCCAAACATAAAAAGCAGCATGATAGAGGCAATGGAGTTTCCAGAGCTTTCAAACAGGTATGAGGTTATGGCAGTGCCTAAGATAGTAATAAATGACAAGGTTTCCTTTGAAGGCGCTGGCAGCGAGCAGCAATTCCTTGAGCAGCTAAACAAAGCACTGCAATGATATTATGGCAGATATACCAGCAGAACTTGAATCAAAAATGAAAAAGCAGGGCTACCATTTTGTTGGCAGGCATTCTGCGGTAAAGATATGTGAATATGCAGCAAACGGGCTCAATGACAAAACATTATGCTACAAAAACAAGTTTTATGGCATAAGAAGCTGGAGGTGCCTGCAGGCAACCCCCGCAATAGGGTGCGACCTTGCATGCAGGTTCTGCTGGAGAAGCATGCCAGAGGAATCAGGCGTAAAGTGGAATGAGTTAAATGCCTTTGAAAAATGGGATGAGCCATCAGACATTATAGAAGGCATGATTAAGGCACAAAGGGAAATTGTAAGCGGCTACAAGGCCAATGCAGACACAGAGCTCAAGAAGAAAAGGTGGAAAGAGGCAAATGAGCCGCTGCATGCAACCTTAAGCCTTACTGGAGAGCCAACCTTTTACCCAAGGCTTTCTGAGCTTATAAAAGGGTTCCATGATAGGGGAATGAGCACGTTCCTGGTAAGCAATGGCACGCTTCCTGATGCCTTGAAGAAGCTTGATCCATTGCCTACGCAGCTCTACATTTCACTCCAGGCCCCTGATGAAGAAACATACATGAATACAACAAGGCCAAAGATAAAAGAGGCTTGGAAAAACTTCCTTGAGTCCCTTAGGTTTATGTCAACGCTGAAAAGCAGGACTGTGCTTAGAATGACACTGGTAAAGGGGCTCAATATGAAGAACCCAGAGGGCTATGCAGAGCTGATAAAGCTTGCAAGGCCTATGTATGTAGAGGTAAAGGGCTTCTCATTTGTTGGAGGCGCAAGAAACAAGGAAAGGGGGCTTTCCCTTGAGGACATGCCAAGACATGAGGAGATAAGAGAGTTTGCAGACAAGCTTGCAGAGCTTACAGGCTACATAAAGACAGATGAACATGAAGTCAGCAGGATTGTGCTGCTTTCAAGGGACAAGGAGGCAGTAGAAAATAGGATAATAGACTTTAAGGATTGACTTACAATAATTGAAAATTGAATAATGATTATAAATAATGGCAATGGTTTGCTAATAATGCAGCTTAAGCTCATGGCCGCATTTGCTGCATTTGTATATTATAAATGACTTGGAGCTTGCTATTTTTACAGTGCAGGTCTTGCCAGGAAGCAAGGGCATAAGGCAAGCTTTGCAGAATAAGAATCTCTTATCTTTTTTAATCCGGTAGTGCTTCCTTATCTGCTCTGCAAGTTCAACATATCTAGAAGAATATTTTGAGCCATGCAATGCGGCATCCACTGAAAGCCGCATAAGCGTTTCTATGCGCCTTTTGGCAGTTTCAATGATAAATGCCTTTGGTGCCATAGATTTGCCACTTACTTTGCACCCAATGCATCTAGTATGCCGTCAATGGCATCCATAAGCATATCGGAATTGCCAATTGTATAAAGGTTGTCAGATTTTTCCAATGGCTTTGGTGACATTACTGCCATGAACTGCTGAGCTAGAACCCTTGTATTTTCATCCGCTGGCAATGATACCTGCCTGCCTTTGACAATGTTTGCGCGTGCAACTATCTTTATCGCATTGCCTATTGCAAATACTGGCTTTGAGGCTTTGTTGAATAATATAACAAGATCAAGAAGAGGCCTATATTCATAAAGCTGCAGGTCATCTATCCCTTTGCCATCTAAAAGCACAAGGCTTCCAAAATCCTGTACAGATACGCTGCCAGTAAGTATATCTGCCTTGCATGAGGCACCATGGTAACCTGTGCATAAAGGCTTGTAGCTTGTTATTGAATATGGCACCTTCCACCTGTCAAAGAAGAGTCTTATGGTAGATAGCGTTTCATCCCTGAAATCCTTGTATGGCAGGAACACAAGCGTATTTTGCATGGCTACCATCAGCTTTCCATGTATGGTGCAAGGTAATAGGAAAGCTCAGCGTCCCCAATCTTATATTCAACCTTTATCGGCTCATCAGTTTTAAGGGAAAGCAGCAAATCTGAATTTGAAGGGCTTGGGTTTATTATCTTTCCAAGGTACTCAAGGTTAAATGAGGATGATGTTGGCTTCTTTACCTCAAGCTTCTTTATAAAGTCGGCCTTTTCGGCATGCTCTTCTACAAGCTCCCCTGCATCGCCCTTGGCAACAACATTGAATGTACCCTTGTCTGTCTTAAGGCTTACATAAGGAGATAGCAGCGTTGCATCCTTAAGTATCTCCTTAAGCGAATCCCCCTTCACCTCAACAAAGGCATCAAAGTCTATCTTTGGCTCTTTGTCTTCCCCTTTCCTTATGTCTATTACAGGCAATGTGTATATCCTCCTGGTATTTTCACCTAGGAATTCAAGCGAAAATTTGTTTCCTGATTCTTTCATGACAAGCTGCTCTGTGCTCCTTGAGCTGTTCATTATCTTGCTCATGTTGTCTAAATTTAAGCCAATTGATACTGGCTTGTCAACATTATATTTAGAGAAAGCCTTGTTTGGTATAAAAAATGACACCATGCTTATGCCTGAAGGGTCAAGCGCCTTTAGTGATATGCCCTCTTTTGTTATCTCAAATACGCCTTCTTCAACTATGCTGTCTATAGCGTCTATGCAACTTTTCCAATAGCGTGCATTGTCAAGCTTCATTTCTGCCATCAAATCACTATAATAGATAGGATATAAAGAAATATAAAAGTTTTTAAATATTGAGAAACACAAGTTGAAATTTATCTCTCAATTATAATGCAATAAAATACTGAAATATGAGAATGCCATAAATGAAAAATTAGGAAATCAAGAAAGGCTGCAAATAGTGCTGATAAGATCCAACAACATAAGGATTTTGCATTGGATTATAAAGAGAAATCAGTAGCAAGCATAGGCTTTACATGCATTTGCTTGTGCATACTTATAGCTAAGCAATAGCTAGCTAAACAAAAATAACTAAAACGGAAAACAAGCTGCCAGATATTGCACAAAGGAGGTTCGTTGTATGCTTGGTTCCAATGCCCTTTTCCTCAAAATAGCCAAAAAATGAGTCAGCAATTGTGCCTACAAAGCCGCTTGCAACAATTATTGCAACCATATGCGCAAGTAAGTATGAAGAATAACCGTAATAAAAAGGTAACAGCATCAATGAAATAAGAAAGGCGCCAATAAAGCCTGAAAACAAGCCAAGAGCAGTTATGCCGCCAGATGTGCCTTTTTTTACTTTTTTAAATCCGATTATAGACACAGGAATGCTGCCAAGAACGCCTATCTCGCTGCTGAATTTGTCAGCAGTTATTGATGCAACAGCCGAAAGAAATACTACGGCAAAAAGCGGCGCGTTTGCATGCGTGCCAAAAATGAAATAGGCAATGGCTATGATGAGAGGCCATGTCCCATTTGCAATGACATTTTTGACCCCGCGTGCTGTGCCAAATAGCCCTTCCTTTTTCTTTGCCCTTATGCCTATATTACTGACTATTGCTGACAGCACAAGAAAATATAGCATGGAAAGAAAGAATAGCAGCGCAAGCTCCTTGCCAAAAAATAGGAGCAAGGCCCCTAGTGCAAGTGCGGCAAACGTTGCCTTCTTGTCAAGCGTAAGAAAATCCATGAAATAACTCTTAGCAATGAATTTGGATATCTGGCAAAGGCAGTGTTTTTGCTGTGCCTTTGCTTATATTATATACATTTGCTTTATTAAAGGCTTTGGTTATTGCCCCATTTCAAATAAATACAGGCTTTTGCAGTATTTTCAAGGCAGAAAGAACCTCAAGCTTTCAAAGAAAAGATATTATATGAAGAGAAGAGAATTGCAGTGCATGTGTATGCATGGCTGAGGACATACTTTTAAGATAAAAAATACGTGTAAGTAATATAATCAATAAAGGTGATAATAATGTTGTTAATATAAAATTCAATAACTAAACTTCAATAACTAATAGATTAAACGGCTTTGTAGAAATCCTATATCGTTTCACTTTATTCAAAATGAAAATTACTTTTATATCAATAAATTTCGTTTTAATGGCGATAAAGTATAATTAGCTGCTAATAATGTTTTAGTATTTCTACAGATTCAAATTAAACAAAAT
>JABEBW010003901.1_pt1 | contig 14815 bp, 14 predicted proteins | sample 7245961 | NCBI WGS metagenome assembly JABEBW01 (sample SAMN14506364, study PRJNA622280) | hot springs metagenome | biome: hot spring [ENVO:00000051]|acidic hot spring [ENVO:00002120]; feature: spring [ENVO:00000027]|sediment [ENVO:00002007]; material: sediment environment [ENVO:01001048]...
GGCGGGGCAGGTGCAGATAGCGTCACTTTTTGTTAAACCATGGGCAAAAGTTAAACCAAATTACTACGTCGAGGAAGTCGATTGCTGGATAGTATTCCCCTGGGAGCTCAGGGAATCCGGGATGGAGGAATACGAGGGAGCATCGTGCTGACCACAAATTGTTTGAGAGCCTTGAACGTTACAAACGATTTGAGCGCGAAAACGGCATCGATGTGGATGGATGTTCATGCTTCTTCCTTCAGGGCATGATTTTGCGCATAGATGCAGCTTCCTTATAAAGCAAGCCTTTGCACGAAAATCCTCTAAGGTCGATTGTTCCGAAAGGGCTTCGCGCTTGGGTTGATAGCGCCTCCTTCCAGCAGTCCAAAAAGGGAAGAACCAAAAGGCGCAACTCCTGGGAACCAGAACTCAGTAATGGGTTCCCGCAAAACCGTCCAGGCCAATGAAGACGAAGGCAAGGCAAAAGTGGGACCCTCCAACGCTTGCGTGTAGAGCATGTCAGTTTTGCAAGTAATTGTTTTAATGATTGCGGTTTGGTTATCTAATGCTTTATAATAATTATAGGGATGCCGGGGGAGGGTTTTGAACCCTCGACTTCTGGATATTCTCATCTCCAGATTATGAGTCTGGCGCTCTAACCAGCTGAGCTACCCCGGCTTACGCTAAGTTGCTTTTTACTATTTATAAAATTTGCCCGTTATGGGGATGCAATACAGAATTATTTTTTAGTGTCAAATCATAAACGAGTTATCCCATAATTATTGCAAAATGGTGCATTTTATGTATCTGTCTTTCCAATAGGTGATTCTTGATTGCGGCTGCCGAAATTCATACACAGCAAATGTGGAGGCATATCAGATGTAAAGGAAGGCTTCTATTTGTGCGCTTAGAAATAACACAATTGCTATGCTTGCAATTACAACTATTGCCCTTACCAGTTCTTTTTTAACGTTTCCCGTAAATAACGACCGCATAAGGTAAATGCTTTCCAGAACTGCAGCACTATAACATACAAATTCAAGCCAGAAAACCGGGGTAACCATTATGCTTAAAAAACGGTCAATTCCGGTAAATGCAACATTGTACTGCTGCGAAAACACATTTGCCTGAGCTGACATAACATAACCTGTATTAAATGAAGTGTAGGCTGCAAGGACAGGCCCTGCAAACGGAATTATCATAAAGAGCGCAAGTGTATAGTTGTTTTTGAAAATTGAAATTGCAACAGCTTCTGTGCCACTTGAATATGGAATTGAAGCGTTTAATCCATTTACCAGTGAAGTTGCTGCAGAAGTTGAAACTGGCTGGCCAGCCCCTATCATTGTCACTATAACCAAAAATTCAAATATTATAAAAAACCACATCAATCTTTCCTTCCTTGTTAAATCTTCCAGCGCGCTCTTTATATATTGTAAGTATTTTTTATCGTAGCTCTGAGGTTCAGCAGGCTGAGGGTTTGCTTCCATGTAGTTTAATGCCGCAGATAAATATATATTCGTTGCCTTGGAATTGTTATAATGAAGTCAGGGGCTTGGGGAAAGCTGTGAAGCTCCTATGCCGTGATACCCTAAACAAAAAATTAATGAAAAGTGTTGAATGCCACATAATGAACAGTGCCAGAGGACAGCATGCGCCTGTTAAGATAAAAGCCACTGTAGCTTCCACACGCAGGGCTCCGCCATGGGTAGTCTAGCTTGGTCATTGAAACAGGAAGCCTCCACGTTTTACAGGCGTGAGGAGTATGTCTCAAGTAGCAAAAGGGGGCCTTGTTATTCTAGGAAGCAGGAAGCCAACTCTTATACATGCCCATGAATTGCTCTGTTAATTTTGTATACTTTTGTAGACATTCTCCTACAAACCATATGAAATGGCAAGAGCGATAAGGGACAGCACAACCAGCAATATGAGCAAGTACTTTTCATAATTTATGTTTTTGCTGACTCTGGCCTTTATAACCTGTTCGCTGTGAACGACTGATGAGCTTGGCACATTTCGCCTTTGCCTAAGGCTTGGACAATTGTGGTTTTCTGGAAGCCTGTGCTCTTCACAGAACTTGCCACCACAGTATGGGCATCTGAATGGCAAATACACGTCTTTTCCGCAATAATCGCACTTATTATCGCTCATTGATTTAAAACGTTTTGCTTTCAATATAAGGTTTTATCAAAATGCATGGCCATGGCGTATACATTTGTTCAGCAAATTAATACAAATATATACAGTTATATAGTAAGCTTTTTAAATCATTAACAGAAGTTCTTATTTATGACTGCGGAAAATGTAAAAGGAAAATGGGCTAACAGGTTCATAATAGCTGCGATTATCCAGAGCATATTTGCAGCAGCGTGGACAATACCAGTAGTTGATCCATATATAAAGCCGTCAGTTGCCATGGTAATGGCAGCGGGAAGCGCTGGCACATGGTTTGACGTAGGTTATGTTCTTTATGTATCTCTTGGAGTCGTCGGGGTTGCAGTTACAGGGCTTGTGTATCAGCACTTTGAGGTGGTTCGCGGAAAGAGCTTTAAGGGAATTTCAAATGCCCTTGCATGGCTGCACCTTATTTTGCTGAACGTTGGTGTAGCTGCTGTATCATGGCTGCTGATGCTTGCAGGATACTTTGGTGAAGCTGACCTTATGCCCGTGGCAGAGGGCGGCAAGGGCCTGACCCAGGGTCAGGTTCATGTGATATACCTTTCACACTTCATAACTCCAGTTGGAGCACTTGTAATCGTTACAGTGATAGGAGTAATTATCGGCGCTCTGGCGTTGCTGACCGTTAACCTGCAAAAGCAGTAAACCAATATATTTTTTTATTTGTAATTTAAAAGGTTATATTTATGGTATTGTGGTATCAGGTTTTTCGCAACGCGGCCTATGCAAATGCCATAATTTCAGTAATCTGGACAATTATAATGATCATTCCGATCCAGCCATTTTCATATTTGCTTGTAATTGTTGAAAGAGGGGGTCCAGGCACCTGGTTTCTCGTAGCGTATTTTCTGTACATTGTGGTTGGTTCGCTAGGGTTTGCTGCTATTTCCTCTCTTCTATATGCTGTAGAAATAACTGAAAGGAAAAAAGTTAACAGGGGTTCAATGTATATAGGATTTTCATTTGCATATGCTGGTGTGGTTTTAAGTTCAATCATGCTGGGAATAGCAGGAGCCCTTGGTGGTTATGCAATGTACTTGGCCTATTACCCTGAACAGAGAATCGTTGAACTGCTATCATCGTACGTGTATCCCATTACAGCAACGGCTTTGCTTGCGTCAATTGGCTTCCTGGTGATAATAATATCACTCATTACGGCTAAGGCGCAGCAGGCTTGAGCCGATCCAGATTTCCCAGCCTTGCCCTCACAATTGTTGTATTAGTTTGCATCGCAACGTTAGCATCTCCCACAATTGCGCTTGGCGTATCAGGTTCTTCTTGGGCAATTGGGGTTGTTGTGCCTGAAGGTTCATCGCTTTCTAATGGAACCAAGGTAAATTGGAATGAAATAAGAAACGTGACAGCGCTGTTTAATATACCTGACATAAGTGCAACTGATGGCACAATATACGCTATAATGTCGTTAATGACTGAAAATGGATCAATAATTCAGGTTGCTGCAGGCCTTTATCCAAACAGTAGCTGCTGGCATCCCTATGCAGCTTACATAGTGAATCCTGACAGCTACCCGCAATCATATTACCAGATTCAAATTCCGAATCAAAGGAAGATGTTTCCAGGTGATCTCCTTTCCATTTCAATTTATCTTCTAAATGCGGAATGGTGGTTCAGGATTAATGACATCACTAGAAACTATTCAATGATTTCATATTTTAGCTACAACCTTTCCGATACACTTAAGAATGGTGGCCAATATGTGTTTGCACTTGAATCGTACTCCTCAAATTCATCAGTTTTTGAATCGATGTCAAACATGACTTTAGAAGGCCTTTTTCTTAATGGAGCAAAGGTAACTGGCGGCTGGTATCTTTATACTACATGGAACAATGAAAACTTCCCGCTGTTCATCGTAGGTGGCGCTACACCTCCACAATTTATAGGAGTAAGCTTTGCCGGGAACGGCACAATAACCTGGTCATATAACAGCGAATGGAGCACAGAAGCGCCTTCAGCGGTTCCCTTTTATTTTATTTTTGCTGTGTTTGGGTCAGCCGCTGTAGCCAACGTGATCGTCCTTGCATTGTTAATGCTTAAAAGGAGAAGCGCCTTCAAACACGTCAAGAAAAGTTATTAACCAGCAGATGCTTATATTTACATGGCTTGAAGGAACCCACAGTAAAGTTGACGCTTGCTGCAGATATTGAAAATCGAGATAAGATTTACAGGGAAATATTGAAGTTTGGCCGCGCGCAGATAGTGGAAAGCAAGCTTGGTTCCTATGATCGGATAAGGTCGATGGAAGCAAGGGTTTCAGAGCTTGCAGAGAGGGCAGGCATCAAGCCTGAACCAGGATATACAGAAATAATCTATGGTAGAACAATCAGGAGAACTCGCTTTTCTGGTTCAAACTTTGATGAAATGTTAGCAGATATTGATGCAAAGGCAGGCTCAAGTATCAGCGCGCTGGAGAAAAAGGTTGAAGAGGTTGAGAAGATTGAGAACAAACTACAACTGCTATCCTCTGAAGCTTCAAAGCTTCAGCCATTTTCAGGCATAAGCGTTGACCTTTCATTTTTAAGTAATGTAAGCCGGTTTGCAGTTAAATTTTTCAGCACAAAGGCTATACCAAATATGCAAGGGGTTATTTTAAGCAGCATAAAGCAGGGCAACGCCTATCTTAACGTGGTTGTATGCACCCCAGAGAGGGAAGCTGATGTTATCAGTAAAATCTCTGCAGCAGGTGGGACAATTCTTCCTTCACCTCCAAGCGCGGCTCCCGATCAGAGGCTGTCTGAAATTACCAGAGAAATCATGGAGCTGGAAATCTCAAGGGATAAGGCTGAGGAGGAGCTTGCGCGCCTCAGGGAAGAATCTCAGGATATCATAAATGCAGCAGTGGAAACTCTTAGGATGCTTTCTGAAGTGACTCAGCTTGGTGAACCAGCAGGGAGATTCATAATAGTAAGGGTTGAGGTTTTAAGGGAGGATGTTAGCAGGTTCGTCAGACAATTTGGAGGGCTTGCGCTCATAGCTGGCAATGATTATTCAGATGAATTTGAGCTTATTAACAATGCATATTCGACAAACTTTGAGCCAATAACTGAAAACCAGGGAACGCCGTCAAGGTCAGAGATTGATCCCACCCCCATAATTTCGTTTGTTTTTCCGCTGTTCTTTGGAATAATGTTCCCTGACCTTGGGCAGGGTCTGATAATTGCAGCGCTTGGCGCTATCATATACATAAAGGGTTGGAGGAACAAGAAAAAGTGGGGTGCGATGTTGCTTACCTTTGGAATTGCGGCCTCTGTGGCTGGGATACTCACTGGAGAAGTTTTTGGATTTGATACAAGAAACATCCCATTTATTGGACAGTATCTGGGCAGGTTGATTGTGATAAGCGTTTCAACCCTTTCCTATTCAACCATAATGGAGATACTCATGTTTTCGTTGCTGATAGGGATAATCCATCTGAGTTCAGCCTATTTTATAGATTTTTATCAGGAGTTAAAGGTTTCTTGGAGGAAGGCAATTGCATCAAAGCTGCCAGTTTTAGTAGCATATGTGGGTGGGGTGTTGATGGGCCTGAGCATAATAGGTGGGGATTACACATTTAACCTCTTCAGGGGCAGAGCTGCCCTTCTTAATGTGCCAAACCTTTTCCTTAGCTCTTTCGTGCTGCCAATCACTGCTATATCGATCTTTGCCTTTCTGATTTATTCTATAAGGCAGGAGGGTGTCATGAACGGCGCCATTGCATTTATGTTCATAGTGATTGAATTTCTTGCAAACACAATAAGCTATGCCAGGCTTGGAGTGCTGCTCATGGTTCACGTTATATTGATGCATACGCTGAATGCAACTGTTACACTTGGCGCAATATCAATTCCCCTGCTTATATTTGGAAACCTGGGAATAATGGCGCTTGAGGGACTTATTGTTTACATACAGAGCCTCAGGCTTCACGTGTATGAGTGGTTTACAAAGTTCTATACGGGCAGCGGAAAGAGGTTTATGCCAGTAAATAGATGGCTGACTCATGCAGAGATAGAAATTAAATGATCTGTGAACTGTCATTAAATTTCCATTTCAGCTCTAAAATGGAAATTATCAGCATATTCATATAATTTTTACTAGCTGGTTTGAGCGCAAAAGCCATTGCGATATATATGCTGTATTGATTGTATAATATTGCATACGCTAATAGTCAAGGGCACATCCACGTGTAGTAAATCACGCACATGCCGAAATATAATTCAGGGCAGTGCAGAAGTATTTCAGTATTGAGAGTATGCCAGTTCTATTTCTGTTGGCCCTTCATCAAGAATATAAGCTTTCATTTCGCCAGTAATGGATGAAGCAATCAGCCACGGGACAGGGTTAAGTTTCATGTAAAATTGATCAAGCTCTGATGGAAAAGCCTGACCAGGATGGCTGTGAAAAATGCTCACAATCTCCTTATTTCTGCTGTAGACGCTGTACAGATCATAAGGATCAACAGCAAATTCAACGCTTGAATGTGCAGCGTTGCTAACTTTTACAATTTCATCAGCAATGAACCTATCATCTTCCTTTTTTCCAAGCAGAAACGCCACCGATTCATAGGGCAGCTGAGAGCGCATATAATTTAACAGTTCCTTTGAAATTGATTCAGGCAAAATCAACTTCATAATATCTCACTTCTATAGGGCAGGTTATCAACAAGATCAGGCACCCCTCTTTTTCTTGTAATTAGGAAGGCTGCAGCCCTGTTAGCAATTTCTGCGGAATAAAATGGATCATTGCCTTCGGCAAGCAGTGTGGAAAATGCAGCATTCCATGCATCACCTGCGCCAGTGGTGTCAACCGCTTTTACATTTATCGCTGGAATAAGCCTTTCCTTTTTACCGCTCACAATGTACGCTCCCCTACTGCCAAGCGTGACAGCTACTACTTTAACGTGTTTGGAATATGCCTTTGCAAGTGAACCTATGTCCGCATCTGAATCCGGCTGCAGCCCTGACATGACCTTTATTTCAGTTTCATTTGGCGTTATAGCGTAAATGCCATCAAGGTCCTCCGGATTTACTTTAATTGCCGGAGCCGGGTTCAGGACCGCCATGTAAGCCTTCGAAGCTGATCTTGCTGCATTGAGAGCCAGCTTCGGGTTAATTTCAAACACAGTTGTAAAGAGGTCATAATTGCCAATTGAGAGCTCATTTAAAACTAAATCCTCCATTATCATTTCATTTGCATTTGGGCTAATTAGAATGCTGTTTTCCCCATTGTCATTCAGGAGCACAAATGCGTAGCCAGTGTAGCCATTTTCAGTTTTAACCATGCTGATGTCTATGCCTTCGCTTTTCCATTTTTTCAATGCAAGTTCACCGAAAGCATCCCTTCCAACTGATGCGAGGATCTTTGTTTCAAATCCCATCCTCCTTATCCCTATTGCCTGGTTTGAGCCCTTTCCTCCATGCTCTATTCTCATTGAATTAACTCTCATGGTCTCACCAGGGACTGGATACCTTGAAGAGCTCAGGATAAAAGTTGCATTATAGCTTGCCAGCACCACAGCCTTCATGGCAATAATATGTATCTGCAGATAAATAAGATTAAGCTTTTATTTTACGCATTGAATTCAGCATCAATGGAGCAGGTTGTTATTAAGAGAGATGGCAGGGTTGAGAGCTATGATAGGCAAAAAATTCGATCAAGCCTTCTGAAATGCGCTGACCCTGGAACTACCGAAATGGTAATTGCCGAGCTTGAAGGCTCAATTTCAGGCAGGGTAAATTCCTCAGAAATTCATGAAATGATAAAAAGGATTTTGTGGAAGCATGACCCAGCAGCAGCAGTTAAGTACCAGCTCAGGGAAAGCATGATGAAACTTGGGCCTGCCGGGTATAATTTTGAAGATTTCTATGCCAGGATAATTGAGGAGATGGGTTACAGGGCAATAGTCAGGCAAAGGCTTTCGGGAAAGTGCGTAATTCATGAGCTTGATGTAATATATAATGATGAAAACGGGAAGCGATTTGCTGAAATGAAATATCACAATCAGTTCGGGATTTACACAGGCCTGAAGGAGGCACTGTACACCTACATGAGGCTGCTTGATTTAAATGAAGCTAATCAGGGGTTCGCTGGTGCAGAGCTTGTAAGCAATACAAAGGTTTCAGACGACGCAATAGGCTTTGCGAAGTGCAGGGGAATGGGAATAATAGCATGGAAGTATCCTCCAGGAAGCGGGCTTGAGATGATAATTGAAAGGATGAAGCTTTACCCGGTAACTTCATTTGAAGAGCTGATAGGTGAATCAGGCGTTAAAGGGCTAATGTCAGACGGGCTTATAACAATAAAAGACGTGATTAGGGCGCGACGGCAGGGGCAGCTCAAAGCTGAGTTTTTGGATGTTTACAAGATATCAAGCGATTTGCTTAAATGATTCAATAATTAGCGCTGCAGCTTATATAATGAATTTATGGGGCTGGGAAAGCAGTAAAACTCCAGTGCCGGAATATGCCCAGGCAAAGCTTTTACATTTTCTCTAAATGTCATATTAAATAAATAACAATAAGATGTATAACCTATACAAATTTCGCCTTTACCCAAGAGCGAACAGAAGAAGTTCCTGATTAACCGTTACAGCGCCGCAATCCCACAATATCAATAAACATAAAGAGGCTTGCTCTCATAAGGAGCGAAGTACCCAGACAGCATGCGCCCTTGGAGTGAGACTCCAAATGTTGCTTTTACAGAGGTAACAGTGGCAAACGCGCTAGGTGAAGCAGGAAGAGGTGATGAGGATGTCACTATTTAGCAAATTAAAATGCAGGTAATCCTATTAGATTAGCAAACTTCTAAATGCTGGATGCAAAAAATTTATGCTCACAAATAAAGTTGTAAATAATTAAAAGGGAGGCACTTGATTGAATAGGGAGAAAAGGAAAAAGGTTTATTACAGTGGATCATAATCTAAATTACCAATGTCTGAGGATTTAAGTATTGATAATATAGCTGGAATTGGCCCCGTCACAAAGCAGAAGCTCAATGACGGTGGCATACGCAACATTATGGACCTTGCGTCACGAAACGTAACTGATGTGGCAGACCTGATTGGCGGCGATACGGAAAAGGCGTCTGACTTCATAACGAAGGCCAGGAACTTTTTGATCGAAAAGGGGGTACTGTCAAAGGACTTTATCAATGCAACCGAGCTTTATAAAATGAGGAAGAGCATTGAGAGGATCTCAACTGGTGCGCACAATCTTGATGGCCTTTTCGGTGGTGGAATTGAGACAGGGGCCATAACTGAGCTTTATGGAGAATTTGGTTCAGGTAAAACGCAAATATGCCATACTTTATCCGTGGTAGTTCAGTTGCCAAAGGATAAAGGGGGGCTTGATGGCAGCACAATATATATTGATACAGAAAATACCTTCAGGCCTGAAAGGATAGCAGAAATAGCTGAGAACAAGGACCTCGACCCGCTTAAGGTAATGGAACGCATAATAGTTGCAAGGGCATACAACAGCTCTCATCAGGAACTACTTCTCAGAGAGGTGGGCAAGTATATTGAAAGTGAAAAGGTAAGGCTCATAATTGTGGATTCAGTGACATCCCATTACAGGTCTGACTTTCCTGGCAGGGGAACTCTTGCTGAAAGGCAACAGAGGCTCAATGGGTTCATGCACCAGTTGCTTCGAACGGCTGAGATGTACAACGTTGCAGCTGTAGTTACAAATCAGGTTCAATCATCCCCTGATACGTTCTTCGGTGATCCAACAAAGCCGGCTGGCGGGCATGTGCTAGCCCACATGAGCACCTACAGGGTATACCTGAGGAAGTCAGGAAAAGTGAGAGTTGCCAGGATGGTTGACAGCCCTTACATGGCAGAAAGGGAAGTAGTTTTTATGGTAACTGAAAAGGGAATAGAGGACGCTCCGGAAGAAAAGAAAAAGTGAGCAGCTTAGCAACGGTTAAAAGGGCGGAATTTTGATTCAGGACAATGACAACTGACGAAAGGCTAGCTTTGATCATGAAAGAGCCAACCGAGGAAGCAGTTACAGTTGATGAGATTCGGTCGCTTCTTGACTCTGGCTCACGTATAAAGCACTATATAGGACTTGAAATATCGGGACCATTGCACCTGGGCAGTCTCCTAGTTACTGGAATAAAGCTGAGGGACCTTGTAAAGGCTGGAATTGATGTAACTGTATTTCTTGCTGACTGGCATACATATATAAATGAAAAGCTGGGCAAGGATTGGCAGCTAATAGAGGAGCTTTCTGACATATACGAAATTGCTTTTACAAAGTTCATTGGCAGCGGGGTGAATTTTATAAGGGGAAGTGAGCTTTACAGGTCAAAGGCCAATTATTGGGACGATCTGCTGAGGCTATCAACTCATGTATCAGTTCAAAGGGTGAGCAGAACGCTTACAATAGCTGGAAGAAGTGAGAGGGAAGAGCTTTCATTCGCTCAGCTCTTTTATCCAATCATGCAGGTTAGCGATATTCATGCTTTGGAGGTTGACATAGCGCATGGGGGGATGGACCAACGCAAGGCGCACATGCTTGCTAGGGACACGTTCCCAAAAATGGGCTGGAAGCCCCCAGTGGCGCTTCATCATCATCTGCTGCCAGGACTGGTAAAGCCAGCCGTGATTGGCGAAGAGGTATTTTCCAAGATGAGCAAGTCAAAGCCAGAATCCGCAGTATTTATACACGATGAATTTAACACAATAAGGGACAAGCTGTCAAAGGCCTGGTGCCCTGCTGGGGTTGATAAAGGAAATCCAATTATGGAAATATTCAGGTACATAGTGTTTCCAACTTTTGGGAGAATTAAAATTAAAAGGGATATGAAGTACGGGGGAGATGTTGAATACTCAACATATGAAGAGCTAAAAGCAGCCTACATTTCTGGCTCGCTGCATCCTATGGATCTGAAGCTGGCAGCTGCAGAGTACGTTGATCAGATTGTTAAGCCTGTCAGGGATTTGCTTCTGAGTAACGCAAAATATATTGAAATGATTAAAAAAATAAATTTAACTCAAACCTGAAGCAGCCTGACTGCAGTTAGCGCCGAGTAAGGCTTATATATGAGGCAGTTAATGCAAACACGATGGAAACGTCGAAAGCGATTGAGGAACTTCCCTGGTCACGCGCGCATACAATTAGCTTTGCTGCATTCGCAATAGGTTTGCTCATGGAAGGTTACATATTTTCCCTTGCATTTATTGCATCCTACTGGTATACTGTGCCATTTTACCTTGAAAAGTTATTGTTCTCGTGGCCATATCTCTGGCTGGTGATTGGCATAGCTATAGGAGGACCAATTTCAGATAAGCTTGGAAGGAAAAGGACTTTCATATACTCTATGAGCATGTACGCCATAGGTGGGGTTTTGTTGGCGCTCAGCGTCAACTACGTTCTCGTGCTCATATCGCTTGCCATTTTGCTTGCAGCCGCAGGATCAGAAATGAACAACATAATGACAATGTCTCATGAAGTATTTCCAAGAAAAAGCAGAAGCAAGTCCATGATGATGCTAATGGACTTCGTTGCACTGGCAGGCGTGATAACTTCTGCAGTGAGCTTTATCACAATATCTACAACTATTTTCTTCGGGAGAATGATGGCTGCAGCCGCGGTTCTGTTAACTCTAGTAGTTCTTCTTTATTTGAGGCTACATATGCCAGAATCAATAAGGTGGCTGGAAAAGACCGGAAAAGTAGATAAGGCTCAAACGGAAGTTAAAAAGTACTTTGGCAATGAGCAAGTAAATGTTTCACAAGTGCAAAATGTTGATCCTGCGAAGATAAAGAACCCGCCAATATGGTTTAAGGAGTTTGTAGCGACTGCAGTTGCATTTTCAAATGCAGTAGGATATGGATTTATGGCATACACTTTGGCACCTCTATTCTTTCCCAATTTGTTTCCCTACATTGTGCTAATCGCTGGAGGTGTCGGTTTTGCCGCAGGGTTCTTAGGATTGACTGGAGACAGGTACAGCAGAAAGTGGTTCCTTACAATTGGCAGCGTGGGGGTAGCAGTTATGATGGCAATAATTGCTTTCACTCTTAATATCTGGTCCACCAACCTCTTCTTATTCTGGATATTGCTCATAATATTCTATGCACTCGTGCAGATAGATTATATGACTGAAGACACTTTGAAGGGAGAACTGTGGCCAACCCAGAGCAGGGGAACGCTCACAGCCCTAGCAAGGGCAATATCAATAGGCCTTTACATACCTCTGATATACCTTATACCTAGTCCAAGTTCACCTGGAGCTTTACAGGAATTTCTAGCGATAGCAGTGGCTGTTTGGGCGGTTGGTGCAATAGCAGCAATAGCATGGCACATATGGGGTATCGAAACTGGAAAAGGAGTCAGCATAGCAGTGGCTTCTGGGGAAGCATAAATATTTTTTAATTTAATTTTATTTTTACATTGATATTATATGATGAAGTTATGGGCTTGGGGAAAGCGGTAAAGATCCAATGCCGGACTATCCCCGAGGAACAAAGCTTAAACACTGATATTACTAAAATATTTTAAAGGGCATGCTGTCCAAAGCAAGCATTACAGCCAATAAATATAGCTATTAGTGAGAGGTGTGGGAGCTGTGAGCTCCCAGATGCTGGCGCCAAGCCTCGCAGAGCGGTCTGCCTTTCAGGGTGAAGTAGCTTACCTTTTGACTATTAAATGAAATTTAAATAAATATATTCATAAATACAAACATATCTTTTTATTTTTTTAACAGCCTTAGGGAAAGCGTTAATAAAGCCCAAGATTAAAAGTAAGGCTGTATGCTGCAGGTAACTTCAAAGGACATTAATGGTTGGAACACCATCATTAAGGCCGCATCAGCGTTGCTAGAGGAGATAGCGCTTGAGTTTCATCCAGACAAAATAACCATGAGGAATATGGATCCATCTCATATAGCCATGTTAAATCTTGAATGGCTTGCCCAGTCATTTGATGGATATGTATGTGATGGAGAATACGTGATCACGTTGAGGCTTGAGGATCTAGCAAATGTAGTAAAGAGGGCTTCAAAGGGAGATACTATGGAAATCTCATTGGGTGAAGGCAACTCAGTTGTTATAAGCGTGAAGAACGGATATCAAAGGGAGTTCACCCTTCATAGCCTAGAATCATCCCACACCGCCGTTCCACTTCCAAAGGTTCATTTTACAGCAAGGGTCGTCATCACCTTAAAGGGATTCCGGGACGCGATTGCAGATATAGCAACAGTTTCAGATCAGGTAACTATAAATGGGGAATCCGGCTCACTTACGTTCAGCGGCTCAAGTGAATATGGAAACGTTAAGGTAACCATGACAACCAGCACTCCGGATATAAAGGAAATTAAGATAGATGATCCTTCAACCGCTTCTTACAGCGTGGAATATATTGAGAAATTTACGAGATCCCTATCATCTCCCACAGAAACGCTCACTGTTGAATTTGGAAACCGGCTGCCAGTTAAGCTGGAGGCGGCCCTTGACCAGAAAGGTTCAAAGCTTGAATATTATCTGGCACCAAGAGTTGAATAAATATGGATTATTCAAAGCTATTAAAGCAGCTAAAAAGGGTTGAGCTTTGGTATGCGATTGCTTTTCTCCTAATAGGTTCTGGCATAATCAGCTTTGCGCTTGGTAGGCCATTACTTCCATTAACTTCGATTTTTACTTCAAATTCTTCATATCAGACGCTCTTTGAAACCATAATTATATTTCTTATAAATCTGATGGGCCTGGGTGGTGTATTTCTGATAACCAGGGTAAGTTCAACAAGGGACACAAGAATGGGCAGATTTTATGCGCTTGGCGGCTTGGCGCTTTTAATCATATGGTTCATCATAATTTATGAACTTTACATTACCGTTTACGGCTGATCAATGTATAATTTAAGCCTAATATTGCGTTTAGCACTGATTTTTATTTTTGAAAAACTTTCTGACATACCACCCACGCATGTAGGTCCTGCGCTGCATGACAACCATTTGGCGCATATGCTCAATATATCACAACGAAAAAGCTAGTCCAATGCCAGGCATGTTTATTGTAGCATCCAAATCCCTGTCCAGCATAACCTTGATTGTGCTGGCTATTTTCTCCTGAAGGATGCGCTTATGGCTGGGCTTGGTTGCATTCAAATAAATATATGCAAAGATCCTTTATAAGCATTCAGCACTTCATCTACATTGCAGTGGCTTTCGTGCTCAAATTGTTTATAAATTAAGCTGTGCTATAGTCGCTAAGGTCAAAAGAAACCATTTTAAGCTGCGCCTTATCAGCTTTTTTATGGATATTCAGGCAAGGATCAACGGTAAAACGATGATGGCTGAGGCAATAGGCGTATCTGCTGAGGATATTTTAGAGAAGGGTTACGGTGAAAGGCAGGGGAAAAGGATATCGCTTGAACCATACGAGATGCTGTACTTGCTTGAAAAGAGCATGATAACAGTTAAGGGCATTAGCTTTGAGGAATTGTTAAAGCAGATAAGCGAACATCGTCAAGGCTTTTCCAAATACCTAGTTTACAAGGATTTAAGGGATAGGGGATATGTGGTTAAGGAGGGTATTGAGCCGCTCTACAGCCTCAGGCTTTATGAAAAGGGGACTTTTAGTACTTCACCTGCAAAGTACAGGATTTTAATTTTAAATGAAGGTGACGACGTAAGGGTTGAAAAGCTGAAGAATTTCATT
>JABEBW010004504.1_pt1 | contig 14699 bp, 19 predicted proteins | sample 7245961 | NCBI WGS metagenome assembly JABEBW01 (sample SAMN14506364, study PRJNA622280) | hot springs metagenome | biome: hot spring [ENVO:00000051]|acidic hot spring [ENVO:00002120]; feature: spring [ENVO:00000027]|sediment [ENVO:00002007]; material: sediment environment [ENVO:01001048]...
GACTGCCCATCGGCTCCAGATCGCAACGACATGTTAACTTTAGAGTCGGCCATGCAAAGTGGCGTGTTACTTTCCGAGGCGCCTCCACGTGATGCTTTGAAGAAAAGTCACCCCGCCACATTTTCCGAAAGTGACATTGCAAAGCTCATTCGATTTTTCACAAAGGCCGGCGACTTGGTTTTAGACCCTTTTCTTGGAAGTGGGTCAAGCGCCATTGCAAGCATGGCCGAAGAACGTCATTTTGTTGGTATTGAACTCTATCCCGAATGGCATTCAATTGCCAAGCAGCGGGTTGCTGCTGTAAACCGTCGAACTCAAGTCGATTGCACAATACACTGCGGCGATTCGCTGACAGTCATGTCTAGCATGCCTCCTGAAGTTGCTGATTTTATTGTGACCAGTCCTCCTTACTGGGGAATTCTTGAAAAAAAAGATCATAAAGCCAAAGGTGAGCGAGTGGCAAAAGGATTGGCGACTCAGTACGGAAATAAAAAGACTGATTTGGCGTGCATTGATGATTACAACCAATTCCTGGGGGTGATGGAAATACACTTTCAGGAATACCATAGGCTACTCCGAACAAAAAAATATGCCGCTGTCATTGTGTCTGATTTTAGGCACGGATCGGAATACTATATGTTTCATGCGCATATAGCAGATGCCCTACGGCGCGCTGGATTTACTCTACAGGGATTGATCTCACTTGTTCAGGACAATAAAAAACTATATCCCTATGGATACCCAAGCGCCTACGTGCCTAACATTTCCAATCAATTTATTGTGATTGGGAGAAAACTGTAATGACAACTCAGAAACAAAGACAAGGAGCAAACTTCACGGGCAGTTTTACAAAAAGCTCTACATTTTTGAGAAACGCCAGCGATGTGCATGAAACTGTAGGTTTGGAAAAGCGTTATAAAGTTCTCATCATTGATCCACCGTGGAATCAGGGGAAGACAGGAAAACGTAAGGCTCGCCCAAATCAAACAACGACGCCAATTTTGAAAATAGCATTGGATCTGATGGCGGCATGGGGTTTTACTTTTTATACAATGATAACATGGAATAAGCGAACCGGCCCGTGCCCTTTCGGTCCGTATCAAGTCACAACCGAGTATGTTATTTTCGGATACAAAGGCAAAGCTGTATTTCCGCGTGCGTGTCTCGGCAAAATGCAAACTTGTTTCACGGAAACCCCCACAATACACAGCGCAAAACCAGATTCTTTTTATCAAGAGATAGCTCGCCATTTTGAAGGGCCGCGACTTGATGTTTTCGCTCGGCAAGTACGTGATGGATATGATGGATGGGGTAATGAATACGGCTCACTAACTACTAATGCAAAACGACAGGGTGGATTCCGTTATGCCAAAAATCACGAAAATCACTTACAAGCCCGATAAGGATCGGTACTGGATATATGTGGATCATAAATTCTGCGCGAGCGTAAGGAGTCGTACATTTCCTGCTCTGCATCTGCATGAGGGGGACGAAATCTCCTGCGATCGCATCAATGAATTAGAAAAATTTCATTGGAAAAACTCCTATGGTCAAAAAGCATGGGAAAAAGAAAAGGTGCGTCTAGAGAGGGTTAAAGCCCTGATCGAAGGGATCGATCCCAAAATCGAGGTGGTCATTGTTGGTTTTGGGGCTACTTCGACTGAATTCATCGCAGAGCACCCAGAAGAATCAGGAAAGCCAGATATTGAAGTCCGCACCCGAGACACCCACATCGTTTTGCTTCTTGTTGAGGTTACAGGAACAGAAACGATGCGCGGCACTTCCTATTGGGTTCGTCCTGACAAACTGGCGTATGCGTCAGCCCACACAGAGGAAGATGTTTGGATTATTCTACATTACGCCAATCCATGTGAGAAATTCGTGTTCATTAAGCCGGTGCCGGGAAAGTCATATGTTCCTAGTCAAATACATAGTCATGACGCTATCGAGTTGTATGTCGAGTTTTCGGATAATAACGAAGAGGTTGTTTTGTTCGATGATTTCAAAAGACATATTATCAATAACATGCATGACTAGGTAGTCAAGTATGTAATTCCCTAATCGAGGCTGGAAGCGTACTGCTTCGACGATCCAGCGTATAGACTGAATCTCTGCCAGGTTCCGGCCTGACCGGCTTGCCGACTCCGCGCTCGAGTGCTACACTGATCTCACGGTAGCGATAGACGCTACCCGCATACTCGTAGGGGATTCCTATGCAAAAGTTTGATCTCGGTGTGGTCATCGGGCGCTTTCAGCTCTTCCACAAAGGACACGAATCTTTGATCCGCCAGGCCCTGGAGCAGTCCAGGCGCGTTTTGGTGTTGATCGGTTCGGTCAATGTTTCTCGCAGCCCCAAAAATCCGTTCACCTTTGCGGAACGGAACAGCATGATCCAATTGTGTTTCCCGGGAGAAACCGGTTCGGGTCGCATAATCGTTCGTCCGCTTCGCGATTTTTCCAACGATGCGGCTTGGGTAGCCTCTGTCCAATCTGAGATAGCCGCCCAACTCGAGAACGGCACCTCCGGTTCAGTGGCAATCTTCGGCCACCACAAGGACGCTTCCTCTTACTACCTGGACGTGTTTCCCCAATATGTGCAGGTGGAGGTCCAGGACCTGTCGGGTCTCTCGGCCACCCCGTTGCGCGAGAATATCCTGTTCTCCGGACAGTCCGATCTGCGTACCCTGGCTCCGTACGTCCCGGAGGGCACCCTGCGCTTTCTCGAGACCTTCCAGAAGCTGGATTTCTACAGCCAGTTGGTACGCGAGACCCAATTTCTGCAGAATTACCAGAAGCCCTACCAGCAGCTACCCTACCCGGTGATCTTCGTCACTACCGATGCCGTGGTGACCTGTGGCGGGCATGTTTTGGTAGTCCGGCGCCGGGCAGAGCCGGGTAGGGGACTGCTGGCGCTTCCGGGGGGATTCCTTGGTTATAACGAGCGGATCCTGGATTCCGCTATCCGGGAATTGCGGGAAGAAACCCGGCTCAAGGTGCCGGAACCGGTTTTGCGCGGTTCTCTGCGCGGCCAGAAGGTTTTCGATGAACCCGGTCGCAGCCTGCGTGGAAGGACCATCACCCACGCTTTTTACTTTGAATTGACCCAAACCGATCTGCCCAAGGTCCGCGGCGGAGACGATGCCGAAAAGGCCTTCTGGTTGCCGTTCTCTCAGTTTTTGGAGTTGGACGGCCAGATGTTCGAGGATCACTGGTCCATCGTTTCCTATTTCCTGGCTCTGGACTGAAGCGGTTGGACCCGTCGTAGCTTTCGTTGTTGTACCCCTCCCCGATAGACGGGGAGGTTCTTTCACCATCGTCAAGGGGGATTCCCATGATCACGCAAAATCCGTTGTTGCTTACCGATTCGTACAAGGCCAGCCACTTCCTGCAGTACCCGGCCGGCACCACGCGCAGTTTTTCTTACCTTTCGGCCCGCAAAGGCCGATCCGGGCCTACCTTGGTCCGATTCTTCGGTCTGCAGTACCTCCTCAAGGCCGTTTTGACCCGGCCGATCACCCTGGCCGATATCGACGAGGCGGAGAGCTACTTCGCGCCCCACGGGGAACCGTTCAATCGCGCCGGTTGGGAAGCTATCGTCCGCGATTTCGGCGGAAAACTCCCGATTCGGATCCGAGCCCTGCCGGAGGGCGGTGTGTATCCGACCGGGGTACCGATGGTCACCTTTGAGAATACGGCACCCGGCTTTCACTGGCTGCCTCCTTACCTCGAGGGCTTGTTTCTGCAAAGCCTCTGGTACGGCAGCACCGTGGCCACGTTGTCCTGGAACATCCGCAGCCTCATTCGGTCCTTTCTGGAAGAGACGGCGGACGATCTCTCCGGGCTTCCCTTCAAGCTGCACGATTTCGGCTTTCGCGGGGTGTCCAGCACGGACTCCGCAGCCCTGGGCGGCGCTGGTCACCTGTTGAACTTTCTGGGTACCGATACGGTCCCCGCGCTGGTATTGGCACGCCGGTTCTACGATGAACCGATGGCCGGCTTCTCCATCCCGGCGGCCGAACACTCGACCATCACGAGCTGGGGCCAGGCGGGAGAGTTCGATGCCTACCGGAACGTCATCGAGCAGTTCGGCGGGGAAGGGAAGCTCTACGCTTGCGTGGCGGATAGCTATGACCTCTACCGTGCGGTTTCCCAGGGGTTTGGCGGCGTCTTGAAGCAAGCCATCCAGGATCGAGGCGGCACCCTGGTGGTTCGCCCGGACTCCGGCAATCCCGCCGAAGTCTCCCTCGAAGTGGCCCGGCGCCTCGATGCGGCTTTTGGCTCCACCGTCAACCGCAAGGGCTACAAAGTCCTGAATTGCGTGCGGGTCATCTATGGCGACGGGATTAACCTCACCAGCATCCGCGGTATTCTCCTGGGACTCAAGCTGGCGGGGTATTCCGCAGACAACATCGCCTTCGGCATGGGCGGGGCTCTGTTGCAGGGGGTTGGACGAGACGATCTCAGTTTCGCGCAGAAAATGTCGGCCATCGAAGTAAACGGCGAGTGGCGCGACGTTTTCAAGAGTCCTGCAACCGATCCCAACAAGCGAGGCCTGGCCGGCCGGGTGACGACGGTTACCAGGGAAGACGGCCAGTACGCGGTTTCGCCTTTGACGGCGGCTGAGGATGCCGATGCCCTGCGGGTGGTGTTCGAGAACGGAGAGCTCTTGGTAGCCGAACCGTTCTCTGTACTCCGAAGCCGAGGGTAACCCTCACACAGAAAATGCCCGGAGAATTGGCTCCGGGCAAATGCGTTATTTCGGCGGGATGAGATAGGTACGTCTCATGTTCCCCCACGATAGTCCCTTCTCCCGACGGCGAAGGAGCAAACCTTTCTTGAGCAGGATCCGTAAATCCGGATCTTCGTCCAGCTGCGGCCAATGCTCGCAGTTCACCGGGATACCTACCGTCACGTCCAACGGTTCGTCCAGGGATTTCTTGAGCCAGTCCTGCAGTTCACGCCGGCGCTGGGCTCCGTAGTTTTGGCTCAGGCGGGTCCGGAGCCCCTGATAAAATTCCTGCACATTCATGGCGACCTCCTTGCTTGACCTCTTTAGTATAGCGTAGGTCATGCTTTTCAGCTTGTTTGTCTGCTCATAAATCGTCTAAGTGACGTTCTACTTATTGAGTCGATGGTCGTTATTACCATCATCTTTCCAAATCGCCTACGTGGCGTTCTACGACAGCTACGATCTGTACCGTGCCGTTTCCGACTTCCAAATCGCTTATGCGGCGTTCTACGGTCGCCCTTGCCGTTTGCTCGTGGTTGGAGACTTCTAAATCGCCTATGTGGCGTTCTACGTGCACCGGGGCAGATCCCGACGCGCTGGGTACTTCTAAATCGCCTATGTGGCGTTCTACAGCCGCACCGAGCACGAGATCTAGCGCACTCTCTTCTAAATCGCCTATGTGGCGTTCTACCGTGGAAAATGGCCCTATCGCTAAGCTGTTATCATTATTTTACAACAAGTTAGCTTCATCTGCAACTTTCGGCACTATCTTTTTCAAGCTTCGTTCCAACTCATTGATTTCATTGACTTGGGAACGAGAATTGGTGAATCGTGGTCCTGAACTTTGCAGATCGGGCCGAATCCACCCCTTCCAGGACAAGGCACAGTATAGAGACGTACTCGAGCCCCCTCCCTTGCTCAAAGGCGAAATGGACGGTCGACGTTTGTAGGTATATACTAATCATATCCGTCTGGAGTATTCCGGCTTCTCTGAACGACGCTGGACCCCCGAATTTCCACAACTCGTCAGGTAGTTATGACACAAGCGACGCAACAGACAATCCGGTTACAGCGTGGCGGCCGGCGCAAGGGCTCCGGGCGTAAGGCGGTGGACGGAGCATCCAACACGGTCACGGTAGCCGTTAGTTTGACCCGCGATCACCAATCGAAGCTTCGGATTCTCGGCGGGAGTGTGTGGCTGCGGTCGGTGATCGATCGTGAGTTCAGTAAACTGGGCCCAAAAGCGGGTAAAGTGCCTGCTGAATCGTCTGAAAAGGATAACCCCTCATGCGCATAGCTCTGGCTTCGGACCTGCACTGGGAGCAGCCCGATTTCCACCTATCCCTGATAGATCCGACCAACCTGGCTTTGGCCGATGTGGTAGTGCTGGCCGGGGACGTCTGTGGCAGCCCCATGCAGTTACGGCAGGTGTTGGCATTCATCCGCGACAAAACTGCAGCTCCTGTCGTTCTGGTTCTGGGTAACCACGAGTGGTACTACCATAGTTTTCCCGCTGATCTGGACCAATACCGAAAAGCCGCGGATTCTCAGCCCGACGTCCATCTGCTCGAAAAAGAGAATTGGCATTACCGAGGCGTTCGGTTCCTGGGTTGCACGCTCTGGTCCGATTTTGCCAAGGGTAAGCATCGGTTTGCCTCGGAACAGCAGATATCCGACTTCAAGGTGATCCTCGACAGCGAAACCAAGAGACCGATTCTCGCCGACCGTCTGTTGCAGGATCATAGAACGGCCCTATCCTGGCTGGAGGGGCAGTTTCGTTCTGACGAACCCACCATCGTAATCAGCCATCATGCGCCGAGTTTTTTGAGCGAGAGCCCTTTGTACGCGCATTCGCCGTTCTCCGGAGCTTTCTGCTCGAACCTGGAAGAGCAGATCGATCGCTGGCAACCGGTACTTTGGTTACATGGCCACCTTCACGACAAGGTGGATTATCGCATCGGTACCACCCGAGTCCTTTCCAACCCTTGGGGCTATCCTGGTGAGAAGTGGGCCGCCCTGGATTTTCGCCTGATCACAGTAACCCGTTGAGGGGGCTTATGCTTCAGAAGCTCAGAAACCTGTTTGGTAGCGGGAGACCCGAACTGACCGGGGGGTTTCTCGCCACTTCCCGGCCGGCCCCGGTAGACGTACTTTTCCTGGACTTTGACGGAGTGCTGCACCCAAGGACGGGAGGAGCTTCCCAGTTCTCCAGGCTGCCTCTGCTGGTGCCACTGTTCGACGCACATCCCGATCTGCGTATCGTCGTCAGCTCCGATTGGCGTCTGGCTTTTCCCCCAGAGGACCTGTTCGAATTTCTGGACATACTGCGTGACCGGGTGATAGGCGTCACTCCAGAAATTCTCAGTCGGGATGTTGCCCGCTTCCCGGGGGATCCCCTGGTACCGAAATACCGGCAACGAGAGATCCTCTGGTTCCTGTACAATCATCCTGAGGTCCGGAACTGGCTGGTGCTGGACGATATTCCGGACTTGTTCGAAGAGAACTTCCGGGAATCCAGCGTGCTGATTACCGATCCCTATACCGGACTCACCGAAGCCGATATTGATGCTATTCAGCACCGCCTTTATCCTGAAATCGTCTCACCCCAGCAAAGGGTCTACTCATGATCTGTACCCGATGTCCCGCCTTGTGCGCTTCCCGCACCCGGATAGTCTTGCCGGACCTGCCGGAGTTTGGCCGCCCTCATTTGCTCGTGATTGGAGAAGCCCCTGGAGCCGATGAGGACCAGCAGGGTAGGGGATTCGTTGGCAGGGCAGGGCGCACCTTGCATCGGTTGCTGGAAGCAAATGGGCTGTCTCGTGGTTACGACTACGGCTGCGCGAATGTCGTGCGTTGCCGGCCGCCGGATAACCGCAAGCCCACTGCTGAGGAAGTACAGAACTGCTTGCCTTTTCTTTCCGAGCTATTGGCCAAAGTCCAACCCGCTGTGGTGCTGGCGGTAGGGGATACGGCTGCCGCCGTGTTCTTTCAAAACCGTCGAGGACTCTCCTTGGGCGAGAAGATCCAGGCTCTGCAGGAATCGGATCATTGCCCGCGGGCTTTCCTGGAGTACGGTTCCCTTTTAGACCTGCGTTGGCCGTTTGGCTCGAAATTGGTGGTCATGCCGCATACGAGTCCCTTGGCCTGGAACCGTAGCTCGCCAGACGGTCGAAAATGTTCCGAGGTTGGGGAAGCACAGATCCGGCTGGCCGCCAATCTGGTACGGTCTGCCACTACTCCCTGAACCTGAATTCCTTCCCGGGCTTTGGGTGTGGTATACTAATCTGATCTGAATCAAACCGAAGGAGTTTGCACCATGGGTAGTTGGAAAATCTGGTCTGACGGGGCCTGCGCTCCCACCAATCCGGGCCCTTGTGCCTGGGGAGCACTGATCGAGTCTCCGGAAGGGGAGCGCACAGAGCATTGCGGGTTCATCCAGCCCATGGGTACCAACAATATCGCCGAGTTGACCGCGGCCATCGAATCTCTGCGGCGCACCCCGGAGGGCGCCGACGTCGTGCTTTGCTCGGACAGCCAGTATACCCTGCGCGGCCTGAAGGAGTGGCTACCGGGATGGATCAAGAAGGGCTGGCGTACGGCATCCGGTTCCGCGGTCGCCAACCAGGAGTTATGGCAAGCGCTGCACAAAGAGTACGCCTGCCGGAAGGTGCAGCTGGAATGGGTGCGCGGACACAACGGACATCCCGAGAACGAGATCGCGGATACCCTCGCGAACCGGGGTCTGCGATTGAGGTAAGTCTCGACCGATACCTTTCCAAACCCGCGTCTGGTTATTCTGTTTTTTGATCAATAAAGGGATATTTCATGCTGGAAAACGCCTCTACTCTGGAACTTCGCCAGGAAATCGAAGCCCGACTGGCGAGCAACCCGGAAGGTTGCCGTCGCGTAGGCAACTTTGGATTCATCGAGCTCGAATCCACTTGGGGGGATGAGGCGACCATCCTCAATACGGCCCGGATCAGCACCACCAACAACCGGCTGGCTTCGGTGGCCGATTTCACCGAAAAGGATTTCCGTCTGCTCTACGAACTCTTGAAGAACGAGCACGGGACGCCTTTCGAGACCGTATACTTCCGCTTTCGCTTTGTGGCTCCGATCTTCGTGCTGCGGCAGTGGGTGAAACACCGCATCTCCAGCTGGAACGAGTTTTCCTTGCGCTACCGCAAGCCCATCTCCGCAGCCTACGTGCCAGACGAAGCCGCCCGGAGCGTCGATGGCTACCCGGTGCTCGATGAAGAAGCCATTGCCGAATACGAGGAACTGTTGGACGGCTTGTTCGCCTGGTACGAGAAGCAATACCGCCAGGCCTGCGAACGCATCGACCAGGCACGGGAGGCCGGTGTGCTGCCCCAGAAAGCCGGTGGACGCGATCCCTACCGTGGGCGGGCACGGGAATTGTTGCGCAATATCCTGCCGGTAGCCGCCTATTCGGATGTGTATTGGACGGTCAATTTCCGCAGCCTCATGAACTTCTTCAACCTGCGGCGCAAGGATTCGGCCCAGTACGAGATCCGCGAGTATGCCGAAGCCGCCTACACCCTGTTCCGAACCCGATTTCCCTTGCTCAGCGAGGTGATGGAGCAGGTTTTGCACGAAAAATCTCACAACCAGCCCTGACCTAAAGGAATTTCTCAGCTCATGTTCTGGAATCGCTGGACAAGCCTGTTGTGGGGGGGGCATTGTTCCTGCCTTTGTTTGTCCTGGCGGTATGGCTGGTACGGCCGTTCTGGTCGGGAACCGTCTGGGGCGTCCTGCTGGCTATCGCGATGTATCCGCTTTTTGAGGGGGTGGCCCATCACCGGCGTTTTCGCCTGGCCGCCGGAGTCAGCGCCCTGGTCTTGCTGTCCATCCTGAGCTTCATGGCCTTTTCGGTCCACGAACTCATCGATGCGGCCCGCTTCCTGGTGCCGCTCTGGAAACAGGAATCGGCTCAGCGTTGGCCGCTCCCTGGTTTCGTCCAGGATATCCCGTTCTTTCACGCCCAGATCTCCAGCCTGTGGGACCGGGTCACCTTACTGGTATCCAAACCCTTGGCGCATTGGCCCGACAAGATTCCGGTGGCCCTTTCTTTGTTGCGCGGGGCAGGGGGCGTGGTCTCCGGTATTCTGGTGGCGATCTTCGTGTTCTTCTTCGCCCTCAAGGATTCTCCTCGAGCGGATGCCTTGTTGCAGGATCTCCGGATTCTCCATCCCTGGATTCCGGCTACCCTCCAGGTGGGTATTGCCACTTTGCGGGCCATGGTCTGGAGCGTGTTTCTGGGCGTTCTCGGGGAAGTCTTGTCGTTGTGGGCGGTTTACGGTTTTTCGGGTGTGCCGCATCCTTTTGTGTTGGCCCTGTTCTGTGCACTCGTGGCCATCATCCCCATTGCCGGCACGATCGCCGTCATCAGCGTCGGCGGTTGGGTGCTGTTCACCAAGGGCTGGATTGGCCTGGTGGTGATCGTCTTGGGCCTCGTGGTACTGGGGACCGCGGACAACTACGCCAAACCCGTGCTGGCCAAGCTCGTCGATCCCAGCCAGAGCACGCCGGGGATTTTCTGGATCCTGGTAGGCATGCTCTCGGGAGTTACCACTCTGGGGGTGGTTGGCGTTTTCATAGGGCCTTCGATCTTTGCCATGCTCATCTACGTGCTCGGGCTCTTGCGGGATGGCCGAATTCCTGGGGTGATCGAGCCCAATGCAAACTCGGATGCCTATTTTTGACGACCGAGCCGATAGGGGGCCTGAAGCCGTACGGTGCCGGGGTCTCTATCGGATTTAACATAATGTCCATTATACGACTCTCAGCAACGTATTGATCGTGAACGGTTTTATCCGATTTTGCCGGCTTTCCTATAGCAGATTTTGCTAATACTTGACTTCCAGTTTCCTTGAGAATGCGCCTGGAGACCTCATGCGACGAACCTTGTTGTGCTCGATGCTCTTCCTGGGCATCGGACTGTCTGGACCCTCCGGATTCGTCCAGGCCGCGATTTTGCCCGACTTCCTGTTGCGACCCTTGGCTATGCAATACTGCCAGGCGAAGCTGACCCCTTATATCCGCGGTGCCGATCGTGACGCGCTATGCCATTGCGCCTGGGAGCGCATTTCACAGACCCCGGGCGAACGTAGTGCCTTGTTGCAGGAAGCCCTGCATCCCCGGGAAGCCGCATCCCTACACCTGCACTGGCTGGCCCTGGAACAGATGCAGATCCGGTCCTGCGTGTCGCAAACGCACCTGAATCGAAAATTCCAGCAGGCAGAACGGAAATACCCCAAACTGGCGCAATGGATGCACCGACCTTGACGTCGGTTTTGCCCTGGCTATTGCGAACGCAGGGCCCTTTTCAGCACGAGCAAGGGATAGTAGTTGTCGTCCGCTACGGTTCCGGCCGGCCAGGGAAAAAGGCCGATCAAGGCGAATCCGGTGAAAAGCGGCAAAGCAAAGAGATTGCCGACTTTGAACAGCCAGAACGGAAGTTGGGTGGCAAAGTCGTTTAGGGGATGCGCACTCGCCAGTTCGAACAGGAGACCGCCGAATGCCGCCGACCCTAAAAAGCCCAGCCAGAGTACCGCTGGCCAAAAGCTGGCAAAGTCGAGAAGGCACAAGGGTTCGGCCACAGGGAGGCCGGCCAGCTCTTCCAACGCCCATTGCCGTTCCTTCCCGGGTAACAAATCCTCCAGTACCTTTTGGCTTCGTTCCCTGAAGGCTATTGTCGCCAAAGCGGCCAGGACAAAGGCAGCCGCCAGGTCTCCGTAGGCAAAAGGTCCACTGGGGCGGTTCGTGACCAGCATCCCCGAAAAGCAGATCAGGGCCGCGAGAACCGTGAGCAGGATGCACAGGCTGACCCATCGAGGAAAGGCCACGCATCGCAAAAAATAGGCCCTGGCGATCTCCTGCAGTTTCCAGTTGGTCGAGGTATCCCTGCCCTCCGCGCCCAGAGCCGACCGCCACATGGTGTGTGCGCCGTAGCCTTCTCCGAGCAACTGGTAAGTCAACCAGAATACTCCGGCTCCGGCCCCTCCTCCGATAGTCATGCTCGACAGGTGCATAAAGGACCTCCCTGTGTTTCAGATCCGCTTGCCCAGCGCGTCCACGAGGCCCCTGAGCCGGCCAACCCCGACGCGCACTTCACCTTTTTCCAGATCGTAAGTAAAGATTCCGCTTAGCTCCAGGAAATCGAAAACGGATTCAAGCTTTGCCGGATCCAGGTTCGGTAGGCGTTTCTGTAATTCCGAAAGCAGGAAGGCCTTATCGATTTCGACGGTGTTTTCCTGGGCAGAATCGGTTTTGGTCTCGCTCTTGGCTTCGGACACCGTTTGCTTCGCACCATCGCTGACCATTTCGTATACCAGGGACAGGGCCTTGTACAGCTCGACCGGACTCAAGGCCGCGGAGAAAAGCAGTTGGAGCACCAGGGAGATCATAGGGTATATCCTTTTTGGTGGCGGCACAGAAACTGGATGGACATGACCAGTACCAGCAATTCCGTCAGGCTCGTCATCCAGTTTCTCATCAAAAAATGGTAGAGCAAGTATAGGGACGTACTCAGCAGCCAGATCCTCCGCATGGTCAGGAAGTCGTGGCTGGTCTCGCCGACGCGGCCCACCAGATAGCCGGCGAGGGGGAGCCAGGTGATCCAGTCTGCTCCGGGAGGGGTAAGCCACACCCCTGCCCCTCCGAATCCTAAACCCAATGTGAGCCGGACCTTTCGGTGTACTGCCGAATTCCGGCCAAAAGGGGCTTGGGCCAGCGAGGAGAGCATCGAGGCCGTCGACATCGAGGCGCCTTGGTATTGCTGGTTCAGGATCTGCGAGAGGACCAGGGAAATACCGACAGGGGCGCCCCAGACCAGGACCCTGGCTCGGCTGGTCTGCCGGAAACGGATGTAGTCGGTTACGAAGCTGACCCCACCGGCTACCTGGGACCAAAGAAAAGGATGCGGGATGTTTAGGCCCAGAAGCAGCATGGTTGGTCTTTGGTTACCGGAAAGAAGGATTCGGGATCTCGGGGCCGTTATCCGAGGGGTGTTTTACGCCAGAATAAACCGTAAGGGTTGGGCCGGCTTTTTGGTCCTTTGGAGGAAGAAGGCTTCCCCCGCGTGTAGACTCCTGCGATCCCGGTTCTCCACGGGTTGCCAGGGCCAGCGAAACGGTGGGGTATCGTTATTCCCCAGAAGGGATTTCCAGAGCTTCGTTTCTTTTGTTTCCGTATGCCGGAAAGCGATCACTGTAGGGGTGTTCTCCAGTACGGCTTGCCCCAGAGGGGAAGCCATTTCGGAAAGGCAAAACACCAGATTGACGCGGATGGAACGAGACCGTTCCATCAATAACCGCATCTTCGGGATATCCGGTTCGGTCAGGATTCGGTCCAGGATCACCATGGTCCGGGTGCATGCCGATGCCGGACCCTGGATGCGTTCCGAGAAGGCTGCCAGCAGAGCATCCAGTAAGGGTTCGGCTGGCGTATGGTAGAAGCTCTGTTGCGAAGAAAACACGTCTACCGGTACTACGGCCTCTTCCCCGTATTTCAGCGCGCTTTTCACGCTGGCCCGGTAGTTCGTGCATTCTCTCCCGATCTGCTGGCCTAGGGTGGCGAACAATACGCCGTTTCCTGGCCTGTGGTACTGTGCGGCCAACCGCTCCAGGAAGAGCCTGGTTCGCGATCCGGCCTCACCGAAAATGGCCAGGGGTCGGCTGCCTCTCCACTCGGACCAGGCCAGAAGACGTCCTTTGCGCTTTCCGACAACGATTTCAGGGGGTTGTGCTTCTTGGGAACCAAACAAAGTCGCTTCCTCCGACGAGATGCGTTTCGCGATGTGCCGGGCCAGTATAGCGACCGATCCGGCTCGGCCTCGATGGCCCGCTGAAGGGCGCCGACCAACACCCGGATGCCCCGCCAGTTGGGGTGGACTCCGTCTCCCCAGAAATAGCGGGGATTCTCCTTTCCGTTCGGCAATTGGGCCAGACGGTTCCAGGATACCAGGCGGACGTTTGGGTAGTAACGCGGTAGCTCTTCGTACACGGACTGCACCTCTTTTTCCCATGGGCGCGGGACTTCGGGAACGATGAAAATGACTTCGCGGAATCCGACCATGCGCATGAACCGTTCTACATCTGCCGGATATACAGTACCGTTTGTTCCAAGCTCTACGACGATGGTACGGATGCTTCGGATGCCGGAGTATTGGCGTAGCCTGGCGTACTCCCGCACTCCAGCCGAAAACTGCCGGCCTACCTTTGCGTCGACCACCGCCCGAGGGAAGACGTGCAGCAGGTAGCCGGACCAGCCATCGAAAATGGAATCACCCAGAATCAGCAGGTTCGGATCCGGGCTTCGGTAGCGCAAACAATACGGCTGGGACCAAACGTAGTCCGGATGCTCTATTTTGTTGAGAGCTGCTGCCTTTCGGGCCGCTTCTGCCATTCCGATTCCGGAATGGTAAGGGCTACCCGCCGCTACCCCAGCTACCAAAGTTAGAGCCAGAATGAGTAGCCGAGAAGGGGACGTAAGGGCTGAGCGTATTCGGGACCCATGGCCCCACATGCCGAACAGAATTCGTGCAAAACCTTGCTGGACATTCATGACAACTGGGCCTTTATTTGCCGAACTGCCTTTCCAGAATCATCGACGCTGCTTTCTGCAATGGGGGGGCACACAGATCCAATAGGACTTTAGGCCGCATGCCCGAGTCCCAAAGGCTGAATGCGCAAGCCAGTACGCAAGCGTCGGTCTCCAGCCCGCAAAGGTGCCATTCCGTGCAGCCGGTTTCCCGGAGACGATCGAGATTCTCCGCCGACAGGCCATAGCCAGCTTTGTCCAGGATCAAGGCATCGTCAGGCCGAAAGATCAGTTCCCCAGGTTCCAGGTTCCACCCTGCGCCACCTCGTCGATACAAAAACCCTCTATATCGACCAGGCATTTCTTCAGGCACAGTACCGACCGCCTGTCGATTATGTGGTCCTGAAAA